>OLYC01002516.1_pt1 | contig 10674 bp, 22 predicted proteins | sample 1674271 | NCBI WGS metagenome assembly OLYC01 (sample SAMEA103958154, study PRJEB25191) | human gut metagenome
GCACACGCATTCGGCGGCAGCCTTCAGTGTTTCCAGTCTGTTCATTGCTTTATCCCCCTATGATGTCGATCTCATATTCCTCGCGCAGCACGCGGATCAGGTCCGGCGCGGAGACATATCCGTCCCGCACGCTCTCACTCAGCGCCTCGACCTCGCGCCAGATGCGCTTGAGCTGCTCCGCGTCCATGCCCTCCTTGTCCAGCAGAGCAGTAAAAAAGATCGCCAGCGTCACGCGGCAGGCATCCGCCGTCGCCGTGTCCTTTGCGCGCTGCACGTCTGCCATCGTCGCCGGTCTCCGGCGCGGGTTAACTCTCTTTTGCATCGCCGTCACCGTCCATCCTAGCGCCGCAGTTGGGGCAGTAGTTTTTTTCAAGTCCGATAATCACACATCCACATTCCGAACATTTACATTCCGGAACATCTTTACTTGATTCTCTCATATCAATCCACCGCCCATGCACCACCGGCGCAACGTCGGCGGCCTGGAGATCATGCAAAACGCAGATTGCCTTTGCCCATGTGCCAATACTTTTGAACTTGTCATTTACCGCGGCGGTCGTCAGCGCTTTATACAGCGCTTTCCGCTCGATGTATTCAGCCATCGCTTTCTCCTCCTTCTCTTTCTTGCATGGCCTCCTTGCGCCCGGCGATCACACCGAGGAAGTAGGCGTTGCTCCCATGCAGGTTCTCATAGCAGATGCAACGCGTCGCATTTCCGGGCGCCATCGGGTTTCCGACGCATTGCATGACGCACGCATACTCGTGGATGCACTCTCTGCATGACCGGCCGGAGTTCGCTGGCTTTGCTCGTCTCGGCATGGTTATTCCTCCTTCCGCTCGCGCATCGCAGCTTCACGCTCGATGTATTCAGCCATTGTCGTTCTCCTTTCGTTTTCCGTTACCCCCATTGTTCCGCCATTGCATTAGCAATTCCGGGAAATGTCTTTGCCCTGTTTTTTGCGCGGTCAGTTGTAAACATCCCTTTGTGCTGTTCATTATGCACTCCGCTATAACTACCCGATGGACACCATGTTGCTACTGGGGTCACAATATTTGTAGGCTGAAGCGCTGGCAAATTTTTTAACCAGAAACACGTCTTTTTGGTGTACGGATGCCCATATTGCCATGGCTGTACACTCTGGGTATACTCAGGCAGACAAAAAACACGACTAGGCACAGGGTTCTCAACGCAAATTTTTGGAATGTCTGCCCACCAGAACCGCATGAACAAATCTCTGCCCTGAATTCCAGCCATAACGCGGTCTGCTTGCAACTCATGGCCTTTCCATAGATGACGCGCTCCAGCGTTGCTTAAATATGTGCAGGGCGGGTGTGCAATCAGCATATCCCATTTGCCGACATTGTGCTCGATACCATCCATCGTCACAATTTTCCCGCCATTTAAGGCTTCTAGCGCATCTCCGAGAATGTGCCATTCTGGGTGCCCGCCGGATGGCTCTTGTACATCGCAACTGTACGCTTCATGTCCGCGAGCGCGAAACGCTTTACAAACTTCCTGCGATTCTTCGCAAGCTACAAGTAGACGCATCGTCACACCCCCGCATCCTTCATCGCCTGCCGCAGGAAGCTCAGCTGCTGCCGCAGGTCGTCGATCGTGCGCTCCTGCCGCGCCATTTCGGCGGAAAACGCCAGCGCCTTGCGCCGTTCGTTGCAGAGCATAGTTTCCGCTTTCTCGCGCTGTTCGTGCTCCTGCTCTGCGTAGTCACACAGCTTGCTGACAGCGTAGCGCGCTGCCGGTGAGAAATCTGCGCTCGAGCGCGGCCTGTGCAGCAGCTCTCTTACCTGCTCCACAGCGCCGGCCGGAAGATCGTCCGCGCGCTTTCTTTCTTTTCCTTCCATCATCGGTCTCCTTCCTCGTCTTCGTATTTTGTCATCACGGCGCGGTACAGCTCGCAGCAGGCGTATGCGTTCTCGCAAAAGATCCGCATATGCTGCTGCATCTGGCTTCTGTGGTGAAACATCGTCGCCACCGTCGTCTCCGGCGCGATCCCTTCGCAGCAGATGCGCCCCGCGCCGTCGTCATACAGGTAAAAAGGGCACTTAACGTACACCTGCCGGAAGCTACCGCTCGGCACACGCCTCACCCGCCTTTTCGTCCGGCTGTGCAGGCCGCTCCCGCAGGTACGCATCAATGGCCAGCGTTACCGTGTCCGTGCGCACGTCGCGTCCCTTGCTGCGCCAGAGCCGGATAAACGGCAGGTCTGCAAGGCGCATCCCCTCCGGCAGCTCGTCCAGCTTCCGGCCATTCGGCATATCCGCCTGCACGATCAATCTGTTTTTCGTCTCCAGCACGTCAGGCAGGACAGCTTCCGGAGGCGTCACGTCGGTTACAGGCTGCACCTCCGGGGTTCTTTCTTTTACCTTTCTTTCTTCAGGAATAATATAGGGTACTGTATCTGTATTGGTACTGTACTGTACTGTTATTGTAGATTTTTCTACCGTATTTCTACCGGATTTCTGCCGTATTTCTACCGGACTACGGCAGATTTCCTGTTGCGGTTCTGCCGTATCTCTGCCTGAATCCGGCAGAATGTCGGCTGCAAGATGCATCCCGGCTTGCGCTGGCGTTCTGTGTTTTTTTCTGCTGTTGCAGCTTCTGCAGCAGACAACGATGTTGTCCAGCGTGTTCCCACCATCAGGGTCTACATGGTCGTATGTGCCGCCATCTGCGCCGCGGCGGTCAAGCCAGTTGACAGTTTTCCCGCAGTACTGGCAGGTGTCACCGTCGCGCGCACGCACGGCCTTGATCAGACGCATGTCGCTGTACAGCTCGTACTGGCGTTTCTTATATGCTTTGCGTTCCTCACGGTGCTCGATCAATCCGCCGGCGTAATCCATCCAGTCGTGCAGATGCAGGGTGTCACCGTCATCGTCCACGAACCCAGCGCTGATCAGCGCGTCCACAAATGCGCTGGGATCTTTTCCCGTATACCCACCGGCTTCCGCGATATCGTCCGCGTCGAACGAGGAAAGATCCCCGTCCGGCGCGTTGTCGATTGCCCAGAGCCACAGCATACACATATGGCCGACGGCCTGCGGCGTCTTGATTTTCAGCAGGCGCTTGAACCGCATCGTCTTGCGATTCGTCGGCAGCGTCTGATGCAGTTCTATCCATGCCATGTGCTCCGACCTCCTTAATACGGCAGGTCTCCGCCGTCGGTGTCGCCCGCGTATGCGACGTTGTCGTATGCGCTCACCAGCGCGTCGAGCCGCTCCATGTCGGCCTCCGTCGGCTGCGCGGCGACCGGGCGCGCATCGTATGCAGCAGGCGCTGCGTCTGCCTCTCTGCGCTTGCTTCCGCCGAAGTAGACATTGTCCGCCACGACCTCGGCGCTGCGGCGCTTGTTGCCGTCCTTGTCCGTCCAGTCGCGGATCTGCAGGCGGCCGCTCACGGCGGCCATATCGCCCTTTGCGAAGTATTTGTCGACGAACTCCGCCGTGTGCCGCCATGTCACAACGTCGATAAAATCCGTCTGCTTCTCGCCGCCGTCCCTGCCGCTGTAGTCCCGCTCGACCGCGAGGGAGAAAGACGTCACCGGCGTCCCGCTCCCGGTCTGGCGCATCTCCGGGTCGCGCGTCAGACGGCCCATGATCACGATTTTATTCAGCACTGCCGATCACCTCGCCCGTTTCCGTGTCTAAGGCCGTGCTGCTGACCTCCTCGCCTTCGGCCTCGAAGACCGTCTCGTCCGGCACGGCGTACATCTCGTCACTCAGCTCGGCCTTGATCGTCTCGTCCTGCGCCACACCGCGCACGAAGTCAGACTTCAGCGGCGCATACTTCAGCGCACGCTTGAGCACAGTCTTCTTGGCCATCTCGTCAAAGTTGGAGCGCCACGGGCTCGATCCGCTCCCGTAGCTCTTGCTGTAGCGCTGCGCGTGCCGCTGCACATCGTCCACGCTCATCACCTCGAAGCCATAGCCGCCGTCCTTGGTCTTGAACATCGCGTAGTAGGCGACGGCCTCGCCGCGGTCGGCCTTTGCCGGTACGTGCCGCAGCTTCGGGTCCATGCCCAGCTCATACTCGAACACGTCGTTTTCGTATACCGTGTGCGCCTGGATCACGCTCACCTCTCCGCTGCGGTAAGCAAGGTCGATCAGGCCCTTATAGCCGAGCTGGAACTGGCATTCCATCTGCCCGTGGTTGCGGTACGGCAGCAGGTACGCCTGCCCAAGCGCCGTGTTCGGCTCCACGCCCAGCTGCGCCGCCGTCATCATCGCCGCGAGAAAAGACTGCGGAGAGCACTCGGCCAGCTTCGGCGTGGACGACAGCGCCGAGAGCACCATGCGCGTGAACCGCTCCGGCGTGATCACGCTCGGCAGCGCCTTCTTGATCGCCGGCTCCATCGCCTTGATGTATGCCTGCATCGTCTTCTTCTCGGCCTTCGAGGCGCTCATCTGGCCGCCATGCTTCTGGATCAGATTCTTTTCCATTTACTTACCCTCCATAGATTCCTGCAGCGTTTTTTGCTCGCAGAACTTGTAGATCATGTGTGCCGCGTAGCTGATCGCCTGCGTCAGCGCCAGCTCGCTGCTGTCTTTGCGCTTCGAGTACGCGCTGCCGACCTTCTCGCCGTCGTGTTCCAGCAGGAGGAAGACCTGCTTGTCCGTCGCCTGCAGCCGCAGTGCGTATCCCATCTGTTTCGCCTGCGGCGCGGCCGCCTTTGGCTTTTCCGGCTCCCGTGCCAGGAAGAAATCCGCCGGCACGCCGTACATAGCGCTGAGCTGATTCGCCGTAGACTGGCGCATCCGCTGCCGGGTGATAATCGTTGACAGGTAGCTTTCCCCGAAACCCATCTGTCTGGAGATGTGTGCGAGTCCTCCGTTCTTCGCAGCGAACCGGCGCAGCCGCTCGGCGTCGATCTTCATCATGTTTGATGCATATGCCATTTCTTCGTCTCCCTTTCTCATGGTTGTTTTTTCACATATTCTCGTTTTTCGTGGTTCTCGCGTATGTAGCGCAGGACATCGTTGTCGCGCTGCCGTGCCAGATTTGCCGCGTCCCTCCCGCGCCGGAATGCGGCGTAGCGGTCACAGCGTGCGTGGCATCCGGGATACCGGCCAGGGCACTCCCTGCATGGTGTCGACGGCGTCATCGGCACGTCACCCGGAACGGCCGCGTCTGCGACGTCTTGAAGTATTCGCGCGGGATCGCTCCGTGCGCAGCCTCCCATTTTTTGCGGTCGAAGGTGCTGCGCTGCTGCGTCTTCCATGTGATCGCCACATCGCCGCACAGCCCCTTCTCCGCCGTGCCCATAAACTGCTGGATGGTCGCCGCCTGCTCCGCCTGCAGCCGCTTGAGCTCGTCGATCTGCTCGCCGAGCGCCGTGTAGCTGCGCACGGCTGACTGCACCGCGCCGAGGTCGCACGTCTCGCCGTCCCTGCTGTCGGGATAGAGCGTGCGCAGCGCCTCCGCTGTCGCGTCCGTTCCGTCCACAGGTGGCTCTTTCCCGCTCCGTACATAATCCCAAAACTCCTGCTCGGCAGCCGCCAGAGCCGAAATTTCGCCCTCGTCGCGCTCCACGCGAAACCAGTAAAATCCGCGGCCAAAGCACAGCACCGCGAGATACCATACCGGTGCGCCCGTCACCATCATGTAGTGCATGATCTGGCAGTACCACACCGCCGGGAATTCACCCTCGGCGCACTGCTTCGGGATCTCGAAGCTGGACGTTGTCTTGCATTCCAGCCCCGCGTTTTCTCCGATCACCATGCGGTCCGGCAGCGCGTGCGCGAAGGGATAGTCGCTGTTGACGATAAAGTGGTTTTCCCGCCGCACCCGCTTTCCGGTCGCCTCGGCAAAACGCTTTGCCACATAGTCCTCCAGATCGTGTCCCAGCCGCACCGCCTCGCGGTCGCTGATGTCCTCCGGTGTCACGCGGCCGGTCTTCTCGGCCCAAAGCGCGTAGGGCGAGCTGTATTTGTTCAGCCCGAGGATCGTCCCGGCGTCGCTGCCGCCGATGCTCTTGCGCCGCTCGGCGTGCCATTGCTCGTCCGTCATGCCGACGGTCGTCGTCTTCGTGATCATCTCCGTTTTCTCCTCCCTCTGTTCTTTGCGCCGCCGCCTGCGCTGCGCATACGCATGCGCATGATCTCGCTCCCGTGCGGCGTTTTGGCGAATGCTTCCGGCGTGATGTGCTTCGGGCAGCCGTATCCCGGCGGGCATCCGCGTGACTGTCGCATCTGCAAAATGTACAGGCACACCCTTGCGCTCGCAGCCGGCGTCGACTCTTGCAGCGGCCTGTAGTGTGCGCAGGTGCTGCAGTATCGGCTCTGCGGCAGCCCTCCGTGGATGTAGATGTCGCCGCTCACGTCTCCCACGATGTTACCTCCTGCACGCATTCCGGGCAGCCGACGATGTTGCCCCATTTGTCCTTGTAGAAGCTGTCCGTCTCCGCATCGCACACCGGGCAGCGCGGGCAGGTGTACTCCGGCGGTTCAACCGGCGGTTCTACGTTCAGTGTGTAATGGATCATGTTTTCGCCCCCATACTCCGGCCACACTGCGCGGATCTTATCTTCGTTCGCGGTTGTGATGCCGTTCGCCCAGCAGTTGGCCGTTGATACAGAAACGCCGAGCATTTTTGCCGCTGCTGTCTGCGTGATACCGTTTTGACGCAGGAACGCGCCGAAAGCGGTGTCACGCGATTTTTTTCGCCGTCTGTCGCTGTAGTACGCAGACAGCTTTTCGTAGTTCGCCGCGCGGTATTTGCGCATATATGCGCGGCGCGCTTCACCCGTCAGGCCCATCACGCCACCCCCAGTGCCGTGAAGATCACGTGAAACACCCACCCGGCCAGCGCGATGCCGCCGAACAGCCCCGTGCAGAACAGCACGTCCTCGATGCCCCAGACGATGTAGCGGCGCGCCTTTGCCCGCGCGCGCGGATCTCCGAAAACCTTCATGTCCTCTCTCCCTCCATTTCTCCGCGCATAAAGCGGATAAACGCCCGCTTCGGGATCTTCACTCGCCGCTTTGCGACGATCACCGGAAAGCCCAGCGCGTATGGGTCTTCCATCGCCTGCTCGTGCAGCGTCCACGGGCTGCAGGCCAGCAGCGGGGCCACGTCCGCGCACGTCAGGATCTCCGACGGCTTCGCGGCCAGTTCTTCCAGTGTCACGGTTCGTCCCCCATTTCCTCGAGATTTTCCAGCGTCACGCCTCTGGCGGCCAGTTCGATGCCCTTGCGCTGCTTGATCCGCAGCTGGTACAGGTACGTCCGCCGCCGTGCGCGGTACTGGTCGTACCGCTGCGCCAGCTTCACATACTCGTCCTGCTTCAGCTCGGCGATCTCGGCCTCGACTTCCTCGTCCGTCACGGCCGCACGCTTCGTGTGCTTTCGCTCCATCGTGCCTTCCTCCTTTTGTATATTGTGTCAGGCAGGCGCGCTCAGGACGCGCGCTTGCTGTGCTCCAGCGCCATCGCCAGCCCCTCCGCGAAGGCGCACAGCTGCGCCTTCTGCATTTCGTCCATGCTCTGCATCACGGCCGTCAGCCGCTCGATGGTTTTCTGCTCGTTATTCGTCAGCATTTTGTTCATCTCCTTTCTGTGCTCATAAGCACATCCATATGTGTCTGTGTGCTCATAATACCGCAAAACAATGAGTATGTCAACACATATTTTGAGTATTTTTTCTCGCTTTTGTGTTGACACGCTCATTTCTTTGTGATAAATTATAATCGCCGCAGGAGGTGAGCATAATGAACAGTCGAATCAAGGAGGTAAGGAAGGCAAAAGGTCTTTCGCAAGCCGCTTTCGGCGCACCGTTTGGTGCGAACCGAGACATGATCAACAATGTAGAAAACGGCAGAGCAGCGGTTTCGGATATTATGGTAGCGTCCATCTGCCGCACCTACGACGTCAACGAGCGCTGGCTGCGCACCGGCGAGGGCGAGATGTTCATCCAGATCTCGCGTGACCAGGAGATCATGGATTTCGTCGCCGACACCATGCAGGACGACAAAGACAATTTTCGCCGGCGCTTTCTTCTGGCACTGTCCCGGCTGCCGTCGGAACGCTGGGCAGACATTGAAGCGTTTGCCCGCCAGATCACCGCAGAAAACAAAGAAGCGGATCAGGATTGATTTCCCGATCCGCTTCTTTGTTGCGATTGGTGGTTTCTATTGCTTTGTGAGTCTGCGCAAAAGCATGGCCGTCAGCTCCAGCGCGCGGTCATTCGCTTCAGCCAGCAGCCGCGCGATCTCCGCCAGTAAGTATTCCCTCTGTCTCCCATCCGTCATAGCTCTCCCTCCCATAAGCTCTCCACGGTCGTCCCCAGCGCTTTTGCGATCCGCAGCGCCAGATACACGCTGGGAACACATTTTCCCCTTTCGATCGCGCTGATCGTGCTTGCCCCGCACCCCACCTTTCTGGCCAGCCATCGCAGGCTGACACCTTTGTATTCCCGATATTCGCGCACGTGATTCATCATTTGACGCAATCCTACCACATTTTTTCGGCCGCGTGTTGTAAATGTGCAGTATCCTGCACACTTTTTGTTATTTTCTTCAAACGCGATCCCGTATAGATAGAACGCCAAAAAATATGCCATGTAATACAGTGTAATTCAGTGGACATCTCCTGCCCAGCATGGTAAAATTAAGCGAAAACATTTGAAAGGTGTGGTCTCAATGTGGTGGATGGTGCTGCCTATTGTTCTCACGCTCTGCGCCGTAGCGCTCTCCGCATTCGTCTGTGCGTTCCTCTACCGCGCCGGAGAGATCCATATTGACCTGGACAAGGATTTTGAGCTGCCGCGTCTCTCGGAATACGATGTTTTTTCGGACGACTACTTCTGGCTTTTGCATCGATGTGTGCGCCTCAAAAGGCTTACGTCCTTGGTACAGGAGGCTGAGGGGAACTCACAGTGGCCTGTGTGTTTGATCGGCTGCGCCGCTTTCTCCGCCGCAGTGTGCAAAAAGCTGGTTCTGGACTCCGTAAAAGGCATCCTGCTCTATGTCTTTCTGGCTGCGTCAGTTGCGCTGTTTTTTGCCATGTTTTTCGGGGCGGACGCGCTCATCGATCGCGGGTACTTTCATTTTGGTATCCCGTGGTATGGCCTTTACTACGAGGAAGAACCAGATGCAAAGAGGCAGCACCGTATCCCTGAGCCGAAAGACGATTTTGGCCTGCCGCTTCCATTGCCGGAACGGAAGAAGTGGCTCGAAAAAGAATCACAGAGAGCATTTTATAAAATTGATGCGCGCATACAAGCCATGGAGGAGCAGTTAAAGCTATATCATAGATGCTTTTATCTCATGTATGTGCCGCTCGCCATCGCCATTGCCCTCATCTTTTAATAAAAAAAGCCGCCCCGGTGCTGGTACACCGAGACGGCCATGCAGAAAACCACCAATCGCAATTAAAGGGGTAACTGCCCCTTTATGGTATCATAGGGGGATAAAAAATGCAATGTAAAAAATGCGGCGCGCAGATCCCGGACGGCAGCCGGTTCTGCTGCGCCTGCGGGAAGCCGCAAACGCCCGTCACACGCCGGAAAAAGCGCGGCAACGGGCAGGGATATGTGTATAAGGCCGCGAACGGCACATGGCGCGCCAGTGTGACGCTGGGGTATATCGTGCAGTCGGACGGCAGCGTGCATCGCAAGACGCGGACCAAGTGCGGATTTACCACGAAGAAGGATGCGCTCGCGGCGCTTCCGGATCTGAAAAAGGCGCAGGCAAAGCGCCGCGATCCAACGTTTAAGGAATTGTATGATGCATGGTTTCCCACACATAATGCGGACGATTCCACGCTGGGGTGCTACCGTGCTGCCATTAAGTATTTTACGCCGATCTGGACGATGAAAATATCTGACGTGGATATTGACGACCTGCAGGACTGCATCGACGAATGCCCACGCGGAAAGCGCACCAAGGAGAATATGCGTGCCACCTGCGGCCTGATGTATAAGTATGGCATCCCGCGCCACCTGATCCCGGAGAACCTGAATCTGGCGCAGTTTTTGTCCGTCAAAGGCGAAGCTGCCGCGCACCGTCCGTCGTTCACGGACATCGAGATTGAAAAGATCCGGCAGGCCGTCGGTGTCGTGCCATATGCAGACTATGTGTACTGCATGATCTACCTGGGATTCCGGCCGAGCGAATTTCTTGCGCTGGACGTGAAGGACTACGACCGCGCGCAGCACTGTCTGGTCGGCGGCGCGAAGACCGCAGCCGGAAAAGGCCGTACCGTCACCGTGTCCCCGAAGATTCAGGCCATCGTCGACCGCGTCGCTGGCGGCCGCAGCAGCGGCGCGCTGTTTTGCGATGATGCCGGGAACGCCTGGACGCTGCGTGCATTTACAGACCGCGCATTTTATCCGGCGCTCGAAGCCGCCGGCATCGACAATCCGATCGTGGAAGTGGCTGGTGGCGTCAAACGCCATAAGTACACGCCGCACTCCTGCCGCCACACGTTCGCAACACTTGCCAAGCGCATCAAAGCACCGGAAAAGGATATGCTGGAGCTGATCGGGCACACCGACATATCCATGACGCGGTATTATCAGGACGTGGATCTGGACGACCTGCGAAAGATAACGGACGCAATTTAGAAAATCCTATTTCAAACTCGTTTCAAACTCCAAACCAGCAAAGCATTGAAAACACTACATTTTCTTATGAATGGGGTTCAAGAGGCCGGAAGTTCGAATC
>OLYC01002517.1_pt1 | contig 10669 bp, 8 predicted proteins | sample 1674271 | NCBI WGS metagenome assembly OLYC01 (sample SAMEA103958154, study PRJEB25191) | human gut metagenome
CAAAATTACTGAAAAATGAATGATTTAACGAAAAATTTTGAAGGAAAATTTGTGTGTCCTAAAATAAAGTCGTACCTTTGCATCCGCAAAATTGAGGTCAACAATGGTCCCTTCGTCTATCGGTTAGGACGAGAGATTTTCATTCTCTAAAGAGGAGTTCGACTCTCCTAGGGACTACTAATAAAAAAAGAAAAGAATAAAAAATGGCAAACCACAAATCATCTGTAAAAAGAATTCGTCAGACGGCGTCTCGCAGACTGCACAACAGATATTACGCTAAGACTATGCGTAATGCAGTACGTAAGCTCCGCGCTACGACTGACAAAGCAGCTGCCAGCGAACTTCTGCCGAAGGTTCAGAAGATGTTGGATAAGCTTGCTAAGAATAACATCATTCACAAGAACAAGGCAGCTAACATTAAGAGCGGTGTGATGACTCACATCAATAAGCTTGCCTAATAAAAGTTTTTGGTTCATAAGGTAAAAGGTTTAGTCCTCCATTGAAGTGATTCAATGGAGGATTTTTTTATGCCTTGCATTACTTTTTTATAAAGTAGGCTGCGGCTCGGAATAGCAAAAGTAAAAACTTTTTGGTTTTTTCTTTTGCTCTTCGCTCGCCTTGCACTACTTTTGCACCATAAAACAGAAAACTATGCAAAATAACCTGGTTATAGTTGAGTCTCCGGCTAAGGCCAAGACTATTGAAAAGTTTTTGGGGAAAGACTTCAAGGTGATGTCAAGCTACGGACATATTCGTGACTTGAAGAAGAAAAACTTTGGCGTTGACCTCGATACTTTTGAACCACAATATGAAATTCCCGCCGATAAAAAGAAGGTGGTGAGCGAACTAAAGGCTCAGGCTAAAAAGTCGGAGGCTGTGTGGCTTGCATCCGATGAGGACCGCGAGGGAGAAGCTATTTCTTGGCACCTCGCGGAAGTTCTTGGACTCGACCCTAAGGACACACGACGCATCGTGTTCCACGAAATTACTAAACCTGCGATCCTTGCAGCGATAGAACATCCACGACACATCGACCTTAATTTGGTGGATGCACAACAGGCTCGACGTGTGCTCGACCGTTTGGTGGGTTTTAAACTCTCTCCTGTGCTTTGGCGTAAGGTGCGTCCCAGTCTTTCGGCAGGACGTGTACAGAGTGTAGCGGTTAGACTGATTGTGGAACGTGAACGCGAAATTCAACAGTTTAAGCCCGAGGCAAGTTATCGTGTAACGGCAGTGTTTAATGTGTCCGAAAAAGATGGCTCGGTGGCTTTGCTAAAAGCTGAACTTAATAAGCGCTTTGCAACCAAAGAGGAGGCTGAGGCTTTCTTGAATGATTGTGCAAAGGCTACATTTAATATAGACAATATAGCTACGCGTCCTACTAAACGTACGCCGGCTCCACCATTTACCACATCAACTTTACAGCAAGAGGCAGCCCGTAAGTTGGGCTATCCTGTGGCTGTGACAATGCGTGTGGCGCAGAGTTTGTATGAATCGGGTTTAATAACCTACATGCGTACCGACTCTATGAATCTTTCAGACTTGTGTTTGAATAGCTGTGGACCTGTGATAGACCAACTTATGGGTGATAATTATCATCAGCGTCGCACCTATCACACACATTCTAAGGGCGCTCAGGAAGCACACGAAGCAATTCGTCCTACAGATATGAATCGTCAGCAAATCAGTGGCGACACGCGCGAACAGCGTTTGTATGAGTTGATTTGGAAACGTACGATTGCTTGCCAGATGGCAGATGCCAAATTAGAGCGTACCACAGTGAATATTGCTGTGAGTGGACGTGATGAGTACTTCCAAGCTACGGGCGAGGTAGTGCGCTTTGATGGTTTCTTGCGTGTATATCGTGAGAGCCGTGGCGATGATGACAACAATGCAAACGACGAAAGTGGCTTGTTGCCACCTATGGCTGAAGGCGATGTGCTTACCCGTGGCGAAGTGGTGGCACAAGAGCGTTTTACACAACAGCCTTCGCGCTATACTGAAGCTTCATTGGTACATAAACTTGAGGAGTTGGGCATCGGTCGTCCGTCTACCTATGCACCTACGATTTCAACCATCCAAAACCGTGAATATGTGGTGAAGGGTGATAACGAAGGTTCTCCGCGCAGTTATACCCAACTCTCACTCACTGAAAATGGTGTGGTAGAGCAGGTGATGACTGAAAACGTGGGTAGTAATCGTGGTAAATTAGTGCCTACTGACACTGGTTTGGTGGTAAATGACTTCTTGATGGAGTATTTCCCCGAAATTATGGACTATAACTTCACTGCCAATGTGGAGAAGCAGTTCGACGAAGTGGCTGAGGGTAAGGAGAATTGGACGAAGATGATTAGCAACTTCTACAAAGATTTTGAACCTCAGGTAGAACGTACGCTCAACGAAAAGACAGAACACCGTGTGGGTGAGCGCGAATTAGGTATTGAACCTAAAACGGGTAAGCCTGTGAGCGTGAAGATTGGTCGTTTCGGTCCTGTGGTGCAAATTGGTACACCAAACGATGAGGAAAAACCCCGTTTTGCCAATCTTGCCAAAGGTCAGAGCATCGAGACTATTACACTCGAAGAGGCACTTGAGTTGTTTAAGTTGCCTCGCACACTCGGTGAGTTTGAAGAACAAACGGTAAAGGCAAACGTAGGTCGTTTTGGACCTTATGTGCAATTAGGTAAGTTGTTCGTATCAATCCCCAAGGGTGAAGACCCGATGGATATTACCCTTGAACGTGCCATTGAATTGATAAAAGAAAAGCGCGAGAAGGAAGAAAAGAGCCATCTTAAGCAGTTCGAGGAAGAACCCGAACTTGAAATTCGTGCCGGACGTTGGGGACCTTATATTGCCTACAAGGGTAAGAACTACAAAATCCCCAAAAAGGATGCCGACCGTGCCGTAGAACTCACACTCGATGAATGTCGCACAATCATTGAGAATGAGTCTAAAACGAAGAAAACAACAACTCGATCACGCGCAAAGAAAGCGTAAAACAAAGCATCGCATGAAGAGCATCATTTTAGTGGGCTATATGTGTGTGGGAAAAACTACTGTGGGACGTACACTTGCCAAAGAATTGAACAGCACGTTCTACGACCTTGATTGGTATATCGAGGAACGATTCCACACAAAGGTGAGCAAAATCTTTGCCGAGAAGGGTGAAGATCATTTTCGCGACCTTGAACGACGCATGCTGCATGAAGCTGCCGAGTTTGAGAATGTTGTGCTGTCGTGTGGTGGGGGTACGCCCTGTTTTTTCGACAATATGGACTATATGAATAGTGTAGGCGAGGTGTTTTATCTTAAAGCATCGCCCGAAACTATTTTGCAACACTTGTCTATGAGCCGAGGTGAACGCCCATTGCTCAAAGGTAAAAGTCCAGAAGAATTACGCACGTTTGTTACCGAACAACTTGCACAACGCGAACCTTTCTACGCCAAAGCCCATCATGTGGTGGATGTTGACGTGCTCGATTCGTTTGATAAAATAGAATTGGTGACGGAGCAAATACGCGCCGCACTCGAAAAGTAGGTGTTTTAAATAAAAGTGAATACCTATTTCAGATAAACTTATTAGCAAAAAATAAAAATAGCCCAAGAAGCTATGCGTAAATGGAGAATTGAAGACTCTGAGGAGCTCTATAACATAAAAGGATGGGGTGTCAACTATTTTGGCATCAACGAAAAAGGACACGCTTATGTGTCGCCACGAAAAGACGGGGTTCGCGTCGACTTAAAAGAAATCGTCGATGACCTTGCTTCGCGCGACATTACTGCTCCTGTGCTTCTGCGTTTCCCCGACATCCTTGACAATCGTATCGAAAAAACTTCAGACTGTTTTAATAGAGCTGCCGAGGAGTATGATTATAAAGCCGAACACTTTATTATTTACCCCATCAAGGTGAACCAAATGCGTCCTGTGGTGGAGGAAATTATTAGTCACGGTAAAAAGTATAACCTGGGACTTGAAGCAGGCTCAAAACCCGAACTTCACGCTGTGCTCGCCACAAATATGGATAGCGACAGCCTTATCGTTTGTAATGGTCATAAAGACCAAAACTTTATCGAGTTGGCATTGTTGGCACAGAAGATGGGTAAGCGTGTATTCCTTGTGATTGAAAAATTGCCCGAACTTTTTACGATTGCTCGCACAGCTGAAAAGTTGGGCGTACGTCCTAACTTGGGTATCCGCATTAAGTTGGCGGCAAGTGGCACAGGTAAGTGGCAAGAGAGTGGAGGCGATGCTTCAAAGTTTGGTCTTAACTCCTCAGAACTACTCGATGCTTTGCAAAAGCTCGACGAGATGGGTATGCACGATTGTTTGAAGCTTATCCACTTCCACATTGGCTCGCAAATCACAAAGATTCGTCGAATTAGTACTGCACTGCGTGAGGCAGCACAGTTCTATGTGCAACTCCATGCCATGGGCTTTAACATCGAATTTGTAGACTGTGGAGGTGGTTTAGGCGTTGACTATGATGGTACACGCTCAAGCAACTCAGAAAGTTCAGTAAACTATTCTATTCAGGAGTACGTAAACGACTGTGTATACACCTTCGTAGATGCTGCTAATAAGAATAATATTCCGCATCCCAACCTCATTACTGAGGGCGGACGTTCGTTGACGGCACACCACTCAGTGTTGGTAGTTGACGTGATGGAGAGTGTGAGTATGCCTCACATGGACGAAAACTTCCATCCTTCAGAACAAGACCATCAGTTAGTACATGACCTTACAGAGATTTGGGATAAACTTTCGCCCCGATCAATGCTTGAGGATTGGCACGATGCACAAGATATTCGTGACGAGGCTCTCGACCTCTTCCGTCACGGTATTATCGACCTTAAAACACGTGCGCAAATAGAAAGCCTTTATTGGAGTATTACGCGCGAAATTAGCGAATTGGCTCACCATCAAAAGCATGTGCCCGATGAACTCCGCACACTCGATAAAATGATGGCAGATAAATACTTCTGTAATTTCTCGCTCTTCCAGTCACTTCCCGACTCATGGGGTATTGACCAACTCTTCCCCATTATGCCTATTGAGCGACTAAACGAAAAGCCTACAGTGTCTGCCACACTCCAGGATATCACCTGTGACTCTGATGGTAAAATTAGCGCTTACGTGAACTATAATCAACAAACCTCCTATTTGCCTTTACATAGTTTCCGCGAGGGCGATCACTACTACATTGGTGTGTTCCTTGTAGGTGCATATCAAGAGATTTTGGGCAATATGCACAATCTCTTTGGTGATACCAATGCTGTTCACGTTACAGTAGACGAGGATGGCTATAGCATCGACAAGACGATTGATGGCGAAACCGTAGCCGATGTGCTTGAATATGTGCAGTACGACCCTAAACGTCTTGTACGCCGTCTCGAAGCATGGGTAAGCAAGGCCATAAAAGAGGGTAAAATTACCATTGAAGAAGGCAAGGAGTTTATTTCAAACTACCGCTCAGGTCTCTATGGCTACACTTACTTAGAATAATATTTTGTTGAAATACAATAAAAAAACAGGATTGAATGTTCTCGGAAGGGAGCGTTCAATCCTGTTTTTTTGTGATTATGCTTTCGAGAGTGCGTTTTTGAGTTTTGTTATTTGATGATCCTCTGTATACAGTGCCAATAATCGTTTTGTACCATCCAAATCCACTGTAAGCCTTAAGGCACGTGCGGTGGTGTGTAGGGCGCGGTAAATGTAAAAGTAGGAGGTAAATGCCTTTATGTCAGACATTTACCTCCTACTCCATATAGAGATAGACCTAAGTTTTTTAGAATCGTTTACTTCTTCAAATAATCGTCGAAGTAGCGTGTGATGCGTTCATGTAGGTGAACCATGTCGTGACCCATCATGTTGTGACCATCGCCAGGGTATACAAAATAGTCAGGCTGTGTACCCGCATCCTCACAAGCACGGAGGAAGCTGAGGCTATGTTGCATTACACAAGTGGGGTCATTATAACCTACAATGATTTGCAAGCGACCTTTGAGGTTCTTTGCCTTGTTAAGGAGTGACGAAGAAGCATAGCCTTCAGGATTCTCTTGTGGAGTGTCCATATAGCGCTCGCCGTACATTACTTCGTAGTATTTCCAATCAATAACAGGACCACCCGCTACGCCTACTTTAAAGATGTCGGGATAAGAGCACATGAGGTTTGTGGTCATAAAACCACCAAACGACCAACCATGTACACCAATACGATCGGCATCAACATAGGGAAGTGTCTTCAAGAAGTCAACACCCTTCACTTGGTCAGCCATCTCGTTGTCACCTAAATGACGGTGTGTGCAACTTTCAAATTCAAAACCACGATGTTCCGAACCACGGTTATCAACCACAAACACTACGTAGCCACGTTGTGCCATGTAGATTTCCCAAGGACGAGCTAAGTAGTTCCAAGCAGCCTCTACGTTGTGAGCGTGTGGACCACCATATACATACACCACAGTGGGGTATTTCTTCGCAGGGTCAAAGTCAACGGGTTTTACCAAGCGGTAATAAAGGTCGGTAGTACCATCGGCAGCCTTGATGCTTCCGCTACTAATCTCGGGCACATTGTAGGCAGTCCAAGGGTCGCCATCAGCATGAAGCTTTGTAATATGCTTCTTGCTTGTGTTCACCAAGTCATATTGGCGGAAGGTCTTGGGTGATGACCAACGATCGGCAAGGAATTTACCATTAGCAGAGAGCGTAGCGTAGTGTGTACCTTTAGCATTGTCTAAGCAAAGCACTTTTCCAGAGTTCACATTTACGCTAAAGTGGCTATACTGAATCGGATTATTTTGGTTGCTTTGGAACACAATGCTCTTTTCGGCAGTGTTAAAGCCCAATACCTCAATCACCTCGAATTTACCTTTAGTGAGTTGTTTTAATTCTTTGCCTTTGTTGTCGAACAAGTAGAGGTGGTTGTAACCATCACGACGTGTTTGCATGATGAATTTAGTATCATCCCAAGGCAAGAACTGAATGGGGTTGCAAGGCTCTACATAGCGTTTGTTCGTTTCAGTGTAGAGCACTTGTTTGCGAGCACCAGTCTGCGCATCGTATGCTACGAGTTCAGCCTTATCTTGTGTACGTGGCAACTCGAACATGTAAATTGTCTTTTCGTCAGGACTCCAAGCAATGTTTGTAAAGTAGCGATCTGTGGGGTCGCCAGCCTGCAAATACACCGTTTTATTGGTAGCAGGGTTAAATACCCCCACAGTCACCTTATGGCTTGTCATACCAGCCATAGGGTATTTTTCAGGAGCAAGTTGTGCTACACGGTGTGCAATGTCTACCAAGGGATAATCAGTCACCATGGTTTGATCCATGCGGTAGAAGGCAAGCAAATTGCCTTTAGGACTCCAAAATGTGCCTTTACGAATACCAAATTCGTCACGATGTACGCTTAAACCATATTGCAATTCGCGTGAACCATCTGTGCTTACTTGGTGTTCTTTGCCGTCAGCCGTACGTACATAGAGATTCCAATTCTTTACATAGGCTTCAGCTTTTGACGCATAAGCAAAGTCGTTGGCAGATTCACCCTGTGTGCGAGCAGCTGTCCAAACAGTCTTTTTAGCCTTCCAGTCGTACAAAAAGTTTACCTTACTGGTTTGCAAAAATACTTGTGTTTTGTTAGCATACGGAAAACGTGCATAGAGCAAGTTATACACCTTTCCCACATGGGCTGTGTCGATGGCAGCATTTACTTGTTCGGTGGTAAAGAGTGTCGCACTTTTTTCGAATGCACCTTTATCATTGGCGAGAGTTTTTACCTCGTCCACTTCGAGTTTGAGCAAACGGTCACCCCAGAAGGCAGTGCCGTAGTAACGTGGCATGATGTTAGCGTAGTTATTGCCACCCCACATCAAGTCTTCCAGCGTAAAGCTCTTTTTAGATTGTGCCATAGCTGTGTTGGCAAATAGCAGCACTAAGGCTGCAAGAATAGTGTGTTTAAGTTTCATTACGTTCAATGCATTATTTATCGAAACCACCTTCGCGTTTTTTACCGCCAAAGCCACCTTTCTTTTTAAAGTCGCCACCTTTGCGGAAACCACTTTCGCGTTTCTTGAATCCGTCTCTTTTGAAACCCTCTTTCTTAAAGCCGCCCTTCTTAAAGTCGCCTCCCTTGCGGAAGCCACCTTCAGCCTTAGGCTTGCGCGGAGCGTGAGTTTGTTCAAATTCGCGGTGTTTACGACGTAATATTCTGTATTGTTCGTCCAATTCGTCATCATCGCCACCAAAGCTATTTGTTTCTTCGTTAAAGCGCTTTTTAAAGTCATCGCGTTTTGCACGGAAACGACGTTGGTCGCTCATCAACTGACGTTCTTCGTCAGTCTTAACCTTACCACCTTCAGCACGAAAATCGCTGAGTTTACCGCTGAAAAGTTGGTATTTACGGAAGTCGCAATCCAACTTACCATTAAAGATTTGAGTCTTCAAGCTTGGACGCAAGCCCAAGTTCTCAAAGAGTTCAGCCTTAGACGAGATAATCCATGCTTCGCCACCTTGAAACTCGTTTTTGAGCACCTTGCCAATGGCTTGATACAGTCCCAAAATATCGGGCGGAGTGAGGCGTTCGCCATAAGGCGGATTGGTTACGATGATAGACTTCTCTTGGGGAGCAGTAAACTTGCGGAAGTCTTGTTGTTGTACGCTCACAATGTCCTGTACACCAGCACTACGCACATTCTTTAATGCAATTTCTACGGTTGGCACATTGATGTCGTAACCATAGATATGGTGTGTGAATTCGCGTTCTTGCGAATCGTCGTCATAGATTTCTTGCAAGAGGTCAGCGTCAAAGTCCTTCCACTTCTCAAAGCCAAATGACTTACGGAATACGCCCGGATAGATATTGCGTGCCATAAGCGCAGCCTCAATAAGGAAGGTGCCCGATCCACAGAATGGGTCGATAAAGTCGCAATCAGCATTCCAGCCCGTCATCTTGATAAGACCAGCTGCCAACACCTCGTTGATAGGTGCTTCAACAGTTGCCACACGGTAGCCACGCAAGTGGAGAGAGTCGCCCGAAGAGTCAAGCGAGAGGGTGCAATCTTCTTCAGCAATGTGGATGTTGAGTTTCACATCAGGGTTCGTGATACGAATGTTGGGACGCTCGCCTGTTGTGTCGCGGAAGTAGTCGACAATAGCATCCTTAACCTTGTAGGCAACGAATTTAGAGTGGCGGAATTCTTCAGAGAAAACCACAGAGTCTACAGCAAAGGTTGTGTTTACATCCAAATACTGACTCCAATCAATTTTTCTTACAGCCTCATACACATCGTCAGCACCGCGTGCTTTAAAGTGTTTAATGGGTTTGAGGATGCGAATAGCAGTACGCAGACAGAAGTTTGCGCGATACATCATGGCCTTATCGCCAGTAAACGATACCATGCGTCGGCCAATTTGCACATTGTTGGCTCCGAGTTCGGTAAGTTCTTGTGCCAACACCTCCTCAAGTCCTTGAAAGGTTTTGGCTATGAGTTCAAATTCTTGCATAATTCAAGTTTGGTAATCTATGAAATAATATATGGTTACACCTTCTCTCCAGCGGGCACATCGTGCGTAACCCACTTATTGGCGCCAACCACACTGTCGTGTCCAATGGTGATGCGACCAAGTATGGTAGCGTTAGAATAAACAATTACGTTATCCTCAAGGATAGGGTGTCTAGGGTTGTTCTTAATGGGATTTCCATGTTGGTCGAGCGGAAAACTCTTAGCACCGAGTGTTACACCTTGGTAGAGTTTCACGTTTCGTCCAATGATACAAGTGGCACCAATCACCACACCCGTACCATGGTCAATGGTGAAGTATTCTCCAATTTGTGCTCCAGGGTGAATGTCGATGCCCGTTTCGCTATGTGCCAATTCTGTGATAATACGCGGAATGAGTGGCACATCAAGTCGGTAAAGCTCGTGCGCTATGCGGTAACAAGTCAAGGCACGTATGGCAGGGTAACAACTAATCACTTCGCCATAGTTTTGTGCTGCAGGGTCGCCCAGGTAGGCAGCCTCTACGTCAGTAGCTAACGTGCGGCGTACTTGTGGCAGCATACTAATAAGTGTGGCAGCAATAGCCTCTGCCTTGGTATGATAGTCAATACAAGGGGCGCAATCATCTTGTTGTGCAAAACACAATCCGGCTTGTATTTGCGCCGTGAGCAGCGAGAACAAACGTTCCACTTCCATGCCTATGTGGTAGCGCACGGTCACGGCATTGAGTGTACTTTTGCCGTAGTAACCTGGAAAAAGCACTGCACGGCACAGACTGATGATTTCTTCGAGCGCTGCTGCTGAGGGTAGGGGGTCTCCGTGTCGGTGTTGATGAAAGAGCCCTTTCATTTTTGCCGTGTCAGAGAGCTCCTCTACGGTTTGTTTCAGTAGGTGCGTGTAGCTTTCGGGAGCATTCATTGTCGTGGTTGTTTTTTGTGATGGTTTTCAAGGGAAAAAACAATAACAATCGCAAGTGCGCATGTACATATTTCCCCCACAGGGCAAAGTTACAATTTTTTTGCGGTTTTTGTGGGAGTTTTGGGGCTAAATGTGGCAAAGGTAAAGAAATCTTTGGCAGGTGTAAAGTAGTGCGTTCAAAATCCAGAATATTTTTCTGCACGATTTTGTAGGATTTTGATGTCGATAAGTAGCATGGTTAAATGGGTTACCC
>OLYC01002518.1_pt1 | contig 10665 bp, 9 predicted proteins | sample 1674271 | NCBI WGS metagenome assembly OLYC01 (sample SAMEA103958154, study PRJEB25191) | human gut metagenome
CGGCCTGACCGGCCGCAAGATCATCGTCGACACCTACGGCGGCAGCGCCCCGCACGGCGGCGGCGCGTTCTCCGGCAAGGACCCGACGAAGGTCGACCGCAGCGCCGCCTACGCCGCGCGCTACGTGGCCAAGAACATCGTTGCCGCCGGACTCGCCAAGCGCTGCCTCGTGCAGCTGGCCTACGCCATCGGCGTGGCCGAGCCCGTGAGCGTGTTCGTCGACACGCAGGGCACGGGCACCGTGCCGGATGCGCAGATCGCCGCGGCCGTGCAGCAGGTGTTTGATCTGCGCCCGACGGCCATCATCCGCGACCTCGAGCTATCCCGTCCGATCTATCGCCAGCTCGCCGCCTACGGCCACATGGGCCGCGAGGAGCTCGGCGTCCGCTGGGAGGACACCGACCGCGTCGACGCGCTGCGCGCAGCCGTCGCCAAGGCATAAACGAATCACCAAAAACCTCCGCAACCGAAGTTGCGGAGGTTTTTCGTTTGTCCCCGGGACAAACGAAAAACCAAATCTCATTCGAGGCGGGCCTTGCCCCCTCGAGCTCCCCTGCTGCTCCGTCTCGCTACATATGTGCATACATTTGCATACGTTTTGGGCAGTCACAAAAAATCTCCGCAGCCGAATGGCAGTGTTCGTAAAACAGTTTTTGAGGGCAGCCGGTTGGCTGCCCTCATTATATACGCATACTTTCTTTTCTTGTTAATGTGTGCAATAATGTTTATGATAAAAATCAACAGACAAGTTAGAATTTGTCAAATTGAATCGTTGACGAGAAGGAGTAGAACTTGATTTTTTTAATTCTCAGTTTCTGTCCTGTAATCACTTATAAAAGATAACTAAAATTATAGCAGAAATAGAGAGGAGAATATCATAATTACAGCATCAACATGTCGCACAAAAAGCTCCGACGAACATGGCGAAGCTCACTCGCATAGAGCAGCACGCGCCGGATGTGCGGCGGTTTTATTTCAGCAGCGACGCCTGCCGCGACGAGGATTACCGCCACGCCATGAACGAGCTGACCGGCTTCAGCTTCACGACGAAAAAGCTGCACGACGACGCCCCGGACAGTCTGGCAATGCTGGCAGACTACCTGGGCAACGGAATAAAAAACGTAAGCGTCGCAAGACGCCCGTTTTAGGCATGATAAAGGGAGGGCATCGCCCTCGTTCTTTGCCCATTCCGCCTAAAAATTTAAAATAATCTGCTTGTTTTGCGGATATGGGTTATGCCATGCAAGTGAGACCCTTGACGAGCGGCGCGAGTGCGTCCGCAAGGACTCGGTGACCTACCGAGGTCAGGTGCATCCCGTCCACATCATTTATCTCTGCAACAGCTGCAGCGTCGAAAAATGCACAGCCAAGCTCCTCCGCTTTCCTGCGATAGGCGGCCGCAAGCCCGCGGGAGCGTTCGATACAGCCCGGCCCCATGCCGGCGCCCTCCCAATGGTTTGCGACACAGGGCTTGATGGGAGCCGGTGACATAAGCAAAATATTCGGCTTCTTTCCCAAGCAATCAATGACGGCAACGCGTCAGGCAAGGCGTTCCATTCCCCTTGCTATAAGATCGGGATTGGCATTGAACATATCACGGCAGTCGTTGGTTCCAAGCATAATTATCAGAAGGTCCACCGGCTGATGAGTCATGAGTATCGGAGCAAGGACGTCTATTCCGCAAAAGTTTTCCTCGTAGATAGGGTCAGGGAAAACGGTGTTGCGCCCCGGCATTCCTTCCTCAAGTACTTTGTATTCCTCACCCAACAGGGATTCCAGCAGGCAGATCCATCTCTCGTACTCATTGAATCTGTTACCACCATCCATGCAGTCGGCTGCATCGGCACACCAGCCATGGGTATTTGAGTCTCCGAAGCATACGATATGTTTTTTCTTGAAGGACAGTTTTGGCGCTTTCATTCATCTCCTGATTTTTTATTTTCGACATCGAGTACGGATAGAGAAGGTATGCGGGGGAGCTCCCCCGCATACCTCGGAAAATTTATTGTGCGTTGGCAAAAACCTGTCCGTGCGCTTTGCGCATAAAGGTGTAGGTTGCAAGACCAATCAGCATCGTCGCAACTGCGGCAACCATCATATTGCTGCGTGCGCTTTCGCCGAATATGCCGGCAATAAAGGGAACGACATATCCGCACAGGAAAACGCCAGAGCCCTCAAAGGCCTGAAGCAGACTCATTGCAGTGGTAAGATTTTTGCCTTTAGTTCCGAGACCGATATAGGTCTGCAGGGCGGAGATTGCGATCATGATGCCGAGCTGGCAGCCGATTGCTGCGATGTAGCAGCAGGCAACGGTGGGAATAACGGTGGGGAGAAATGTGCAAAAGCCGCCGAGCAGCAGCGCAACGGGGAGTGCCCACCCCTTAAAGGCTTTCATCCAGAAGGAAACTGCGATGCAGCCGACCATGCTGACCGCGGTGCACAGTGAGTTTACGCCTCCGACAAGCGTGGAGTCGCCCAAACGCGCCTCATTGATAATAAAGTCGGAGTTGTTCAGATACCAGCCGTTCCAGAAGATACAGCCGAGGAAGTATGTTCCGAGCAAAAGAATCGCATACAGGGGCATACGACTGCCGGATTCCTCTGCTTCGCTCTTGCTTTCCTCAACCTTATGTTCAGCTTTGGAGTCGACGGATACATTGGGGTAAAACAGCATGACAAGAACAATGACGGGGATGATGACATATACGGTCTTAAAACCGCCCGCCCAGTTGCCGCCTCTTGCAAAGAAACCACAGATAAGGGCAAACAGCGTCTGACCGAGCATAAGAGCCGCCTGATGGAAGCCCATGACCTTGTCTTTCAGGGAGTCGGGCGCGATGAGAGGGAGCACAGATGCGTTGGCTGCCGCTACGATACCTGCGGGAATGCCCATAAGTGCGGAGCAGGCGACGATACCGGCAATGGGGAGCTCAACATATGCAACGACAAGGCCCGCAGCAACGGCAATGATGAGGCTGATTATAACAAGAGCCTTGCGGTTGAATTTTGCGAGCAAAAACGCCGAAGCAAAAGCAGAAAGCATCATAACCACAGCGGGGAGCGAGGCGATGAGTACGGTTACGCTGTCCTGGCCGGGAAAAGCGGCGTAAATATCGCCGAGGACGATAGTTGTAAACGAATAAATGTACACTGTGAAAGATGACAACAGTACAACAATAAGCGAAATGGCTTTTTTCATAATACTCTCCAATCGAAAATTGTTACGCAGGCGGCGCGGCTTGGTCCGCCAATGCGCGCGCTTCGTTTTCTTCGACGCATTTTTGATATTTCTTATCACTCAGGCCGAAGAAGAACTGAAGTATAAGCTGGCAGGCGGCCATGATTGTCGGAATTATAAAGGTACCGAAGAGAATTCCGTTTTTGGCCGCGAAGGTCTGTGCGACATTCGGGATATAGTTGACGATATCGAGTACGACCGTGGTGAGTTTTCCGCCGATGGCAGCACCAAGGGAGATATCCAAGGCGTAAATCCCGTAGATAAGCCCTGTCTGCAGTTTTCCGGTCAGCCAGAAGCCGTATTCAATGACGTTGGGAACCAGGAGATTTGCAAATCCGTAATGTGCGCCCTGAAAGACGGCGCTTGCAATAAATATAAAGAAGAGAACGCCGAAGTGCATCGATTTTGCGGCAGCGGCGGGGCCGATGGCACGGCAGATAAGGAAAAATGCCGTGTTGAAAACGATGCTCAGCACGAGCACGCATATAAAGCCGCGGCTGCTGTCCTTGAAAAGACGCACAAAATACTTAATCAGCAGTGCTCCGAGTATTGTAGCAACGGTGAACACACCCATTGCGATCGCATAGAAGCTTTCCATCTCAAAATAGTATTTGAATGAGAAAACCATCAGTGCACTTTTAATGGTCATCAGAGTATTTGCAAGAAGAACACTGATGAGAATGATAACGCAGGGGCGGTTTTTGGCAACGAGACCGAACTCTGATAAGAGATTTCGCTTTTCGGTTTTTTCTTTGCCTTGAGTTTCGATGATTTTTGAAGTGCCGTCGGGGTTGAGCTCGTATTTCTTCTGAACCAGATAGTTAAGGCCCATGCTCAGGAACCCGATAACAGCAAATACAACGGCCGCCCAGAAGAAGCCGCGTTTTTCGCTGCCGCCGCCGAAGGCGTTTACAAGAGGAAGAAATGCTGCGGAAACAAGAAACATTCCGATATTGAAAAACACCTCGCGAATGCCTATGATTTCGCCACGCTCATCTACGCTGGTTGTCATATTGACAAGCTGTGCATGGGTGGGTGCGCAGACGATGGTGTTCCAGATGCAGCCGTAAGTGCCGAAAATCAGCGCGATCCAAATTATCCTGAAGGTCATACTGACGTTTTCCCAAGGAGCAAAAATAAGCGGAAGCCCTATGGTCATCGGCAGAATTCCGATTTTGAGCCAGCCTCTGTATTTGCCGCTTTTCCAATGGCATCTGTCGATGGCTATTCCAATCAGAAAGTCCGTTACTGTATCGCAGGACCTCGCGATCAGTATTATGTTGCCGGCAAGACCGACAGCAAGTCCGCAGACGTCGGTGAAATAATAAGTGAGGTAACTCGCAAAAATATTCCATGCAAGCAAGGTGCCCATACCGTCGCAGGACGACCATGCGAGCTTATCCACAAATGGGATAGCTCCTTTTTTCGCTGTTTTTTCTTTCATAACAATTCTCACAATTCAGTATTATTGTCGCAAATTCATACGACCTATTGATAATTTGCTGACATTGTTTCCCGAAAATGTTTGCGGGAGATGCAAGACCACCCGCAAACAGGTTTTTATTCAAAGAGTATGTTTTTAATTATATCTGCCGGGCAGTAAGGTAGCCGGCACGCACCGCGGGGCCGACAAGGCCGACCTTGACCGCGTCACCGATGATTCTGACGTCATATCCGGCCTGAATGAGTTCGTCGGCAAGAGTTGTGTTGGGAGTGTGGCCGATGGAGATAACGACTGTGTCACACTCGATCTCCTCGTTGAACTTTCCAGAAACCACGACGGAATGATCTTTGATTTCACTGACGGAAGTGCTCGCGCATACGCGCACCTTGTTCTTTTCGAGGTCTGCAAGCAGCGCATTGCGGGGCGTGTCAACTTCGTCCATCGCAATATCTTCCTGAAGTTCGACAATGGTGACGTTCTTCATGTAGGAGGCAATATGGTTAGCTGTTTCCGCGCCTGCGTGCCCGCCGCCGATGACAACGACGTTGTGACCGGTGTTAGCTTTGCCGGAAAGCACATCTGTGCCGAGCACGACAATGTCCTTGTCCCAGCCGGGGATCTTGCGGGGCACGACGGGAGTGGTTCCCGTTGCTGCTATTATAACATCGGGCTTTACAGAATCAACAAGCTCCTTCGTGACAACTGTATTCAGGATAACGGGAACATTGAGCTTCTTGAGCTCGTGCATCTGCCATACGATGAATGCGCCCAACTCGCCCTTGCAGGGAGGCACGGAAGCGAGTCTGTATTTGCCGCCGGCCCAGCGGTCCTTGTCATAAACGCTGACACGGTGACCGCGTTTAGCAGCGCCTATTGCAGCCTCGAGCCCGGCAGGGCCTGCACCGATAACAAGGACATTCTTGGGACTGTCGGTCATAACGGTCTGATACTCCGCCTCGGACTCGTGTCCGATGATGGGGTTAAGTTCGCAGGTGCCCGACTGTTCAAGGTTTACGTTTGCATCGCAGCCGTGCAGACAGCCGACGCAGGTGCGTATGTCTGCAAAGCAGCCTGCTGCAGCCTTGTTAGGCGTCTCGGGGTCAGCTATAGACTGCCTGCCCATCGCCACCATGTCAGCTTTGCCCGACTTGATGATAGCGTTGGCAACGCGGGTGTCGTTAATTCTGCCAATTGCATAAACGGGAACGGAAACAACCGATTTGATCTCTTGCGCGTTGTTAGCGATCCAGCCGTGCTCGGTGTACATGGAGGGGATTATCTGATCGCCGGATCTGTAAACGCCGACAGAAACGCCGAAATAGTTGACGCCGGCTTCCTCGAGGAAAGGAACATAGGCCTTCGTGTCTTCAATGGTAAGACCGCCGGAAACCCATTCGTCGCTGGACAGTTTGTAGCCGATGATGAAATCGGGGCCTGTCTGTTCGCGGACCTCGCGGATAATTTCAAGGGCAAATCTCATTCTGTTGCAGAGGTCGCCACCGTATTCATCGGTTCTCTTGTTGGAGTAGGGGGACATGAACTCCTCAATGAGGTAACCGTGCGCTCCGTGAAGCTCGCAGCCGTCAAAGCCGGCGGCCTTCGCTCTTGCCGCAGCCTGGCCAAACTGTTTGACTACGAGCCGAATTTCGGCGGCGGTCATTTCATGGGGCATCATTTCAGGGCTGAAGGGGCAAGGGATGGCGGATGGCGCCCAAGGAGTGTCTGCATCGATTACGCCGACCTGGCGACCGGGGTGATGGAGCTGAACGATGCTCAGCGCGCCCCACTTATGAAGCCTGTCGGTGTATTCTTTGAAGCCGGGAATGTGCTCATCCTTCCAGAGCCCGCCGATATACTGATGACCTTTGCCGGCGACATTTGTTATCGCAAAGTCTTCCGTGATGATCATCGCAAAGCCACCTTTGGCCTTGGCTTCGTGGTATGCGGCAAATCTTTCGGTGCAGCTTCCGTCCTCCTCGCACAGGTTCATTACCATCGCGGGAACGATGCAGCGGTTTTTGAGTTGTCTGTTATTTATCGTGATTGGGCTGAACAAACTGTCTAACATTTGCAAGTCTCCTTAAATAATGTGTCAACAGCAAGTAGGACGCAGGAAATCGCTTCGTTTTAGGGAATCGTCCGTTTCCTGCGTCCACTTACTCGAGACAAATCAGATTTCTATTTGATAGAGGGTATTACCACTGGATGACTTCGTCGTCCCAGCCGTCCTGAGGAGCTGCGCAGAGGGTGTCATAGAAGGAGAGCTTGCTGATAAACCATTTGCCGTTGGGGTCAAGATTGCCGTTTTCGTCGATTTTGACATACTCGTCGTTGTACTTGCCCTGCTCGAGGAAGCTCTTGCTGCCGGTTTTGGCACGGCCTTCAAACATACGGAATGCGCCGAACATGTTCCACTTGCCGGTGGCGTGAACGCCGTCGTCAGCGACAGTGATCTGAGGAGCCATGGGGTTATGGCCGAGAACACCCTTGAGGGGAACGCCGTCCATCTGGGTCTGGTAGAACTGGAAGAGCTTTTCGATCTCTTCGCGGTTGTTTCCGCCGCCCCAGGGCTGAGTGGGGTCACCGACCCACTGTGCATCGGGAGCAAAGAGCTCCTTGATCAGGGTCCAGTTGTGGTTGTCATCGCACATTGCGCTGTAGCGAGCCTTGAGAACTTTAATCTCCTCAATATCCTTGAGCTTCTGTACTTCCTTGGCGAGTTCTTCGAGTGTGATAGCCATTTTTGTTTCCTCCTTAAAAATTTTATTTGTTTGTTAATGATTGAGCATTGACCGCAATCATTGGTTCTGTTATATTAATATCACACTCAGCAGCACAATTCTTTTGATATTTCGTTAAAAAATGCAAATATATTTTATTTTTTCAGCATAAATATTGTGATTTTACACATAAATATAGATATTTTACAATGGACCATTTGCGCTTCACCGAATTATTCCGAAGAATTTATACGCTTTGCATCGCTCTGCACGCTAATATATAGAAGTAAATTATTTTAATACGATATAACTATTTTACAATCGAGGTGTGTTTAATGGGCGTTCTTCCTACTATGCGTTCCGACAAATCAGAGATCCTACCGTATAATTTCAAGGACTATTATGCGTTTATAGGTCTTGAAAAGCTATCTGACCACCCGAGCTTCCGGATGTTTAACCACTGGCATGATGAGGTAGAATTAATCGTGCCGATACGTGGACATATGGTGTACAGCGTTAACGGTGAGCTTGTCCACCTGGATGAAAACAACGGCGTTTTCGTCAATTCCAACCAGATACACTACGGTTTTTCCGCCGACAACACCGATTGCGAATTTGTTTTTGCATTGTGGCATCCGCTTATCCTGTGTGCCACAAACAGTATAGAAAAAAACTATGTGAAGCCGATTACAGACAATGCGGCAATCCCTTATATACGCCTCAACCGCGAGATCGATTGGGAAAAAGCAATCATGGACGATGCGTGTGAGCTTAACGCGCAGCTATATGCGCCCTCTGCACCGCTTGCTCTCCAGAGTTTGATTTTTAAAATATGGAAAACAATTTTTGATAATACTGCCCACGAAAAGAATGACACTTCCCCCGTTTCCCTACAGCTTTCGATCCTGAAGGATATGCTCTCTTATGTTCACGAACACTATCCCGAGAAAATTTCGCTAAACGACATTGCCAATGCCGGCAAGATCAGCATAAGCAGCTGCAATACTATATATAAGAAATACTTAAAAGAGTCTCCGATAAAACATTTGCTCAATTATCGCTTGATGAAAAGCTGCGAGCTGCTGATAGAAAATGCGCTGTCCGTAACGGAGATTGCATTTGATGTGGGGTTCGCGAATACGAGCTATTATATAGATACTTTTAAGAAAAGATATGGCTGCACGCCGAACGAATACCGGAAACGCAACAAGCTGTCGGAAATATTTACTCCGAACACCGACAGCTTTTTATAATTTGCTTCACCCTACCCGTAATCCCGTTAGGGCATCAGTACAGAATTATTATCTCGTGCAGCATCTCTACTGCCCAATTAACAAAAAAAGCACCCCGGTTTGAACTGATATAGTCCCCTTGAAGTAGACCATGGAAATAACCAAAACTACTTCAGGGGGATTATTTTATGTCCAGGTCACCAACAACGCCGAAATTCAAGATACAGATGTGTCAGTTGTATTTGTCAGGAAAATACACATATGCAGGGCTTGCAGAAACATACAACATCAGCAAAAGAACACTTCGGGAATGGGTGTTAAAATATAACGCAAATTGCAAGTGCAAGTCGGACACCTGCACTTGCAATTTGCGTGATAAAATAGATACGGCTGTCAAAGGAAATAAAAAGGTTAAAAAAGTGATTGTCGTATCTGGTGTGGGAGTATTATTCGTGTGTACGATTGCTATTGTTGCAAGTATCTTGGCATAAACGCCCAAATCTAAAAAACAGTTTGTGCGGATAGCGGCAAGCACGAATTTATTGGGCAGGCCAGGGGCGCACTTCTATGCACTTTTCGTTGTATCTTGCAGCGCGCGAGTTTGCGCCGCAGAAGCTTTCCCTGTGTAAGGGGCGGAGGCGTTGTCAATCCCTCCGTCAGCCTAACGGCTGACAGTTCCCTTTCGATGCCTTTTGCAAAAAATCCAACCTATGATCGTAATCACAGGTCGGATTCCTGTTTTATGAATCTCCGCAGCCGAAGCTGCGGAGATTTTCCCATATTGATTCGAGAACCGGCACAGCGATCGCGTTGGCGAACGGCTCAATAGTAGGAATGCCCCCAGGTGGCTGTCTCGTAATTTGCGAGGAAGTCGGCATTTGCGTGCTCGATCGGCGAGAGCGTATTGTTGTCGAACGACGCGCCCGGCACCGTACCGTGATACCAGCTCTGCGCCTCGAAATATGCTGCGATCCGCGGCGTCTGGAAGATGCGGCCGTGGCGCGCGTAGATCTCATTGCGCGCGAGGCAGCACTGCTCCCACGTGAGGCCCGCCACATCCGCCTGCGTGAGCCGGCGCGTGGCGCTGTCCGGCAGGATATAGCCGCCGTCGGCCGGCTTTGGCGTGGGCGTCGGCGTCGGCGCTGCGCTCGGCGTCGGTGCGGCGGAGGGCTGCGCCGTGGCTGTCACGACCGGCGTCACTGCGGCGGCAGGGGCCTTTGGCTTGGGCTTGACGTTGAGCGCGATGAGCAGCACGATCAGCGCCACGCCGAGCGCGGCAAAGATCGCAATGAGCAGTGCCTTGCTGCGCGGTGCGTCCTGATCCTCCGGCGCGGGCTCGTAAGGCGTGTCGTCCTCCCAGCCGGGCACCGGCGGGTCGTCGACCCACGTGTTGTCGGGCGGCAGATCTGCCTCGTCATCCCAGTCGCCGACCGGGATGTTCTCATCCTGCCAGCCATCCGGCGGCGCGGTCTCGTCCGGCGGCGTCTGCTCCGCCCCGCAGTAGGGGCACCAGACCGCATCGTCCGGAATATCTCGTCTGCAGTAGGTACACTGCATTGGCTTCACCTGCCCTTTCCCACACACGTTGTTTTCCTCAATATACCATGGTATACATTCTGCCGCAAGATAAAAAATGTCCCCCGGTGCTGCCGGGGGACAAATTGCGTCCTGTTAGCCTGCGATGCGCTTTGCGCCCACGTAGTTTTTCAGGTAGTAGCTCGAGCTCAGGTCGCTGATGACGACGCAGCCTGCGCCGGAGCTGCTGTGGATGAACTGGCCGTTGCCGATGTAGATACCGACGTGGCCGATGCTGGAGCTGTTGCTCGCAAAGAACACCAGGTCGCCGATCTGGAGGTTCGCCTTCTCGACGTAGGTGCCGTTGTTGTTGTAGATGCTGCTGGCCACACGGCTCATGGAATAGCCGCAGAGCTTGTACACGTAGTTGACAAAGCCGGAGCAGTCAAAGCCGGACGGGCTCATGCCGCCGTAGACATACGGCGCGCCCATGTACTGCTTGGCCGTGGCGACGAT
>OLYC01002522.1_pt1 | contig 10645 bp, 10 predicted proteins | sample 1674271 | NCBI WGS metagenome assembly OLYC01 (sample SAMEA103958154, study PRJEB25191) | human gut metagenome
TCTTGGGGATCATCAGCATACCGATCAGGGGGTTGACATCTGCCCACAGCACCACCGGGAGATAGAAACTGAAGCTCAGCACGATGGTCAGCCACATCCAGCGGAAAGCCTGATCCTTGTGTTCCTTGGCACTGTGGTAGAACAGCACGATGATCAGCAGGCCCAGCAGTGCAAAGGGGATGTTGCGCAGGATGCCCCAGGTCAGCGGGGTGTGGTTGGTCAGCCACTGGTTCTGCGGCATCATGCACAGCACGATGCGCACAGCGGAAAGGGCGTACACGGCAATGGTCAGATCCTTCTGGCCCTCGATCTGGTAGCGCTTTCGCCAGACGTAGTACAGCAGTACATAGAACACGGTCATGGTCACGGAGGTGATCCACTTGCCCAGGCCCAGAGGCACAGCGTAGTTCTCCAGGCCGGTGGTGCACAGTGCCAGGGCACGGGGCACCAGATGGAAGGAGTCACCTGCGCCCAGCACCACAGCCATCAGGCCGAACAGGCGGAACTGGGTGCCAGCCTTGCTGCCGCGGATCATGCGGATGCCCAAGGTCAGCACGGTGACCAGATAAAAGATGTCGAAAACGGTCTCAATGATTGCTCTCATAAGAATATTGCTCCTTTACGGTTGGTTTGTTTTGCTGCTCTATCGCGATCCGGTCAGCGATTGCCGACCGGACTGCATCGTTGTGATGTGCAGGCTGCCGTGGGTGGAATGCTGGGGGAGATGTCCCGCAGTAATCAATATGAACATTGTTCATTTTTGGCCGTAAAAACATCCCACAAGACTGTGGGATGTTTTTTACACTTCATAAATGGTCCTGCGGATGATCTCCAATACCGCTGTGGGGTCAAAATCCTGCTGCACCACGGCAGAAAGCATGAGGGAGAACAGGATGCCCGCAAATTTCTGGCGGGTGAACTCCTCAGTAAATGCGTATGGCCGAATCTTTTTGTCCCTGGTCAGCACCATGGTCAGCGCATCCAGGATGTGCTGCCAGGTCTGCCGCATCTGCTGCTTGCCATCGGCGGTATCCTGCCGCACAAAGCCAAGCGCGTGGTGGGTGAAGAAGCCGGGGTATTGCTCAGAGCCGTACTCCATCTGCCGGTACATCCAGCGGATGCAGGACAGGGTATCCTCAAACACCGCCGGGTCGTCCGGGTGGCGGAAGATATCGCTCCAGATGCTTTCCACCGCCGCGCTCACCAGTTCAGTCTTGGAACCGAAGTAGTTGTAGATGCACCCCACGGATACCCCGCAGGCTGCTGCCACTGCACGGATGTTGACCGCTTCCCATCCATTCTGCTGGATGAGGACCCGGCTCGTTTTCAGGATCTCCTCCTTGGACGTTGCCATCGGATTCGTATGACCACCCCCTCAACATGAACGCTGTTCACGATGCATAGTATAGCGTTGTTCCTGCCCCTTGTCAAGGGGGTAAAATAGATTTTTTTCGCCGCATTGCTTGCAAAAAAAGGGGCGGCAGAGTAAAATATATAATATATGTATCGTAACATGGGTCTGTGTGCCCCAAAGCGGATACATATACGAAGAATGTCCGCAGAAAACCCTTTGGAATACGAGGAAAAAAGCATGATTTTGAGCATGACCGGTTTTGGCCGGGGAACTGCTGTGCGCAATGGCCGTGAGATCACGGTGGAGCTGCGCAGCGTCAATTCCCGGTACTTTGAGTATTCTTCCCGGATGCCCCGCACCTGCAGCCATTTGGACAGCCGCCTGAAAAAGCAGCTGAACGAGCGGGTGACCCGCGGCAAGGTAGAACTGAGCCTGACGGTGCAGACCGTGGATGCCGCCGATACCGTGGTGGCTGTGAATCAGGAGCTGGCCAAGAGCTACCAGCAGGCCCTGCGGGACCTGTCTGAGACGCTGGAGGTCAAGAACGATGTGACCGCCGGGATGATCGCCCGCTTTCCCGATGTGCTGACCACCCGCCACGCCGATGTGGATGAGGAGCAGCTGTGGGAGGATGTTTCCGCTGTCACCGCCCAGGCACTGGATCGTTTTGTGGAGATGCGCGCCGCTGAGGGTGCCAAGATGAAGGCTGACGTGGAGAACCGCCTGCGTTTTCTGGAAGAATGCGTGGGCCGGGTGGAGACCCTGAGCGCCGGCCGGGTGGAGAACTACACCAACCGCCTGTACGAAAAGCTCAAGGTCATTCTGGAGGACAGGAACATCGATGATGCCCGTGTCCTGACCGAGGCCGCCATCTTTGGCGACAAGACCGCCGTGGATGAGGAGACCGTCCGCCTGCGCAGCCACATCGCCCAGTACCGCTCCATTCTGGAGCTGGACGAGCCCGTGGGCCGCAAGCTGGATTTCCTGACCCAGGAGCTGAACCGTGAGACCAATACCATTGGTTCCAAGTGTCAGGATCTGGATATCACCCGCATCGTGGTGGATATGAAGGCGGAGATCGAAAAGATCCGTGAGCAGATCCAGAATCTGGAGTAAACCCTGAGATTCAGATGGTTCGGAGGAAAAGATGAAACTGATCAACATCGGCTTTGGCAATCTGGTCAGCGCGGGCCGGGTGGTGGCTGTGGTCAGCCCCGATTCTGCCCCGGTCAAGCGTTTGGTCAAGGAAGCGCGGGAGCGGGGGATGCTCATTGATGCGTCCTATGGCCGCAGCACCCGCGCCGTCCTCATCATGGACTCCGACCACGTTGTCCTTTCAGCCCTTCAGCCCGAAACGGTGGCCAGCCGTGCCGCCGGTCAGGCCGAGGGCAAAACAGTGACAGAAGAGGAGCAGTAAGACCATGGAAAATGAAAAATATCTGTTTGTCGTTTCCGGTGCCGCCGGTACCGGAAAGGACAGTGTGGTGAGCGCTTTGCGCAAGGCCCACCCCGAGATCGAAAAAACGGTTTCTGCAACCACCCGTTCCCCCCGCCCCGGGGAGCAGGAAGGGGTAGACTACTACTACCGCACCAAGGAGCAGTTCCAGCAGCTCATCGATCAGGATGAGGTCGTGGAGCACAACTTCTTCAACGGCAACTACTACGGCACCCTGAAGGAAGAGGTCAACAAGCGGCTGAACGCGGGCAAGCTGGTGGTCATGGTCATCGATGTGCATGGCGCGGCCAATATCCGCCGCATGTATCCCGGTGCCACCACCATCTTCCTGCTGCCCCCCTCCACCCAGGAGCTGGAGCGCCGCCTGCGCGGCCGCGGCACCGAGACCGAGGAGAGCATCCGGGAGCGCCTGGAGATCGCCCGCAATGAGCTGGCCCAGCAGGATAAATTCACCCTCAAGCTGGTCAACGACGAGGTGGATGCCTGCGCCGCCAGACTCTATGATGTCATCTGCCAGCGTGCGGGCCTGACCCGCTAAATCGCTTTGAAGGAGCTGCCTGAATGCCCAAAACGGTAGGCGTTGCAGTGAGCAACGCGACCTTTCATTTCGACAAACTCTATACCTATGCCGTCATGCCCGACCAGCAGGATATCGTCCGGCTGGGCAGCATGGTGCTGGTGCCCTTCGGGCGGGGGAGCCGTGCCCGGATGGGCGTGGTTCTGGCCTGCGATGCCGAACCGGAGAGCGCAAAGCTCAAGTTCCTGTTCGATGTGGCCCCGGCCTCTGCCTGCCTCACCCCGGAGCTGCTGCGGCTGGTGCACTTTTTGAAGGAGCGCACCTTCTGCACCTACTACGAGGCCGTCAAGGCGGTCATCCCCTACGGCGCGCAGTACAAGCCCACCGTGGCGGAGGACGGCGTGACCCCGGTGCTACAAAAGCAGCTCGTCCGCCACACGGAAAATGCCTATAAGCTGGTGGGTACGCTGCCTCCAAAGCCCAGGCCGACCGCCAAGCAGCTGGCCGCAGTGGCCCTGCTGGCCGGGGGTGAGCGCACCCTGTCTGCATTGGAGGAAAAGGGCATCAGCCGGGCAGTGCTGGACAACCTCTGCGCCAAGGGCGTGCTGGAATGCAGCAAGGTGAACAAATCCATCGACCTGTATTCTTCCATCCCGCTGAAGAACGAGCCCATCCTTCTCACGGAGGAGCAGCAGGCCGCCTATGACGCGCTGCTGCCCGGGCTGGAGGATGCAGCCCCGCACTCGGCCTTGCTCTACGGCGTGACCGGCAGCGGCAAAACGCTGGTGTTCCTGAAGCTCATCGAGCACTGCCTGCAGATGGGCCGCCGGGCGCTGGTGCTGGTGCCTGAGATCAGCCTGACCCCTCAGATGATCCTGCGGCTGAAAAGCCAATTTGGCAAGCGGGTGGCCGTGCAGCATTCCGCACTCAACCACACCGAGCGCCTGCTCCAATGGCAGATGATCCAGGACGGCGGCGCGGATATCGTGGTGGGCACCCGCAGCGCGATCTTCTCTCCGCTGGAAAACATCGGCCTTGTCATCATTGATGAGGAGCAGGAACACACCTACCGCTCCGAATCCGCGCCCCGCTACTCGGCCCACGAGGTGGCCCGGCAGCGCGCGGCGGGGAACGGGGCCCTGCTCCTGCTGGCCAGCGCCACCCCCAGCACCGAGAGCTATTATGCCGCCCAGCATGGCCGCACCCAGCTGGTGCGCCTGACCAAACGCTATGGCGGCAACCCGCTGCCCAAAGTCCAGATCGTGGATATGCGGGCTGAGCTTGCCTCCGGCAACCCCCGGGAGATCAGCCTTGCCATGGAGGATGCCATCCGGCACAACCTTGAGGCAGGCAAGCAGACCATCCTGCTGCTCAACCGCCGGGGTTACCAGACCGTGGCCCAGTGCGAGGACTGCCGCGAGGTGCTCAAGTGCCAGAAGTGCAGCGTGCCCATGGTCTACCACAAATCGGCCCACAAGCTGCTCTGCCATTACTGCGGCAGCCAGCTGGACCCGCCCCCTGCCAGATGCCCCGCCTGCGGCGGAAAACTGCAGTACCGGGGTTTTGGCACCCAGAAGGCCGAGGAGGAATTGGCAAAGCTCTTTCCGGAGGCCCGCATCCTGCGGATGGATCAGGATACCACCGCCGCCAAGGATGCCCACGAAAAGCTGCTGGCAAAGTTTGCCCGGCATGAATATGACATCATGGTGGGCACCCAGATGGTGGCCAAGGGGCTGGATTTCGAGGATGTGACGCTGGTGGGCGTGCTGGGCATCGATTCGCTCCTGTTCGCCCAGGGCTTCCGGGCTTATGAGACCGTGTTCAGCCTCGTCACGCAGGTGGTGGGCCGGAGCGGCCGGGCAAAAGACCCCGGCTTTGCCATCATCCAGACCACCGACCCGGACAACCCGGTGCTCAACCTTGCCGCCGCGCAGGACTACGACGCGTTCTTCGAGCAGGAGATCGCCTACCGGAAGCTGGGGCTTTATCCGCCCTTCTGCGGGCTCTGCGTTGTGGGCTTTGCCGGGCCAAAGGAGAGCGAGGTGGCCCGGGCTTCCGCCCGCTTTGCGGCCCTGCTGGGCCGGCAGGCGGCCAAACAGCCCGACCTGCCCCTGCGGGTGCTGGGCCCAACCCCCGGCAGCATTGAAAAGATCAACGATTCCTACCGCTATAAACTCACCGTCAAGTGCCGCAACGACCGCCGTTTCCGGGACCTTATCCGGGAAACGCTGACCCTCTACGAGCAGGAAAAGCTGCCCGGCAAGGCCACCGTTGTGGTCGATCTGCACTCGGACGGGGATATCTGATACAACACAACAAATTTTGGAGGTACCACTATGGCTATCCGCAATATCGTAAAAGAGGGCGACCCCATCCTGAACAAGGTCTGCCGCCCCGTGACCAACTTTGACGACCGCCTTGCCACCTTGCTGGATGACATGCGGGAGACGATGATCGCCGCCGACGGCGTGGGTCTGGCAGGCCCTCAGGTGGGCATGCTGCGCCGCGTGTTCGTGGTGTGGGACACCACCGATGCCCCCGAGGAGATCCCCGAGGATTATGAGTACAAGTTCATCGACTTCGTCAACCCCGAGATCCTGGCTGTTTCTGAGGATGAGGAGACCGCCTACGAGGGCTGCCTGTCCTTCCCCGGTCACAACGGTGCCGTGACCCGTCCCGTTGCCGTCAAGGTGCGTGCACAGGACCGCAACGGCAACTGGTTCGAGCTGGAGGCCGAGAACCTGCTGGCCCGCTGCATCCAGCACGAGAATGACCATCTGGACGGCATTACCATCATGGAGTCCAGCGAGTATTTCTACGAGGACACCGAGGAGGGCAAAAAGGCTGCCCGTGAAGCGAAAGGAAACAACTGATGCGCATTCTGTTCATGGGAACCCCGGATATCGCCGCGGAGTGCCTGAAGGCCCTGTATGCTGCCGGTCACGAGATCTGCGGCGTGTACACCCGGCGGGATAAGCCGGTGGGCCGCAAGCAGGTGCTCACCGCGCCCCCGGTCAAGGAAGTTGCTCTGGAGCATGGGACCCCCGTGTTCCAGCCCCGCACCCTGCGGGACGGCAGCGAGGATGCCAACATCCGGGCGCTGGCCCCTGACCTCATTGTGGTGGTGGCCTACGGCTGCATTCTGCCCAAATCCGTGCTGGAAGCTCCGAAGTATGGCTGCATCAACCTGCATGTGTCCCTGCTGCCCAAGTACCGCGGCAGCGCCCCCGTGCAGTGGGCTGTTCTGAACGGCGACACCGAGACCGGCGTTTCCATCATGCAGATGGACGAGGGGCTGGACACCGGCGATGTGCTGGTCTGCGAGAAGATCGCCATCGGCCCGGAGGAGACCAGCGGCGAGCTGTTCGACCGGGTCACCGCCGTAGGTGCCCGCGTCCTCTGTGAGGCGGTGCCCGCCATGGAAGCTGGCACCCTCCAGCCCCAGCCCCAGCAGCATGAGAATGCCACCCTGGCCCCCATGCTGGACAAGGAGCTGGCAGAGTTCAGGCTGACCGATACTGCCGCGCACATCCACAACTGGGTGCGTGGCATGAACCCCTGGCCCATGGCCTGGTTCGTGACCGCAGGCGGCAAAAAGGTCAAGGTGACCGAGTGCCGCGTGGCTGCCTCCAACGGTGAGGCTCCCGGCACGGTGCTTTCCACAAAGCCCCTGACGGTGGCCTGTGCCGATGGTGCGGTCCAGCTGCTTCATGTGGTGCCTGAGGGCAAAAAGCCGATGGATGGCACCTCCTTTGCGGCCGGTCTGCGCCTCAAAGCGGGGGATACCCTCTGATGGCGGCCAATCCACGGGCAGCGGCAGTGGCTGCACTGGTCCGGCAGGAGCAGGACGGCTTCTCAAACCTTGTGCTGGATGCCGAACTCCGCCGCCAGAAGCTGGAGGGCCGGGATAAGGCCTTTGCCGGTGCCATCTTCTACACCGTGCTGGAACATCAGGGCACGCTGGATTTCATTCTGGAACAGTTCCTGCCCAAGGGCCTTGCCAGGCTGGACCCGCAGGTGCGCGAGATCCTGCGGGCCGCGCTGGCGCAGGCCCGCTATATGCAGGTGCCGGTGTCGGCGGCGGTGAACGAGGCCGTCAAGCTGACCCGCACCTTCAAAAAGGCGAGCGCGTCCGGGCTGGTCAATGCCGTCCTGCGCAAGGCCTGCAATTATGATCTGGAAACTGCCCGCTTCCGGAACGAGACCCAGCGCCTCATGGTGCTGGGCTCTGCGGGGCAGGATGTGGCAGAGTTCCTGCGCACCCATTACCCCAAGGAGGCGCTGGGCATCCTGACCCATACCGCCGACGGCGGCTGCACCAGCCTGCGGGCCAACTGCCTGAAAATGGATGCCGCGGCCCTCTGCGAAAAGCTGCTGGAAAGCGGCGTGAAAAGCGCACAGCCCGGCCTTGTGCCCGGCAGTGTGCTGGCAAAGTTCGAGGGCAGCCCAGCGGAGCACCCGCTCTTCAAGGAGGGCTGTTTCCATGTGGAGGGGCAGGCCAGCCAGCTGGCAGCCCTCTGTGTGGAGGCAAAGCCCGGCGATACCGTGATCGACCTCTGTGCGGCACCCGGCGGTAAAACGCTGCTGCTGGCCGAGGAGATGCAGGGGCAGGGCGCACTGTACAGCTGCGATGTGGCAGAGCACCGGGTCGGGCTCATCCGGAGCGCTGTGGAACGGATGGGCTTTGCCCATGTCACCGCCCTCTGCAATGATGCCACCCGCCCCAACCCAAAGCTGCCCGCCGCAGACCGCATTCTGGTGGATGCCCCCTGCAGCGGCCTGGGTATTCTGGCAAAAAAGCCGGATATCCGCTATAAGACGCTGGAAAAAGCACGCCACGATGAATTATTGGCCACCCAGTCGTCCATTCTGGACACAGCAGCCGCTCTGCTGAAAACGGGCGGGCGGCTGGTTTACTCCACCTGTACCATCGACCCCGCCGAGAACGAGGAGCAGGTGGCGGCATTCCTTGCCCGCCACCCGGAGTTCCGGGTGGTCCGGCCCGCTGTGGCGTTCCCTGACGGAATGACAGTGGGGGAGCACGGGGCGCTCTCGGTGCCCACCCGCACCGGGATGGACGGCTTTTTCCTCTGCGCCATGCAGAAAACGCAATGAACCCGCCGTCCGGTTCGTATTGATTCATAGGAGAATACCATGGAACAAAAACGCTGTATCTCTTCCCTGACGCTGACCGAGCTGACCGCTGCGCTGAAAGCTATGGGTCAGCCGGGCTTCCGGGCAAAGCAGATCTTCCACTGGGTGCACCAGAAGCTGGTCACCGAGTTTTCTGCCATGACCGACCAGCCCAAGACCCTGCTGGCAAAGCTGGAAGAAAGCTTCTACATTGCCGCGCCCAAGATCGAGCGCAGGCAGGAAGCAAAGGACGGCACGGTAAAATATCTGCTGCGCATGGCAGACGGCAACTGCATCGAGACCGTCGTCATGCGCTACCACTACGGCAACACGGTGTGTGTGTCCACGCAGGTGGGCTGCCGCATGGGCTGCCGCTTCTGCGCGTCCACCCAGGCGGGCCGCGTGCGCGATCTGGAAGCAGGCGAGATCTGCTCTGAGATCTACACCGCCCAGAAGGATATCGGGGAGCGCATTTCCCACATCGTGCTCATGGGCATTGGCGAACCGCTGGATAACTTTGACGAAGTGATGAAGTTTCTGGAGAACATCACCTCGCCCGAGGGCGTGAACATCGGGATGCGCAACATCAGCCTTTCTACCTGCGGTCTGGTGCCCAAAATCGACCAGCTGGCCGAGAAAAAGCTGCAGCTGACCCTCTCGGTGTCGCTGCACGCACCCAACAATGAAATTCGCAGCGGCATGATGCCGGTGAACGATGCCTATCCCGTGGAAGTGCTGATGCAGGCCGTGCGCCGCTATCAGGACACCACCGGCCGCCGTGTGAGCTTTGAATATTCCATGGTGCGCGGTGTCAATGATTCCGATGCCTGCGCCAGACAGCTGGCAAACCTGATCCGGGGCATGGGTGCCCATGTGAACCTGATCCCCATCAACCCGGTGGACGGCAGCCCGTACTCGGCCACCGATGCAGCCAACGTGCACCGCTTCCAGCAGAAGCTGGAGAGCCTTGGCGTGAACGCTACGGTGCGCCGCCGCCTTGGCAGCGAGATCAGCGCCGCATGCGGCCAGCTGCGCCGTGACGAAATGAACGGGAAAGCGTAAATATTAAAGGGAGAAGCCTATGAAACTTGCAGGAAAAACGGATGTCGGCAGGGTCCGGCAGGATAATCAGGACGATTATCGCGCAGGAGAACTGCCCGGCGATGCCGCATGGCTGCTGGTATGCGACGGCATGGGCGGTGCACGCGGCGGCAGGGAAGCCAGCCAGAGCGCGTGCGATGTGATCGAGCGCTGCTTTCAGGAGCAGTATGCTTCCAAGTGCCTGCCCGGCGAAGAGGAGACCTTTTTGAAAAAGAGCCTGCTCAGCGCCAACCGCTTTGTGTTCCAGAAGGCCCTGCGTGAGGAATCGCTGGCGGGCATGGGCACCACGGCTGTGTGCGCACTGGTGCGCGGCGGCAAGGTGTTCCTGTGTCATGCAGGCGACTCGCGGGCGTACCTGTACCGGGACGGCAGGCTTGCCCAGCTCACCCACGACCTTACCTCCGCACTTTCCTTTCCTGTCTGGTCATCCTTCGGCCAGTACGTGTAAATATCATCGAACACCACCGGGATCTTGCTCTGCAGTTCCTTCAGCAGAGGGCACATCAGTTCTCTCATCTGAGGATGGGCCGCCACAGGAGTACGCAGCTTGAAAATGTTGCGCCACTCACGGTAGTTGGCCGTGACCACAATCTCAGTCTTCAGGCACAGCGGCAACACACAACGAGCCTGTTCTGGACGCATACCGAGTGCGATCATATCCTTATAAAGGATTTCCGCAGATTCGCAGGAATCAAGCCAAGTGCTGCCAGGCGTATATTCTGTGCTTTCACGTTTCTTGTCAGTGTCGGTCACATCAATATAATATGGCCGAATAAAGCTCAGCTCTCCGCCAAACTTATCATTCGAGTAGTTGCAGTACCGCGTACTCTCCTGCGCAAAGCTCGCAATTCGGTGCCGCACCAGCTCATTGGCAATGCCACGATCGCACGTGAACAGCACGCTCAGCTGAGAATGCTCAAGCATGGCCTCGTGCCCTTGCTTCACCAGAAAGCCCACCAGCTTCTTCGCAGACTCCCCATCCGGCGTGATCTTATCCTCGCTCTTGTAGCAGACCCGGGCAACGCGCTCGATCTGCTGCAGCTCCTTGATGCCGCCCTCAGAGATATCAGTGAGGATTTCGTAC
>OLYC01002525.1_pt1 | contig 10634 bp, 10 predicted proteins | sample 1674271 | NCBI WGS metagenome assembly OLYC01 (sample SAMEA103958154, study PRJEB25191) | human gut metagenome
AGCGTATCTGCTTGGAGACCGCCGAGGCCGTCAGGCTCAGCTCCACGGCCGCCGCGGCAAAGCTGCGAAGCCTGTAAACGGTCAGAAGCCCGCTGTATCGCTGGTCATAATTCACTTGCGGCTCCATGCGCGGCTCCTTTCCCCCCGGCCGAGCCGGCTACGCCACCGGCACCCCCTCAGCGCGGATTATCTCTTTATGTTCGGTCATAAACTGCATTATATCGTCAAGCTCGATGCACTGCGCCGTTTTCAGCGTCAGGTCATAGCACAGGTTTCCGTCTCCGTCGCGGCTCAGTTCGCTGCTCACAACGCGCGCACGCCACTTGTCAAGCTGAGTTTGCAGCTCCGCCGCAAACTCCTCCCCATTCGACACCGTGAACTGCACACGGCTCGTGCAGAAGGAATCCGCGCCGACGGTAAAGCGGTGCATGGATATCTGAAACACCGCGATAAGCAGCGTTACGAAAAGCCCGACCCAGTACATTCCGGCACCTACCGCGAGACCTATGGCCGCCGTCGCCCAGATGCCGGCAGCGGTGGTCAGTCCCTTGACGGTGTTGCCGTTTTTGAATATCACGCCCGCGCCGAGAAAGCTGATGCCGCTGACCGCCTGCGCCGCCACGCGCGCAGGGTCAGCGCCGCGCGTTCCATTGTAGACCGCGCCGTCCGCCGCCGTCAGGTCGGCGAAGCCGTATTTTGAGATTATCATAATGAGCGCGGCGGCACAACAGACTATTATGTGCGTGCGTACGCCCGCCTCCTTGAACCGCTTGCTCCGCTCAAAGCCTATGCAGGCGCCGCAGAAGCAGGCCGCAAGTATGCGTATGAAAAAATCAATATTCTGAGCCAGCGAAAACTGGCCGTTAAAGTATTCGCAGAGCGTCATAGCTCTTCACCCTTTCTGTATCTCAGCAAAAGCAGCCTTATCTCGCGCGGCAGCAGGTCTTCCTTATCCAGCCGCAATTCGGCAGTACAGACGCTCTCGTCGTTGCGCAGGCCGTACAGGTTCAGCGCGGCGCGCATTGCCGGCGAAGTATATGGATTTTTTACGTTGTCAGGCTTCACCGGCATCGCCCCCCTGATTTGCCTTGACATAAGCTGCTTGGAATGTTACCATTATATTCAGCCGGCTCATAAAGTCAAATTATATTTCTATTTATATCTATAAAATTATCTTATGGTGAATTTGTATGATTGATCAAAAGCTTCTCTCCCTGCTCAAAGTATCGGAGCTAAAAAGCTATACCAAGGCGGCGCAGCAGTTGTCCATCACCCAGCCTGCCGTCAGCCAGCATATAAAGGCGCTGGAGCAGGAACTCGGCGTGCGCATTTTTGAGCGTATAAACGGCCAGCTCGTAGTGACAAAGCAGGGCGAAGAGGTCGTAAAATGCGCGAAGAAAATGCTTGGGCTGTACAATAACCTGCGGCAGGATCTGCGTGACAGCCGCCGCCTGACAACGCATCTCACAATAGGCGTGACGCACACGGCGGAGAGCAACCCCATCGCCGAAGCGCTGGCCAAATACTGCGCCGCAAACGAGGGCATAAGCATTAAAATGATTACTGACACTATAAGTAATCTTTATACTATGCTGAACACCTATGAGCTTGATCTCGCAATCGTCGAGGGGCGGATAGCCGACCCGAATATACATTATCTTTTGCTCGATACGGATTATCTCGTGCTTGCGGTGTCGGTAAACCACCCGTTCGCAAAGCGGAGCATGGTCACGCTCAACGAGCTGAAGAAGGAGCGCATGATCCTGCGTCTGCCGGATTCCAACACGCGCAACCTGTTCGTCGCCCACCTTGAGAGCAACAACATGAGCATAAGCGACTTCAACGTCGTACTTGAGATAGACAACATGGCGACGATAAAGGATCTTATCCGGCGGGACTTCGGAGTCTCCATCCTCGCCAGAAGCGTGTGTCTGGACGAGCTGAAAAAGGGCAAGATAGCGGTTCTGCCCGTTGAGAATCTGAGCATGATGCGGGAGATAAACATCGCCTACCACAACGATTTCAAGCAGTTTGACGTGCTGCACGATATTATGAAGGTCTATAACGAGACTCTGCGGATATACGCATAACAGAACCGGCTGACGGAGAAAATTCCTCCGTCAGCCGGTTCTGATCTTATCTTCTATTTTACGACAACGTTGCCGTCGCCCAGCATGTCGCGCAGCTCCTGCACGAGGGCGCGGTGGATAACGCAGCGGGCGGCGAGCCGCTTCTGCTCCCGCTCGCAGAATATCACCATCTGCTGTTCGCCGGGGAACATCGTCAGCAGCAGCTCTATCCGGTGCAGCCGCGGATCGTCCCTCGCGGGGAGCTTTACCCACAGCTTCTGATCCTTCCTGATCTCTTCGCGCGGCGCACTCCGCTCCCGCGGCATGTACGCCATGTCGCCGATATTATAGAGCGTGTCCGCCATGAGCTGCGGCTCCTTCTCGTCGCGCACGGAGATGCGCCCGCGCACGATGACGGCGTTATTCTCCCGCAGCAGCGAGCCGCAGGTGTCGATGACCTTCTGGAAGGCGATCATCTCGATCGTGCCGGTGTCGTCCTCAAGCTGGACATAGCTCATGAGCGAATTATTGCGCGTGGTGCGCGTCCTCATCGTGGAGATGACGCCCGCCACGGTGACGTACTGGTTGTCGGCAAAGCGCTGCGGCCCGTCATCGGCGGCAAAGTCACCGAGTATCGCGCCGATCGGCACCGCGCCGACCTTGCGCACAGCGTCGCGGTATTCGTCCATCGGGTGGCCGGTCAGGTACAGACCGGTCACTTCCTTTTCCATCATCATCTTGTCGCGCGCGCTGAATTCCTCGACGTCCGGTATCGGTATCGTCTGCGGCGACGCCTCGGACTGCGCCTCGAAATCGCCGAAGAGATCGTACTGTCCGGCAATATTGTCGCGCGCGGCCTGGCTTATGCTGTCGATGACCGCGCCCGCGATCTGAAGCAGCGCCTTGCGCTTATAGCCCATGCCGTCGAATGCGCCCGCACGGATGAGATTTTCCACCGCGCGGCGGTTCAGCTCCTTGCCGGACATGCGCTTGCAGAAATCCTCAAAACTTGTGAACAGCCCGTTCTCGTGCCGCTCGGCGACGAGCTCCTCGATCGCGCCCCAGCCGATGCCCTTGATGGCAACGAGGCCGAAGCGGATGTTCTCCCCCGCGACGGTGAAGTTCGCGTCGGATTCGTTCACGTCCGGCGGCAGCAGCTTTATGCCCAGCTCGCGGCACTCCGCGATATACTCCGCGACCTTCGTGCTGCTTTCAAGCACGGACGTCAGCAGCGCCGCCATATACTGCTGCGGATAGTGCCGCTTCATATATGCCGTGCGGTAGGCGACGATGGCGTAGCTCACCGCGTGCGCCTTGTTGAAGGCGTAACTCGCGAAGTCCAGTATCTCGTCATAGATGCTGTTGGCGACGCTCTCCGGCACGCCGTTTGCGATAGCGCCCGCAATGCCGCGGCTCGGGTCGCCATGAATGAACGCGACGCGCTCCGCATCGATGACCTTGTGCTTCTTTTTGCTCATCGCGCGGCGGATCATATCGGCCTGACCGAGCGAGAAGCCCGCTAGGCGGCGGAAAATTTCTATGACCTGCTCCTGATACACGATGCAGCCGTAGGTGACGGAGAGGATAGGGCGCAGCAGCTCATGCTTGTAGCTGACTTTTTCCGGATGCACGGAGCACTCGAGAAAGCGCGGTATCGAGTCCATCGGGCCGGGGCGGTAGAGCGCTATAAGCGCGGTGATGTCCTCAATGCTCTTGGGCTTGAGACCCACGCAGACGCCGGTCATGCCCGTGCTTTCAAGCTGGAACACGCCGCTCGTGCGTCCGGCGGCGAGCATCTCATAGGTCGCCTTATCGTCCTCCGGCGCGTCCTCTATGCGGAAATCCGGAACGGTCTTCTGCACGAGCTTGACCGCGTCGTCAAGCACGGTGAGGTTTCTTAGCCCTAGGAAGTCCATCTTGAGAAGCCCCAGCTCCTCAAGCGTCGTCATCTGGTACTGGCACACGGGGTTGCCGTCGTTCGTCGAGAGCGGTACATACTCATACACCGGCTTCTCCGTGATGACGACGCCGGCGGCGTGCGTGGACGCGTGCCGTGGCATACCCTCCAGCGCCTTGGCGACGTCGATAAGGTGCTTGAGCGTCGGGTCGCTCTGGTACATTTCCTTGAGCGGCTTTGAAAGGCTGATCGCCTCATCGAGCGTGATGTTCAGCGCGCTGGGGCCGGACGGCACCTGCTTTGCAACGGCGTCCGTCTCCGCGTAGCTGACGGACAGGGCGCGCCCGACGTCGCGTATCGCGCCGCGCGCGGCCATGGTGCCGAAGGTCACGATCTGCGCGACATGATCATGCCCGTAGACGCGGTTGACGTAGTCGATGACCTCGCCGCGGCGGTTGACGCAGAAATCAACATCGATATCCGGCATTGACACACGCTCCGGATTCAGGAAGCGTTCGAAGAAGAGGCTGTATTTTATCGGGTCTACCTCGGTTATATGCAGGCAGTAGGACACGACGCTGCCCGCGGCGCTCCCGCGGCCGGGGCCGACCGGAATGCCGCTGCGCTTGGCATAGCCGATAAAGTCGGAGACGATGAGGAAATAGTCCACAAAGCCCATCTTGTTTATCATGCTCAGCTCATAGTCGAGCTGCTTATGCACCTCCGGCTTGTCAGGGTAGCGCTCCGCGAAGCCCTGCTCGCAGAGCTTTTTCAGATATTCATAGCTGTCGCTCTCACCCTCCGGCAGCTTGAAGCGCGGCAGGTGATAGTGACCGAATTCAAAGTCATAGTTACAGCGTTCGGCGATGCTGACGGTGTTGTCGGCGGCCTCCTGCCAATCGGGGAAGAGCTTTCGCATCTCCTCCTCGCTCTTCAGATACAGCTCCTGCGACTCAAAGCGCATACGGTTCGGATCATCGACCGTTTTGCCCATCTGGATGCACATGAGCACGTCCTGATAATAGGCGTCGGCCTTCTCGATATAGTGCGCGTCGTTCGTCAGCGCAAGCGGGATGCCGGTCTCCTTATGGATCTGTATAAGCCCCTGCGCAGCCTGCCGCTCCTCTGGGATGTTGTGATCCTGTATCTCAAGATAAAAGTTATCCTCGCCAAACAGATCGCGCAGCTCGAGCGCCTTCGCCTTCGCGGCCTCGTAATCGCCATGGATGATCTTCTGCGGTATCTCGCCCGCAAGGCAGCCGGAGAGGCAGATAAGCCCCTCGGAATGCTGATGCAGGATCGCCCAGTCGATGCGTGGCTTGATGTAGAAGCCCTCAGTGAAAGCCATGCTGACGAGGTAGCAGAGATTCTTGTAGCCCTGCTCGTTTCTGCACAGTAGGATAAGGTGCGAATAGTTGTTGTCTATGCCGTGCTCCTTGTCGGACATGTTCCGCGGCGCGACATACACCTCGCAGCCGATTATGGGCTTGATGCCCTCGGCCTGGCAGGCCTTATAGAACGCGACCGCGCCGTACATGACGCCGTGGTCGGTTATCGCAAGCGCCGTCTGCCCCAGCTCCTTCGCCTTGCTTACAAGCTTTTCGATGCGGCAGGCTCCGTCCAGCAGGGAATACTCGGTATGCACATGTAAATGAACGAAAGCCATGCTTACTCCTCCGGCTTGAACGACATTATTTTTTTCAGCCTGTGCGAAAGGCAGCTCTTGGTCACCGGCGGATAGGACAGCGTCGCAAGATCGGCGAGGCTCGCCTCGGGATTCGCTATGCGCAGCAGCGCGGCGTCCTTCAGCGGCTCCGGCAGCGCGTCGATGCCGTACTCGCGCACGATGCGGCGTATCGCGTCGATCTGCTCCTGCGCCGCGGCGACGACCTTGTCCGCGTTCGCGGAGTCGCAGTTGACGCGGCGGGTTATGGTGTTGCGCATTTCCTTTTCGACCTTGGCGGTCATTATATTCATCGCCGTACCCGGTGCTCCGATTGCGGTGAAGAAGTCGGCGATGAAATCTGCCTGCTTGAAGTACAGCAGCCAGTTCCCGCCGCGCTGCGTCTCCTTCGGGGTGAAGCCAAGCTCCAGCAGGACGGAATATGCCTCGCGGCTGACACTGTGGTGCGGCGTTGCAAGCTCAAGATGGTAGCGCTTTTCGGGATCGGTCACGCTGCCTCCGGCCAGAAATGCGCCGCGGATAAACGAGGCGCGGCAGCAGTCGTCCTCTATCACGCCGAAATTGATATGGTGGGACACGGTTCCGTCTATCTCCGCGCCGAACGCGTCAAATATTTTTTTCAGCTTGTCCCTGTCGGTTATTTTGAAGCTGCTTTTCCCGGCAGTTCCCTCCTTCGGCAGAACGTCAAAGCCTAGGCCGAAGGCTCTTTTGAACAGGCGCGGCAGCCGCGCGGCAAACTCCGGACTTGCAGTGATGATGCGGATCTCCTGAGCCGAAAATGTGTTGCAGTAGAGCAGCACACCGTAGCTCTCCGCCAGCGCGCAGCATTTTTTGTCCGGCCGCTGCTGGCAAAGCTCCGCCTTGGCTTCGGAAGAAAAAGACATCGTTTACCTCACTTGTCCACGTCTCTGTTTATGTTGGTCGAATCCAGCCCCTTGGAGAGCAGATGGTCGTTGAGCGCGGCGGCAATGGCGACGCTGCGGTGCCGTCCGCCGGTGCAGCCGATGGCAATGGTGAGTCCCAGCTTGCCCTCCTCTATGTACAGCGGCAGCAGGAACTCTATCATGTGCTCAAGCATCTCCATGAACTCGCGCGTCTGCTGATAGCTGAACACGAAATCGCGCACGGGTCTGTCCAGCCCGCACATTGGGCGCAGGTCCTCAACGTAATATGGGTTTGGCAGAAATCTTGCGTCGAACACGAGGTCGGCATCCATCGGCAGGCCGTGCTTATAGCCGAAGGACATCACCGTGATGTCGAGATCGCGCTTGCGCCCGTCCTGCACGAATATCGAAAACAGGCGGTTCTGCAGCATGCCGAGGGTGAGGTTCGAAGTGTTGACGATATAATCCGCGCGCTCGCGGATAGGCGCGAGGAGCTGCTCTTCCTTGCGTATCGCGTCCTCCACGGTAAGCCCCGGCGCCGACAGTGGATGCGGGCGGCGGGATTCCTTATAGCGGCGCACCAGCGTGCGTATGTCGCAGTCCATGTAGAGGATGCGGCAGCCGCAGTCCATGTCGTTTAGCTGGTCGAGCGTTTTCAGCAGCTCGCCGAAGCCGTCCTTCTCGCGCACGTCGGTCACGAGCGCGACCTTTTCATAGCGGCCGCCGGTCGCGATGCACAGCTCCGCGAAGCGCGGCATGAGCGCCACGGGCATATTGTCAACGCAGTAGTAGTCAAGATCCTCCAGAATATCCGCCGCGCGGCTCTTGCCCGCGCCGGAAAGTCCGGTGATTATCAGAAATTGCATTTCAGCCCTCCTTCGGCGGCTCCGGCGGCCGGCTCATATCGTTCACCTGAACGCTGTTGAGCTTGAGGTCGGGTCCCTCATCGACCAGCGCGTACTCCGGCGGCAGAATGATTATCTCCGGCTCGAGGAACACTCCCCGCTCTTTGTAAACCGTGTTGCGCACATGCATCATCAGGTCGTACACATCGTGGCTCGTGGCGCCGCCGGTGTTCACGACGAAGCCCGAATGCTTCTCGGAGACCTGCGCCCCGCCCACGGAATAGCCCTTCAGCCCCACTTCCTCGATGAGCGCGGCGGCATAGTGCCCCTCAGGACGCTTGAACGCGCTACCCGCCGAGGGCATATCGAGCGGCTGCTTGTCGCGGCGGCGCTCGTTCAGCTCGCGCATTTTCGCGGATATCTCGGCCTTGTCGCCGGGCTGGAGGCGGAACACGGCGCTGAGTATGGCCGCGTTCATCTGTTGGAATATGCTGCTGCGGTAGGCGAACTTGCAGTTTTCGTTCGTCATCTCGTAAAGCCCCTGATCGGGCAGGAAGTAGAACACGACACTTTCCACCGCATCCTTCAGTTCTCCGCCGTAGGCGCCCGCGTTCATACGCACGCCGCCGCCGACCGTGCCTGGAATGCCCGACGCAAACTCAAGCCCTGCCAGTCCGTTCTGCTGCGCGAAGGACGCGAGCTTCGCCAGCGACACTCCGGCCTCCGCGTATATGGCTCCGTCCGGCAGGAGGAACATCTTCGTGAGATTCTCGGTGCTGATTATGAACAGATCCTTCAGCCCCTCGTCCGGAAACAGGATATTCGTGCCGTTGCCGAGCAGCAGCGGGGAGATGTGATGCGTTTTCAGCAGGTGGCAGAGCTTTGAAAGCCCCGTCACGTCCTTCGGCGCAGCGAGCGCCCGCACGGGGCCGCCGATGCGGAACGAGCAGTGCGAGCTCATCGGCTCGTTTTCGAGCAGCTTCAGGCCGGGCATCTTTTCTTTTATTTCTACTATGGCGTTTTCAAGATTTTCCATATTTAAGTTCTCCGATTATTTTATATTTCGCTTCTCACAGCGTTCCGGCATCTATTGCGCGGTCATGCGCTGCGGCCAGCGCCTCAGCGGCGTTGTAGCCCATCTTCTTCTGCCTGTTGTTCATCGCCGCAAGTTCCAGAATGACAGCGAGGTTTCTGCCTGGGCGCACGGGGATGGTCACGAGCGGGAGCTTTACGCCGAGGATGCTCTCGTTCTCGTCGGTGAGGCCAAGCCGGTCATAGGCCTTGCCGTCCTCCCACGGCTCCATCTTCACGACGAGGTCGATGCCGGACTCCGGCTTCACCGCGCCCACGCCGTAGATATGCCGCACGTTTATAACGCCGATGCCGCGCAGCTCCATGTAGTAGCGGATAAGCTCCGGCGCGCTGCCCACGAGCGTATCCTTGCCGATGCGTTTTATCTCGACCGCGTCGTCGGCGATGAGTCGGTGGCCGCGCTTGATAAGCTCCAGCGCCGTCTCGCTCTTACCGATGCCGCTGTCGCCCATCAGCAGCACGCCCTCGCCGTAGACCTCGACGAGCACGCCGTGCGTCGTTATGCGCGGAGCGAGATAGTTGTGCAGGGTGCTGATGACGTCGGCCTGAAACTCCGAGGTGTCCTCCGACGTCATAAACACATTCCTGTCAAATTTCTCCGCCATCTCAAGGCATTCCGGGAACGGCTGCATCCCATGGCATATTACGAGACCGGAGATATCATACTGCATGAAGCGTTCAAATGCGGCGAGGCGCTCCTCATGGCTCAGCGTGTCAAGATATGTACTCTCGACCCGCCCCATGATCTGCAGGCGGTGCGGATCGAAATAGTTATAAAACCCCGTGAGCTGCATGGCCGGGCGGTTCACGTCCGCCGTGATTATCAGAGCCTGCTCATAATCAGCGGAGGTATGCAGCGGGGTAAGCTCCATCTCCTCGGCAATGGTCTTGAGTTTTACGGAATATTTGCTGCGCATAGGCTTTTATCCTCCGTTTGCCCGCGGGCACGTTATATACTATTATATTAACCAATCCCGCCCCATTTGGCAACAACTTTCACACGCATCCGGGCGTAAAATATTCCGCGGCAGGGTTTTAACAAAAAAATCCCGCGCAGATTTAAAATTCCTCTTGCATTTGACGCTGTCATCTGGTATTATATAAAAGCTGTTTATCAGCAAACACAAGCAAGGAGGTGCTTCAATCCATGGCAAAGTGTCAGTTCTGTGAGAAGGATGTCGCTTTCGGCATCAAGGTGTCTCACTCCCACAGACGCTCCAACCGTACTTGGAAGCCGAACGTGAAGCGCGTCAAGGCCATAGTAGACGGATCCCCCAAGCATGTTTACGTCTGCACTCGCTGCCTCCGCAGCGGCAAGGTCACCCGCGCTGTGTGATTTAATATTTAAATTACCCGAAACAAGCCTGTCGAGCAAACGACGGGCTTTTTTCGGTTTAACCTGTCGGCGCCGATAATTCCGGCGTCCGCGCAGGCAGCTTCTCCACATAAGAAACAAATAAAGATCAGGAGGACTTTGAAATGGAACTGTTGGAACAGCGCATACTGCGCGATGGCAAGGTGAAGCCCGGCGGGATTCTCAAGGTTGACAGCTTTCTCAACCACCAGCTCGACCCCATGCTGATGCACGAAATGGCAAAAGAACTGCACCGGCTGTTTGACGGGCAGGGCGTCAACAAGATCCTGACCATCGAAGCCTCCGGCATCGCGCTCGCGATCATGACCGGCCTTGAATTCGGCTGCCCCGTGGTCTTCGCCAAGAAAAGCAAGTCCAGGAACATTTCCGACAGCGTCTATTCCGTCGAGGTCGAGTCCTTTACCCACGGCAACACAAACACCGTCATCGTCTCCAAGGAATATCTCAAGCCCTCCGACCGCATCCTGATAACCGACGATTTCCTCGCAACGGGCGCGGCGCTCGTCGGTCTGCGCGCGCTGGCCGAGCAGGCGGGCGCGAGCGTCGTCGGCGCAGGCATTGCGATAGAGAAGGCATTCCAGGGCGGCGGCGACCGTATGCGCGCCGAGGGGATGCGCGTGGAATCGCTTGCCAAAATCGCTTCCATGAGCGATGACGGGCTGGTATTTTGTAGGTGATTTGTGAACAGTTCACAAAATTTCGCATTAAAAAATGTGAAAAAAGTCGAAAAAGGGCACTTGACTTTTCCCTCCTCGGCTGGTACGATAAAACAGTAAATTGAATAACGT
>OLYC01002529.1_pt1 | contig 10610 bp, 7 predicted proteins | sample 1674271 | NCBI WGS metagenome assembly OLYC01 (sample SAMEA103958154, study PRJEB25191) | human gut metagenome
ATGTCTGCACCTGTCCCGCATGATGGCGTCGTTGTTCGAAACGCGCGGTTAGCTGTAAAGAACGAGCTGGAAAAAAAGCGCCTTTTGAATCAACCCATTGCAAGATTTGACCCGAAAAGCGGCAAGGTTTATATGGAACACGCTGATGGCACAAAGACCCTTGTGGGAGAGGCTATGAAAAAAGGTCGATGTCAATAACCCCCACCAAATCTAACGATTTGGTGGGGGCTTGCGAGAAATCGTAAGCCCTGATTGACTACCCTAAGTGTTTCGAGCACTACGTTACTCAAGAATGTAAGAATAGGCACCGGCGGGCGTGAATCCGAACCTGCCGCACTGCGGTGTGTGATTAAAAGCTCTGAGGGTAAGGAGCGGTGTTGCACACGAAAACCTTGAGATAACATTGGGTACGGATACCTGACGGTCAAAAGGCCGCGTGGCTTTTTCGTTAGCCACAACCAAAGAAGAAGGAGGAAGGCATCATGCCAAACAAAGTGTATGTCATCAACAAGCACGGGCGTCCGCTGATGCCCTGCTCCCCGGCAAAAGCCCGTCATCTGCTGGATGCCGGGAAAGCCAAAGTGAAGAAGAGGACGCCCTTTACCATCCAGCTGGTCTACGGAAGCAGCGGCTACACCCAAGAAGTCATTCTGGGCGTAGACGCTGGAAGTAAGACCATCGGGATGTCGGCATCCACTACAAAAGAGGAGCTGCTCTCCGCAGAAGTAAAACCTCGAAATGACGTGGTGGATTTACTATCCACCCGTCGAGAGTTCCGCAGAGCCCGGAGAAACCGCAAGACCCGTTATCGCAAGCCGCGCTTCGATAACCGAGTCCGCAGCAAGCACAAGGAATGGTTGGCGCCTTCTGTGGAGGTCAAAATCCAAGAGCACATCACCTCAATCAAGAGGGTTTGCCGCATCCTACCCGTGAGCAAAGTGGTCATAGAGACCGCCGAGTTCGACCTGCAGCTGCTGAAAGCCATTGCGGATGGAAAGCCCGTTCCGCAAGGTGAGGATTACCAGCAGGGCGAGATGTATGGTCACTACAATGTACGGCAATACGTGCTTTGGAGAGACAACTACACTTGCCAGTGTTGTGGAGCACACGCAACCAAGAAAAAAGAGGTCCGGCTTCACGTCCACCATCTGGAGAGCAGGAAGGTAGGCGGCGACGCCCCGGACAACCAAGTTACCCTTTGCGAGAGCTGTCACGAGAAACTCCACAAGGGGTTGATTGCGGAGAAGGACTTCAAAAAGCGCAAGCGTCGTTCCACACGGGATGCCACATTCATGGGCATCATGCGGAAGACTTTAATGCAGAGGCTCTGCTCTGAGTTGCCTATCCCCGTCATTGAGACCAGAGGCTACATCACAAAGGCAACACGAGAGAAGCTGTTGGTGCTTCCCAAGAGCCACACCAACGATGCTCTGGCAATCGCACAGGGGAAGCATGGCTTCAATGTGGGCTACCTTCCGGAAATCGCACAAATCGATAAGATTTACACGATTCGTCCGGTGAGACATCACAACCGCCAGCTGCACAAAGCGACTATCCTCAAGGGAGGCATCCGTAAATCCAATCAAACAGAAAAGTACGTTTTTGGATATCGTCTTTTTGACAAAGTCCAATTTAACGGACAGGACTGCTTCATTTGGGGAAGAAGAACTACCGGAATCTTTACCATTAAAACGATAAACGGGAAAATGATAAAGGACGGTATCTCTTTCAAAAAATTAAAACTCGTAGAAAAATCCACGAGTTATTTAATTGCTTGATTTAATACACGAAAGGAGGAACGGCAATTCCTCACCGCCCAATGCTTCACATTGGACGGTGTACCCTTGCCGTAACAATGGATCTCACAGAGCGCAAGATCACGAAAATCGCACGGGAGGCCAGCAAGCTGGCCGTCCGGACGCTGAAGGAGGACGGCATCGGCACCGCGGAATACGATTTCATCCATCTGGTGCGCCACCATCCCGGCATCACGCAGGCGGAGGTCCGGGAGCAGCTCCGGGTAGACAAGGGAGCCGCCGCTCGCCGTGCGGCCAGTCTGGAGGCCAAGGGCTACCTGATCCGGCAGGCCAACCCCAAGGACGGCCGCAGCCAGCTGCTTTTCGCCACGGAAAAGGCGGAGGGCCTGCGGAACTCCAAGGCGCAGGTGGAGACCACCTTTTATGAATGGCTGCTGGCGGAGCTGCCGGAGGCGGAGAAGATCGCTTTCTGCAAAACGCTGGACACTATCTATCGCCGTTCCAAGCAGGAGAGCCGGGCGGGGTTCCCCCACATCACGGCCCTGACGGAGCAGGGGGAGGGGGAGCGCCATGAGTAAGCGACAGTTTCCGCCGGACCGGGTCAGCTCCTATTTCCGGGCGGAATCCGGAGTGCTGGCGGTCATCACCGTGACGGGTCTCCTCTATAATATAGGTCTGGTGGCAGGCCCGTGGTTCGAGGGACAGATGACGGAAGCGCTGGCCCGGATCCTCTTGGGAGAGGGCAGCTTTTCCGTCATGGTCTCTCTGGCGGCGGGGTACATCGCCGTTGTCGCCGCGGTGCAGGGACTTCGGTTTTTGAAGCGGTTCTATGTCCGGCGCTTTGCCAACAAGGTGAACCGCCGCATGAAGCGGGTCCTGTACGGCGCGCTGGTCCGGTCGGATCGGGGGGACTTGGAACGTGAGGGCGCGGGAACGGTGCTGACCAAGGCCATTTCCGACGTGGACGACTGCGCCGAGGGGATGCGGAAATTCACCACGGAGGTGTTTGACACCGGCGTGGCCCTGGTGGCCTATGCCGGGATGCTGCTGTGGTATGACTGGCGGCTGGCGCTGCTGTCCATGGCCTTTCTGCCGGGGAGCTACGCGCTGGCGGAACGGATGAAGCGGCCCGTCCAGCGCACCGGCGCGGCCTTCAAGGAGCAGGCCGGGGCCTTGAACGCCGCTACCATGGATCGGGCGGTCAACGCCCTGACCTACCGGGTCTTTGGCCGGGAGGAGGAGCGCCGGGCAGCCTATGAGGAGCACCTCACCGCTTACGAACACGCCGCTGTAAAGGCAAACCTGTGGACAGCGTCCCTGCCGCCGCTGTACCGGGTGCTCTCCATGATCGGGGCGGCGCTGATCCTGTATTTCGGCGGGAAAAACGTGCTGGGCACCGGCTGGACGGTCTGGTCCATCGCGGAATTCACCACGTTTCTGGCCTGCTTTACCAAGCTGGCCACCAAATCCTCCAAGGCGGCAAAGCTGTTCAACGCAGTCCACAAGGCGCAGGTGTCCTGGAAGCGCATCCAGCCCCTGATGCGGGAGATCCCCGCCGTGCCCGCCGTTTCCACGGGGAGGGTGGAACGCCTGGAGGTCCGGGACCTCACCTGCGGCTATCCCGGCGACACGCCGCTGTTCTCCGGCTTGGATCTGACCGCCTGCCGGGGGCAGATCATCGGCGTCACCGGGCCGGTGGCCTGCGGCAAATCCACGCTGGGCAAGGCGTTCCTCTGCGAGCAGCCCTACGGCGGCAGCATCCGGCTGGACGGCCGGGAGCTGGCGGAGCTGTCCCCTTGGGAGCGGACGGGCCTCGTGGGGTATCTGGGCCACGATCCGGAGCTGTTCAGCGGCACGATCCGGGAAAATGTGCTGCTGGGAGACACGGGCGATCCCATGGACTACCTCCGGGCGGTGTGTCTGGACGGCGAAGTGGCGGCCATGACGGAGGGGCTGGAGACCCGGGTGGGCACCGGCGGCGTCCGGCTTTCCGGCGGTCAGGCCCAGCGGCTGGCGCTGGCCCGGACGCTGGCCCATCAAAGGCCTCTGCTGATTCTGGACGATCCCTTTTCGGCGCTGGACCGGGCCACGGAGACGGAGATCTTCGCCCATCTGCGGCGTTTGGCGGCGGACAGTGTGGTGATTCTGATCTCCCACCGGCTGTACCTGTTCCCGGAGCTGGATCGGGTGATCTGGCTGGAAAACGGGGAGGCCAAGGTGGGGACCCACGAGGAATTGGTGGGGAATACCCCGGATTACGCGGCGCAGTTTGACGTGCAGAGGGAGGAGAACAGCCATGAATAACCGCAAAAAAGCAGTCCATGTGGGGACTGTGGTACTGGAAACGGTGAAAGACCACCTCTGGCTGTCCCTTACCATTCTGGCGGTGGTGGCAGGGGCCGTAGGCGCAGCGCTGGTGCCGCCGCTGGTGCTGGGCCGCATCGTGGACGGTCTCACCGCCGGGGAGGGGCTGACTCTCCGCCTGCCCCTGTGGTATCTGGCCTTCACCGCATTGGCGGGAGGGCTGGAATCCGCCCGGGAGAGCGCGTTGACGGTATTCGGCCAGAAAACCACCCACGCCCTGCGGAGCCGCCTGATGGAAAAGGAGGGCCGTCTGCCTGCCGACGAACTGAACCGTCAGGAGCCGGGGGCGCTGGTGTCCCGCTTCGTGGGGGACGTGGACACGGTGGAGACCCTGTTCACCGCCGGGATCATCAGTATGGCGGCGGACGCCTGCCGGATCCTCAGTATTCTGATCGTGGTGTGGCAGTGCAGCCGGGGGCTTGCCTATCTGCTGCTGGCGCTGCTGCCGGTGCTGTTCCTCTTTACCCGGTTCGTCCAGAAGCGGATGCTGCACAATCAGCTGAAAAACCGGAAGGCGGTGAGCCGGGCCTCCGGATATGTGCCGGAGACGGTGCGGAATCTCCGCACCATCCGCACGCTGGGCAAGGAGACCTACATGGAGACCCGGTATGACGGCGCGCTGGGGGAGAGCTACCGGGCCATTGAGGGCACCAACTTCTATGACGCCCTGTATTCCCCCGTGATCCTCACGGTGAACGCCATTGTGGTGGGCGCGGTCATGCTGTTGTCCGCCTCCGGAGACCCGGCGGTGCTGACGCTGTTCGGCATGACCGCCGGTACCGCCGTGACGGTGATGAACTACATCAGCCAGATCTTTTCCCCGTTGGAAAGTCTGGGCATGGAGATCCAGACCATCCAGTCCGCCGTGGCGGGCGTTCGCCGGATCAATGACTTTCTGGCCCAGCCGGAGCAGGAGACAGTGGCCCCGGAAACGGAAAATCCCGCCGCTCCCATGGTGGAGCTGCGGGATGTGGACTTCGGCTATGAGGCAGGGCAGAACGTTCTGCACCACTTAAATATGGAGATCCGGGAGGGAGAGCTGGCTACCCTGTCCGGTCGGACCGGCGCGGGAAAGAGCACCGTGTTCAAGCTGGTGCTGGGGCTGTATGTCCCCCGGCGGGGCACCGTCCGGATTCAGGGCGTGGATCCCCGGTCCCTCACCGGCCCGCAGCGGCGGGCACTGTACGGCTATGTGGAGCAGCGGTTCCATCCGGTCCCCGGCACCGTCCGGGACCAGATCACCCTGTATGATGACACCATCACAGAGGGACAGGTCCGCCGGGCCGCGGAGCTGGCGGGACTGGCGGAGGCCATCGGCGCCCTGCCGCAGGGCTATGACACCCCCTGCACCCCGGACATTTTCTCTCAGGGACAGTGGCAGCTGTTGTCCATCGCCCGGGCGGTGGCGGCGGACCCCAAGCTGCTTTTGCTGGACGAGATCACAGCCAATCTGGACGCGGAGACGGAGCGGGCGGTGCTGCGGGCCTTGAAGAGGGCTACGGCGGACCGGACGGTGCTCTCCATTTCTCACCGGGTCGGGGCGGACACGGGACGGCTCATTCCCATTGGGGAGGAGTCATAGCCAGAAACCGAGCCAGCGCGGGGTTGGGGTTGGTGGTCTGCCACGCGGCGATGATCTCCTCCACCTCTCCCTCGCCGATGAGGGGGACAAACACCAGATTGTCGGCGTTGTAGAGCTTTTCCACGCAGTAGGCGGGAAGGATGGAAATGCCTTCCTCGGCGGAGACCATCATGAGGATGCTCTCCGTGTCGGCGGAGCGGAAGAGGATGTTGGGCTTGTAGCCCGCCTCGTTGTAAAGCTGCATGAAAAAGGCGTCGCCGTAGGAATCGTCGGCGGCGTCAGGGGACATGTAGAGGATGGTCTCTCCCCGCAGCTCCTGCCGCCGGAGCTGCTGCCGCTGGGCCAGCGGGTGTCCGGCGTACAGCGCCACCACTAGCCGGGCCTTTTCCACGGTGCGGCAGGCCACGCCTTCCTGGGTTTTCAGGTTGGTACTGTCCCAGGTGAAAATGATGTCGTATTCATGGTGCAGCAGTCCCGCCGCCAGCGCGTCGGTGGAGCAGCGGTAAAAGGTGATGAGCACGTTGCCGTTCTGCTGGTGAAATTGGCGGATATGGGCGGACAGGTCGCTGCGCTCGTACCCCCGGACGTAGCCCACCCGCAGCGTGCCGGAGAGGCCGGTGGAGGCGTCATGGACCCGCTCCTGCGCCCGGCTCATCCGCTCTAAGATCCCCTTGGCCTCCCGGAGGAAGATGGTCCCCGCGGGGGTCAGGCTCACGGGCCGGGTGCTCCGGTCAAAGAGGGGACAGCCCAGCATCTCCTCCAGCAGACGGATCTGCTGGGTGATGGCGGTCTGGGAAATGTAGAACTGCTCGGCGGCTTTCGTGAAGCTGCGGCTCTCCGCCGCGGCCACGAAATACTTCAGCTGATTTCGATTCATAACGCCCTCCCACGACACAAAATAAGTTTTTCTTATTTTATCATGAAGAAATCCCCCTTGTAAAGGGGGGTTTTTTCCGCTAAGATAAGTGCATATTTGTTGTGTGTAAGCGAGGTACTTGAAAATGCAAAGAGAATCCTTCGGCTCCCGGCTGGGCTTCCTGCTGGTGAGCGCGGGCTGCGCCATCGGCATCGGCAACGTGTGGCGCTTCCCCTATATTACCGGCAAGAACGGCGGCGGCTACTTCGTCCTGTTCTATCTGGTGTGCCTGCTGCTGTTGGGCGTCCCCGTGATGACCATGGAGCTGGCGGTGGGCCGCGGCGGCCGCAAGAGCGTCGTGCTGGCCTACAAGAATCTGGAAAAGCCCGGCTCCAAGTGGCACATCCACGGCTGGTTCTGTCTGGCGGGCTGCTATCTGCTGATGATGTATTACACCACCGTCACCGGCTGGATGGTGAACTACTTCGGCAAATTCCTCACCGGCGGCTTCCACGCCGGTATGACCGGCGACGAGATCTCCGGGATGTTCGGCACCATGCTGGGCAGCCCCGGCTCCATGGTCATCTTCACGGAGCTGGTGGTGGTCACCGGCCTGATCGTGTGCAGCTTCGGCCTTCAGAAGGGTCTGGAGCGGGTGACCAAGGTCATGATGATCGCTCTGCTGGCCATCATGGTGGTGCTGGCGGTCAACAGCCTGTTCATGCCCGGCGCAAAAGAGGGCCTCGAGTTCTATCTGGTGCCCGATTTTGCCCGTATGCAGGAGGTGGGTGTGGTCAACACGCTGGTATCGGCCATGAACCAGGCCTTCTTCACCCTGAGCCTTGGCATCGGTGCCATGGCCATCTTCGGAAGTTACATCGGCAAGGAGCACTCCCTGCTGGGCGAGTCGGTCCGCATCGTGGTGCTGGACACCTTTGTGGCCATCACCGCTGGTCTGATCATCTTCCCGGCCTGCTTCACCTATGGTGTGGACCAGACCAGCGGCCCCAGCCTGATCTTCATCACTCTGCCCAACATCTTTGCCAACATGGCGCTGGGTCGTCTGTGGGGCACTCTGTTCTTCCTGTTCATGGCCTTTGCGGCCCTGTCCACGGTGCTGGCCGTGTTTGAGAATATCATCTGCTGCGGCATGGAGCTCACCGGCTGCAGCCGCAGGAAGTCCAGTCTGGTGAATTTGGTGCTCATCATTGCGCTGTCCATGCCCTGTGTGCTGGGCTATAACCTCTGGGCCTGGGACGGCTTTGCCGTGTTCGGCGGTGCCGTGCTGGACTTTGAGGACTTCCTGGTCAGCAACCTGTTCCTGCCGCTGGGCAGTCTGGTGTACCTGCTGTTCTGCGTCACCAAGTACGGCTGGGGCTGGGACAACTACAAAAAGGAAGTCAACACCGGCAAGGGCCTCAAGATGCACGACTGGATGCGCGGCTACCTGACCTACGTTCTGCCGGTCATCGTGCTGTTCATCTTTGCCTTTGGCATCTACGACAAATTCTTCGCATAAAACTGCGGCTCCTCTTATCTGGTTAAGAGGAGCCTTTTCTGACAGAAAGGAGTTCCGGATGCACATTCTTGTCTGCGACGACGATGCCGCCTTCAGCGCGAAGGTGGCGGAGTATGCGGCGGCTTACTTTGAAGCGCACGAGATCCCGGTGCAGGCTACGGTCTGTTCCGACCCGGAGCAGGTGTTGGCGATCCCGGACCTGGAGCTGTACCGCATTGCATTCCTGGATGTGGACATGCCGCAGGTCAACGGAATTGCACTGGGCGGCCAGCTCCGGCACCGCAATCCGAACATCTGTCTGGTCTATGTATCGGCCTATCTGGCCTTTGCGCTGGATGGCTACAAGGTCAACGCCTACCGCTACATCCTCAAACGGGACGTCGCCAAGCAGTTGCCCAGCTGTCTGGAGGACATCTATGCGTCCATGATGCAGGCCGGTACCAAGACCCTCACCGTGCACCACAACCGCGAGAACATTCGCATCCCGCTGGACCAGATCTATTATCTGGAGAGCGAGGGCCGGGTCATCAATGTGTATGGGGACATTGCGCGGGAACATTTCTGCACCTTTTACGGCAAGCTGAAGGAGCTGCCGCCCATTCTGGCCCGGAATGGTTTTTTGCAGGTGGGCCGCAGCGATGTGGTCAACCTGCAGCATGTGTGCGCCATCCGGAATTACCGGGTGCTGATGAAAAACGGCGTGGAGCTCAGCGTCAGCCGCAGCAAGTATGCGGCTGTCCGCGCGGCCTATCTGGAATGGAAGGGGCAGTTCGGTGATGAGTGACAGCCTTATCTGGACGCTGTTGGGGCATCTGGTGTGCATTGCGCAGTGGGCGGCGTTCATTCTGGTGGATTATGCCTATCTGGGCCGGGGCAGGCGGTTCCGTCACCCCTGTGTGTGGGCTGCGCTGCTGGCGCTGGCAGTGCTGACGCTCTCGGTGCTGTGCGGTTTTGGCTTTTTCAATATCAAATCAGTGGTCAGCAATATCATCTACCTGCTGGTCATCGCGCTGCTGTTCGGCGGCACGGCAGTGGACCGGATGTCTGCCTGCATCATCAACGGCATTCTGTGCCTGCTTACCGAAAATACGGTCAGCTTTGTCTTTGCACGGCTCCACGGCATCTGCCCCGGTGAAGTCTGGCACTACAGGACCTGTCTGGCGGCACTGGTGATCTCAATTTTGCTGGTGGGCATTCTGGTAGCACGCTTTCTGTGCCGGTGGAACCACTGCAGTGCGCTGGACCCGCTGCAGGCATTGCTGATGAGCTTTTTCCCGGGCGTCGTGGTGCTGCTAAACATCTTCATCATGATCTCCTCCAACCGCCGCGTGCCCACTCTGCTGGACCTGATGCTGACGGTGGGCCTGACCATTGCGGTGCTGGTGCACCTGGCCATCGTGCAGATGTTCAACGATCAGGTGGTGCAGGGGCAGGCGTCGCACTTTCAGGCCGCGCTGGAACAGCAGCGCGCAGAAGCCCTCATGGAGTCCTACACGGCACAGCGCCGCCTGACCCATGAGTTTACCAACCACATTGCCGCACTGGATGCGCTGCTCCGGCAGGGCGACCTGACCGGCGCACAGGAATACCTTTCCAGCGTGAGCAAGGTGGTGGCCGCCGGAACCACCATTCTGGACACCCACAACCCACTGCTGGACTCCCTGCTCAGCCGCAAGTATGAGGAAGCTGCGCAGCAGGGAGTGGAGCTGTACTTCGACCTGTGTGACCTCAAGGACCTGCCCTTTTGCGGCACGGACCTGGTCATCGTCATCTCCAACCTGCTGGACAATGCCATCCGGGCGGCGGCGCAGGCTAAACCGCCGGAGGTGTACCTGCGGGCGCGCAGGAACGAGGGAGAATACCTCATCTCGGTGCGCAACCGGGTGCAGAAGGACCTGGAGCTGGTGGATGGAGAGCTGCCGCGTTCCACCAAGGCAGAGCCGGGCCATGGCATGGGCCTTGTCAACGTGCGGGAGGTGCTGGACCGCTGCCGCTGCGAGTACACGCTCAGCTGTCGGGACCGCTGGTTCCGCTTTACCTGTGCGGTGCCTACCCGCAAGTTGTGACAGTTACCGATGCAGAATATGACATTTTCTCTGCAACAATAGCGTAACTCTGCTATACTGGACCCAGTAAAGGAACGCAAGGCAGTGCAGGCAGAGGTTGCGGCCGGGAGCTTTTCCGGGTTCTGCAGCATTGTGGCGTCAGGCTGCGGTGCGTGTGCAGCTGTGAAACCTTTGCTTTTGCGGGCTGTCCCGGTGGCGTGTGCCGGGCAGCAGAGCGTCTGACGGGGCTTGTCCGGCAGTTCATTTGGGGAATTGCATGATATAAGCTCATGGCAACTGCCGTACTTTGTGCGGTATCAGGGCCGGAAAGTTTCGTCAGACCATTCGGAACAAAACAGGCGGCTTCCCTCCGGGTAACCGGACAGGAAGCCGCCTGTTCTTTTTGTTTGTATTTGCTGTTCCGGAGCGGGGAAAAGGGGCAGCGGAGGTTATTCCGGCTTGACCTGCAGCTCCTGCTCGCAGTAGA
>OLYC01002536.1_pt1 | contig 10597 bp, 8 predicted proteins | sample 1674271 | NCBI WGS metagenome assembly OLYC01 (sample SAMEA103958154, study PRJEB25191) | human gut metagenome
AATAACCCCTTTTAGGGGTGGAGCAAACCGCCGGTTGAACCGGCGGTTTTGATTCGCAGCAATCAGAGCCGTAAAGTAATATTAAGATAATATATGAAGTTTGTCAATGGCATTAGGCGGAACGGTCGATTCAACTATATAGATTTGCAAAAACAGCTAATTCAACCGAATATATAAAGGCGATTTGTTTACAAAACAAAAATGCACGGTGCGAATATCGTACCGTGCATTAAAGCTTTATTTATCTCAGTCGTTGCCGAAGAAGGCTTCGTGAACTGCGGAAACAGCCTTGTCTGCGTCCTTCTCGTCGATAAGTACGGAGATTTTGATCTCGCTTGTTGAAATCGTCTGAATGTTGATTCCCTTGCCGTAGAGAGCCTCAAACATTTTTGAAGCTGTGCCCGGGTGAGTCTCCATACCGGCGCCGACAACGGAAACCTTTGCAACCGTGTTATCGCTGAATACCTTTGCGTCGCCGATGAACGGAAGAGCCTTGATACATTCAACTGCTTCATCTTCATTTGCCATGCTGACAGTGAAAACGATATCTTTTGTATTATCTCTGCCGACAGACTGGAGAATGATATCAACATTTATGTTGTTTTTAGCAAGCTGTGAGAAAACCTTGAATGCGATTCCCGGAACATCCTCAACGCCTACGATAGAAATTTTTGATACGTCCTTGTCCTTTGTTACGCCTCTGACTAACATCTTTTCCATTTTAGTGGTCTCCTTTACGATTGTTCCCGGAATCGGGTTAAGGCTTGAAATAACCTCAAGCTCAACATTATATTTCTTTGCCATTTCGACCGAACGGTTGTTGAGAACCTGTGCACCGAGCGTTGCAAGCTCAAGCATCTCATCATATGTGATTTCCTGGAGTCTGCGTGCGCCGGCTACCTTACGGGGATCGGCGGTGTAAACACCGTCAACGTCGGTAAAAATTTGACATCTGTCGGCGTTGAGAGCCGCTGCAATTGCAACTGCGCTTGTGTCAGAACCGCCGCGGCCGAGCGTCGTCATGTCCTGATACTTGTTAAGACCCTGGAAGCCTGCAACAACAACGATCTTGCGGTTGTCAAGCTCGGTTCTGATTCTGTCTGTCTCAACCTTTTTGATTCTTGCAGCAGAGTAAACGGAATCTGTGCGGAATCCTGCCTGCCAGCCGAGAAGCGAAATCGCCGGACAGCCGAGCTCGTCAATGGCCATTGCAAGCAGAGCAATCGAAATCTGCTCGCCTGCTGCCATGAGCATATCCATCTCACGCTTTGAATTGTGAGCGCTGATCTCTCTTGCCTTTGCGATAAGGTCGTCTGTTGTGTCACCCTGAGCAGAAACAACAACTACAACGTCATTGCCTTTTTTGTAGGTGTCGGTTACAATTTTTGCAACGTTCATGACACGCTCTGTGTTGGCGACCGAGCTGCCGCCGAATTTCTGAACTATAAGTCCCATAATCAATTCACCACTTTATATCTATAATTAATAATTAACTACCCTGATTGTTGAAAGCACATTGATGTTCTCCATCTCACCGAGCTTTGCTCTGAGCGTGCCCTCTTTATCCTCCGGCGTAACGAAAGCAAATTCATCCTCCGGAGCGTTCTCTCTCGAAAGAACGCTGATGCTGCCGAAAAGCTCACCGGCTTTGCTGAGCGCACATTCCTTGCAGCCTGTTGCACGGACGTAAAGAGCAGTTTTAACCTCGTTATGATCGATAATAGAACCGTCAACTGCCTTATCCCAGCTTATGCCCTTGTTGCGTCCGATGTGCTGCGCACAGTCAATTATATCGCCGACAACCGCACTTGCCGTTGCCATTTTGCCTGCACCCTGACCGTAGAAAGCAACGTCGCCGACCGCATTACCGCGGACAAGAACGGAATTGAACACTCCGTTGACACCCGAAAGAATACTTGAATTTGAAACGAATGCGGGTGAAACCATTGCGGAGGTTTTGCCGTCTACCTTTTTGGCTCTGCCGAGAAGCTTGATTACGCCGCCCCATGAGCGTGCATAATCAACATCTTCAAGCGTAATCTTTGTTATACCTTCGGTATAGACCGACTTGGGATAAACATGATTGCCGAAGCAAAGAGCGGCAAGAATACAAATCTTGCGGCATGCATCAAAGCCCTCGATATCTGCCGTCGGGTCTTTTTCGGCATAGCCGTTGTCCTGAGCCAGCTTGAGAGCATCATCAAAGCTCATTGAGTCAAAAATCATTTTTGAAAGAATGAAGTTTGTTGTACCGTTGAGTATGCCGGCAACCTCGGTTATTTCATTTGCGGCAAGGCACTGAATAATCGGGCGCAGAACCGGAATTCCGCCGCCGACGCTTGCCTCAAACATAAAGTTAACATTGTTTTCCTTTGCCAGTTCAAGCAGGATATCACCTTTTTCGGCGACAAGCTCCTTGTTTGAAGTGACAACGGATTTGCCTGCCTTTAAGCAGGAGGAAACAAATTCAAAAGCGGGATGAAGCCCGCCCATTGCCTCTGCGACAATTTTAACATCGCCGTCGTTAAGAATAATATTGAAATCATCTATTATCTTATCTTCGTTTTTGTCACCCGGAAATTTTCTGAGGTCAAGGATATACTTGACGTTCATTTTTTCTCCGATTTTGCCTGTAATTTTTTGTTCGTTGAGCGAAATAACTTCCGCAACACCCGAACCTACAACACCGTAGCCTAAAACAGCTATGTCCATTGTTTTCAACTCCCTGATACGTTTAAACGATATAATCAACTTAGTTTATCATAAAAGTGTAAAATAATAAAGTGTTTTTTGAAATTTTTTCATTTTTTATTTGCATTATTCTCTTTTATGGTATAATATATTCATTGTAAGGAATAAAGTTAACAGCTATGGAGTGAAAATGCGTATGGATAAAGCCGAAGTAAGACGTAAAAAAATTATAAATATAGTCTATTACGCCATTGTATTAGGCTTGGCATATTTATTTTTGAAATACTGCTTCTCGATGTTTGCACCGTTTCTTATTGCTTTTTTTATTGCGGTAATAGTGCAAAAGCCGACCAATTTTATAACGAGAAAGACAAAAATCAAAAAGGGTATAACCGCAACGATTCTTGTTCTTCTTTTGTATCTGGTAATTGTTGCCTTGATCTCGCTTATCGGAGTGAAACTGGTCGACGGAATAAAAAGCCTTATTGCTTTTATTCAGTCAAAGCTGACGGATATACCGACGCTTATTGAGAATATCAAGAATTGGTCGCTTAATGCTATCAAATTTTTACCCGACGGTCTTGAAACAAAAGCAACACAGTCGATGATACCGTTCTTTGACGCTCTCAAGGAAAAGAGTGCCAGCGAAATTGCAAGCTTTATCGTAAACAAGGCGTCAAACGGTGAAAAGTTCTCAATTGCGAGCCTTTCAACTCCACTCAGCGGAATCTGGAGCACAGCAAAGCAGATACCGTCCGCCTTTGTTGCCGTTATGATAGCGATAGTTTCCTCTTGCTTTATGGCAGTTGACTATGACCGGCTTGTTATATTTATCAAGGGTCAGATTTCGGAGGAAAATGAAGGTAAGCTTTCCGCAACCAAGCGAATTGTATTTAAATCACTCGGAAAACTTATAAAATCATATGTTCTTATTATTTGCATAACGGGTATTGAGATTTTTGTCGGATTGAATTTCCTTACACTTATCGGAATTTACAAGGACGGCAACATTGTTGCACTTTCGCTGATTATCGCCGTGCTGGATATCCTACCTGTCATCGGAACGGGTACATTTATGGTTCCGTGGGCGCTTTACAGTCTGATAACCGGCAAAGTCGGATTAGCAATAGGACTGTTTGTTGTCTATGCAATTATCTATGTTGTAAGACAGATAATAGAGCCGAAAATCGTCGGCGGAACGGTTGATTTGCCGTCGTTCGTCACCCTTATGGGTATGTATATCGGTTCACAACTGTTCGGATTTATCGGAATTTTCCTTGTACCGATTCTTATAATCATCGTCAAGCTTCTCAACGATGAGGGAATTATCCACCTTTGGAACAACAGCGATGCGTTTGAAGATGAAGTTTCCTCCGAGCCTAAAATCAAGCTCCCGAAGCTGTCGTTTATGAAGAAAAAGAAGAAATAAGAATATAAAAAAGAGGTCGTTTGCGGCCTCTTTTTTTTATGCTGTCACCGTAATTAACGGTGATTTTTATTTTCTAAAAAGCTCAGTTAGTTTTTTTCACAGCGCAAATAAATTCCGAGAGCTTGATCTGTTCCTCGTCATCAAGAAGCTGAATTGCGGATAAAAGATAGGGGTTGACCTTGTTCCTCTGCTCGGAAAAGAAATCCTGCATACTCGTTTATGCATATATGAGAAGACTGTATTCGTCAAGACAGATAGAGGAAAATCGAAAACAGAAACACAGTTTTTTCTCATAAGTTTTGCATACAATGTGGAAAAACTCTGTAACAGAATCAATTCCAACCGTTTTGGTCACTCTTTATTTAAAAAATGATTACGTAATCGCTAAAAACAAACAAAATATACAACAAAAGAGACACTCCTGTGCCTGTTACTGTTTCTCTTGAAGCTTTTGGTATTATCACATAGAAAGTTGTACCAAATCAACATCGAAATTCTTAGGAAAATCAATCGATTAAGCACTTTTTAATGAGCATTTCAAAATATCCGATAACGCATTCATAGACTTCTTCTTTTGCTTCTTCGCTATCACTATTAACATATTTCAAAAATGATTTGTAAAAATTAAATTTTCCGTTCATGTCCTCAGAACTTCTTCTAACAAAATCATTTAGCAAAAACTTTTTAGTAAGCATATTGTTTTTTCGGTTTGAAATATCCATACACTCAATGCGATGAGTGTTTTTAAGAATAGAACAAGCTATAAACAAATCTTTCCAGTAATGTGTTTCTGACTCTATTAGACCTGTATCAATAATCGGATTTAAATTTCCTAAGATATAGTAATTCCCCACGGTCAACATTGGAAGCAAAAACTTTTTAATACAATTTACATAACAATATTTCCATAAATCTTCATAATTTACCACTAACATCGTGTCATGATGTTGGTTTCTATAACTTGTATTTTGAAAATTTGCTTTATTTAACGAATTAATATCACGGAAATTGTAATGATATAGCCCAATGTCCGAAGTCCCATTTAAGTCTATACTTGTGACAGTTTGATGGATATAGTCATGTCCAGCCTGCTGTATTTTGGCTAATGAAAATTTTTGATTACTTCCATAAATATCAAATACGAAATTTTTTATGTAATCATAATCCATTCCTTCGCCATTTAATTTATATGTAGCAATCAAAATGGGAAAAGGTGTTCCGCCATATAGGTCAGAAAAAAGAGAGCTTTTAAATATGATTGCATCTTCAAGCACATAGTTGCTGTTTAAGTATTTCATACTTTGAAAGTTAACACGCTTAATCAGAAAAGACAACGGATGTAATACACATATATACCTTGGTGATAGTTTTGCGTATGCCTCTAAAAAAGAACGTCCGATATCTCTACAGTGGATATCAGGATCTTCAGGGTCTCTTTTACTCTTTGCTTTTGTACTATATCGTTTATTTATACTCGAAGTATCATTGTATGGAGGATTTCCAATTATTATTAAATCATCATCTTTTCGCAATCCATACTTGGCTCGATTGACATTTAGTAATGTATTATCTACTCTAATGTTTGTGAAATTAAACAAATCTAAGATTTCTATTGCTTGCGGGTCAATATCTCGTCCTAAAATATGACAATCGTCAAATAGTTCGAGAAATGCACCACATCCACATGCCAAATCCATAACATAACTGTCTTCCTTAATTTTGGGTGCAATTCTTTCTTTCAAAGTTTCAACAATTTCTTTAGGAGTATAATATTTTCCTAAATTGGCTTTCTTGGAATCGGGTAGATGACTTGAATAATTATGCTTAATATACTCTTTAACTTTGCCGATGTCATTAACGGTAAAGATTTTTAGAAAGTTAATTAACTCATTTCGTGCATCTTTATCACAGTTGATACTTATAAAAAATTCATTATCCTTATCGGGGTTAAAATAAACACCCTTCTTTACTACTGTTCTATTAGAATTATTTAAATTAAATAAGAGTCTTAAACCATCTGAAACACACATATTAAATTTATCGTCTAAAATAAAATCGAGTGCATATTCTAAATGATCTTCAATATTTACTTTGTGTTGTTGATTGTTAATATATTCAAGAAAAATATCTCTGTTTTTTTCATCGAAAACTAAACACTCGTCCAAATTTACATCTTGCCATCTAACTTTGTTTGTTTGCGTGTAATAACGAATGACACGACCAGTAATTACAAAAAAAGCAGGAAATGATGAAATTTAAAAAATCGGCTTAGTGCGTTCATATATCTCTTTTATCGCTTCCTTCAAAAGGGTAGTAGAGTTTTCCTTTTTAACTTCTCCAATTAAATTATGCGCCGTTAATAAGAAATCAGGGCCACTACTTCCCCAAGCTTTAAAAGGAACTTTGTTTTGCTCAAACCAAGAAATATAGTCAGAATGAAGCATTATTTCAGGTTCTTTTTTGTCTTGTGTTATATAAATATTACTCATAATTACGCCCTTATTCTTTCTCTAAGATTTTCTATCTCTGCTTGATTGTTTTTAAGATAATCGACAATGTCTTTTGGGAGTTCATTCCTCCCTACAGCAGCTTTGTTGTAAAATTCAGCCTTCTCAGAACTGGTCAGGCGTAATAGTTCGACAATACATTCTTGCATATCAGGAGTAGGCGGCTTGACTCGTCCGTTAAATACATCGAATAGATATGTCTTGGAAATACCTAAATCGGCAGCAAACTTTGCTTGTGAATAATTGTGATCTTTAATCAGCTTCACAAAATACGCACCAAAGCTGCCAACCGCATATTCCTTTTTTGTCACGCCATCACCTCTATTAAGTACATAAGTAAGCTAACTACCTTACTATTATATCAAGAAAAATCATAAATTGCAATATTATGATATAAAATTTACGAAAAATATCTTGTCCAGTATTGACCATATACTTGTTATTCTCATATGATTTGCAAAAGAAAAAACAGGGCAGTAAGATGGTTAGCCTTACCGCCCTGAAGTTAGGCTATACCGTATAAATCAACTCTGTATTTACAACTTCCGTCGCACGATTACGAATGTTATTCATTGCCCCATTCCACGCCATTTGGTCGATTGCTTTAAGTTGTTCCGTTATGCCCTCACGCTCTGCCATCTGCACCATCAGCCGAGAAAACAGATTTTCCGCCTGCTCGTCAATGTCGGCGAGATAGCTGTTCAGCTTGCAAGAGGTCAGCAGATTAGCGTAAAAGACACGCTTGTGCTGCTTGATAAAGCGTAGGTGGCGCTGTCCCAAAATACCGATAACTGTTTCTTTTTCGGTTGGTAAGGCGGCAAAGTCAGGCAAATAATAATCACCTTGTAGAGTGTAGCTGATACCTGTTTTTTCATCAATGCAATGCTGTTTCATTTCGTAATCCTCCAAATATATTGATTTTCCTACAATTTCAATCATATTGGCTGATTACAAAGCCGAAGGGAGAGGACTTCCTTACGAAGCCTCTCCCTTGCGGCCTCTTTTTTCTATGCTGTCAGCGTAATTAACGGTGATTTTTATTTTCTAAAAAGCTCAGTTAGTTTTTTTCACAGCGCAAATAAATTCCGAGAGCTTGATCTGTTCCTCGTCATCAAGAAGCTGAATTGCGGATAAAAGATAGGGGTTGACCTTGTTCCTCTGCTCGGAAAAGAAATCCTGCATACTCGTTTATGCATATATGAGAAGACTGTATTCGTCAAGACAGATAGAGGAAAATCGAAAACAGAAACACAGTTTTTTCTCATAAGTTTTGCATACAATGTGGAAAAACTCTGTAACAGAATCAGTTCCAACCGTTTTGGTCACTCTTTATTAAAAAAATGATTGCGTAATCGCTAAAAACAAACAAAATATACAACAAAAGAGGCCGATTTTTCACCGACCTCTGTATTGTCATATTCTCCGCTGTCAAATTCTGACGGCGGTTTTTCATTTCCCGAACAAAGTCCCTTGAAAATGCGGCTGTCGCTCTTCTTTTTGCTGATTTGTGACAACCCCTTTGTTGTTGCTTATATTTTGTTTATTCAACACCCCTGTAAAGGAGGCCTCTTGTAAATTCGCCGTGCGGCTTCTTGGAGCCTTTAATATAATCCTGAATCACGAGCGACGTTTTTTCCTTGCTCTCGTTTGTAAAATAGAGAAGCATGAAGTCCATGTTTCTTATCTCGCTGAGCCTGTCCGCCATATAGACGGGGACGCTGTTGAGAATTTCGCTGCAGCCTGAGCGGCAGTCAATCGGAAATTCAATTCCTCTGCGGTCGGTCAGCTTGCCCGTGCGCTTACATTCTGCACACGATTTTCCGTTTTTCTGCGGACAGTTTCTTGTCAGCATCAACGGCAGTCTGCCGTAGGCAAAAACGCCGCGCGGTGCGTCTCCGCCGACTGCCTGCGCCTGAGCCAGGGTTAGCTCGGGCGAAAGCAGAATTCGGTTTATTCCCATACCTTCGAGCGACTTTACGGAGAGCGAGTTGAACACGTTTGAGCCGATAAAGGCATTCGGTTTAAGCCCTGCCTTTTGAATAAGCACAATTCCGTCAAGTGTGCCTGCCCATGCTTCGGTTATGCCGTATTCCTTTGCGCTTTTCAGCTTTTCGAGAATCTTTTCATCATTTGAAAAAATCCCTCTCGGCACTTCGACGCTGACTCTGAGCGATTTTTTAACCTTTTGCTCGTCTCCCAGCGGCACGATGACCTGTTCAATATAATCCCAATTTTCGGGTATACTGTCAATGTCGGCAAAGCGGCAGATAAGCCGTTTTTTGCCCGGTGTGTGCGGCTGTATTTTAATATATTCGGGAGTGAAGCTCTTTGACTGAGCTTTGTTCCCGTCAAGCTTTTCGATAACCTCACGTCGGAGCTTGTTAAGTTCGGAGACGGGAATAAAAAGTCCGTCGTCAAGCTCAATATCAATATCGCCGCACAAAAATCTTGTTCCGCCGACCTTTGAAAGCTGATTATGAACCGCTTCGGCAGTTGTCGCCTTATTCATTGCGAGCTGAGGAACCTCTCCTTCAATAAAAACGTTTTTTGCTCCCGCTCTTGCGGCAAGCGATATCGGTTCACCCTTCAAAGCCGTGAAAGCAAAATCGACAACAGTATCCGCTTTCTCTTTTTCGTAGAGCTTTTCAAGCTTTTTAAGAACGCCGGATGCCGCCGTAACATCATCCTTGCGGCGAATTCCGAACATGTCATATCCGAGCTTGTTTCTGTAATAGCCGTCCGTGAAACCCGAACGGGAGAACACGGAACGCAGATCGTCTCGGAGAGCGTTATCCGTCACGCCGTCCACGCTGTTGCGGCAAGCCTTGACCGCTGCGGCAACGTATTCCGGACGCTTCATTCTACCTTCTATTTTGAATGAGCAAACGCCCATTTCAGCCATTTCGGATATATAATCAATTAGCGAAAGATCCTTTAAGCTCAGGTCATGGCCTGTTCCGTTTTCAACCGAGAAGGGTAGCCGGCACGGTTGAGCACATGCGCCTCTGTTGCCGCTTCGTGAACCGAGAACGGCACTGAAAAGGCATTGGCCTGAAACGCACATGCAAAGCGCACCGTGTACAAAGCATTCAAGCTCAACAGGCGAATTTTCGCAAAGCTTTTTGATTTCCTCTTTTGACAATTCACGGGGAAGAACGGCACGGGTAAAGCCGAGTCTTTTAAGTCTTTTAAGCCCTGCGGCGGTCTGGACGGACATCTGAGTTGAAGCATGAAGGGGCATATCGGGTGCCGTTCTGTGAATAAGCTCGGCAATTCCTATATCCTGCACGATAATTGCGTCAACGCCTGCCTCACATGCAAGCTGAACCGCTTCCTGTGCTTTTTCAAGCTCTCCGTCGGATACAAGAGTGTTAAGCGTTAAATGCACTTTCACGTTGTGTTTGTGACAATATGCAACGGTTTCTCTAAGCTGCTCATCGTCAAAATTTTCTGCACTTCGGCGCGCGTTCAGATTTTTAATACCGAGGTAAACGGCATCTGCTCCGCTTCGCACGGCTGCAATAAGCGCCTGGGGCGAACCGGCAGGCGCAAGAATTTCAGGTTTTATCATAGCATTTCCTTTTCTTCGAGACTGCGGCGGATGCTCCTGAGGTCTCTTGTCATGCGCTCGGCTTCACGGCGAGCCATTTCGGCTTCCGTCTTTGCCTTTGCGGCATCCTCCATGTACATCTGAATTTGAGACTTTAAAAAATCGTTTGATTTTTCAGCCTGTTTAAGCTTGTCGGCATAGTCAAGGGCGCTGAGAACCGCCGCCTGAACCTGAGAAAGTCTCGGGTGGTCGTGTATAAGACCTGTGATCGCGTCGTCAAGGTCCTCGCCGAGATTTTTCATATAGGCGATCTCCTCATCGGTCGTAATATAATAATCCAATCCTCCGATCGTGAGTCTGACTTTGTTTTTTCCCATAACTGTACCTCCGCAGAATAATTGCGAAAAACATCGCAAATAT
>OLYC01002539.1_pt1 | contig 10596 bp, 5 predicted proteins | sample 1674271 | NCBI WGS metagenome assembly OLYC01 (sample SAMEA103958154, study PRJEB25191) | human gut metagenome
CGTGCCGACAACGCCGCCGATGGTGGAATCAAGGGTGATGTTGTCGCCGTAGACGAACCAGCGGCCGGTCGCGCTCTCGGTGATCGCGCCCTCGGTGGAGTTGTAGCCCGTGATGCCGCCCAGATAGCCGCTGCCGCGCTGGGCGCCGTTTTCGTTGACGTCGCTGCCGCGCAGCACGACCAGCAGGTCGTTGGCACTGCGCCCCGTATCGGTGTAAACGCTGCGGTAGCCGTAGCCGGACTCCGAGACGGTGTCCTTGCCCTGCAAACCGTTGTAGGTGCCGCCGGAGTCCTTCGTCAGCTCGGCCACCATGGCGTTAATGCCCTCGTTGGCATCGGCGGTGCTGAGCCATGCGTCCACCTGCTTGACGAGCTGCTGCGCATTTTTGCTGCCGCTGCCCGTGATGGTGCCGCTGTTGGAGCCTGCGACACCGCCCACAAAACCGTACCGCGCCGCGATCATGCTGCCACTGTTCACGTCAGTGGCGACATAGCTGTCTTCGATCAGATCGTTATTGCGCCCGGCAATGCCGCCCGCGTGGGTGGCGTTGTCCAGCTTCTGCACAGCGGTGTGGATGGTCTGGATATGATTCACACCGCGCACCTGTAGGGTGATGGAGCTGACCTCGCAGCCGGAGATCGTCTTGTTGTTGACGCCCGCAATGCCGCCGACCGTGTTGCCGACCGACGTTGCGCCCACCGTGATGTTGCCGCCCGTGACCGACGTCGTGCCCAGCGTGCCCTGATAGGTACACTGAACCAGAGCACCGTCGTTTCTACCGGCGACGCCGCCCAGATTTTGATAGCGATTCAGATTGTTCGTGACGTCGAGGGTGACGCTCGTCGTCTCGACGCGGCCTGTGTTATTGCCGACCGCACCGCCCATATCGACGAGATTTGCGTTGACGGTCAGCTGGTCGAGGTTGAGTGCATTTTGATTCACGGTGCAGCCGGTAATTTTGCCGCTGCTGCGCCCGGCCAGACCGCCCACCGTGGTGGCGGGGCCTTTCAGGGTGACGCCCGCGTTCTTGGCCAGGGTCAGCCCCTCGATGACGCCGGTATCGTTATTGTAGGTCACGGCCGCGCCGACGCTGTCCGCCGTGAAGCTGACGGTGCAGTTTTCCAGTGTGCCGCCGTGGATCGTGCCCGCGTTCGTCGCGGTCATGCCGCCCGCCGCGCCGTTGGCCGCCGTGATGGCGACGCCGTTCGTGACGATGCAGTCCTCGATGCGGGCATTCTGGGCGTTGCCGCCCGCCATGCCGCCCGCTTCGCCGTTCGTGGCGTAGACCTCGCCCGCCGTGTGGCGGCAAACCGTAATCAGGCCGCCCGCCGCGTTCCGGCCTGCGATGCCGCCGGCCAGTTTGTCGTTGGCGCGCACGGCGGCGTGGTTTTCGACGTTTGCAATTTTGCCGCTGTTCGTGCCCGCTGCGCCGCCCGCGTACAGCGTCGCTGTGACGCTGCCCGTCGGGTAGCCGCCGGTGACCGTGCCGATCTTATCGCTGTCCAGCGTGATATTGCTGCCCGCAATGCCGCCCGCGCTCTGGCTGGCAGCGACGGTGTAGTTGACCTTTGTATTGCTCAGCGCGATGGTGCCCGCGTTGACGCCTGCCACGCCGCCTGCGTTGGAGTCGGCATTGACCGTGGCCGCCGGGGTGGCGTTGGTGGTGAAGGCGACCCTCGCACCCGCGAGGTTCGCGCCCGCGACGCCGCCGATATTCTGGCTGCCGCGCACCGTGCTGCCGTCAACGGGTGACGCGTCCTGAATCAGGTTCGCGTTGACGCCCGCCACGCCGCCAAGGTAGCTGTAGCCGGTCTGCTGGCTGCCGAGGGAAGCGTACATTTCGCCCAGATAGACCGTGCCGCCGTTCCAGCCGGTCAGGCCGCCTGCGGCGCAGCTGTGGGCGATCGTACCGTAGTTTTTGCAGTTCGTCAGGCGGGTGTTGGCGGTCGTCTGGCCGACGATGCCGCCCGCCAGATAGCCCACCGTATCGCCGAAGTCGAGCCGCCCGGCGGCCAGCGCGCTGAGACGCACACCGGCGGCCAGTTTGCCCGCGCTGCCCATGTTCAGGCCGCCCACCGACAGCGGATTGCGGCTGCTGCCGTTGACAGCGTCGACGATATCCAGCGTTGTATCGTTATCGTTATAGCCCACAATGCCGCCGACGTAGGCGTTGGCGTAGAGGTTGAGGGTATTCGTGAAGCCGTTGAATGTGAGCCGGACGCCCGTTTCAGATTCCGCCTTGTCACTGGCGCGCAGGACGTTTTCGCTGTCAAACGTCGGCAGCAGCTCCGCCGGGTCGGTGTCCGCATCGACGCCCGTCAGCAGACGGTTATAGCCGATGACGCCGCCCGCAACGCCGTCCGCCGTGACGCGGCCAGCCGTGACCGACGTCTGCAAAACGTCGCCCGCGACGGTGAAATCGCCCACCGGCAGGTTTGCGCCGATGACACCGCCGACAAAGTGGACGCCCTCGATGCGGGTGGCCGCAACGGTGGCTGCAGGCAGCTGCGGGGCGCAGTTCATGCCCACAAGGCCGCCGACGGCGTCACCCGCCGCGACGATCTGGCCGCGCAGGGTCAGCGGCGTGCCGCTGTCGTTCGTGATCACGGCCTCGGCGTCGTTGTAGCCTGCCAGACCGCCGACAAAGCTGTCGCCGTACAAAATTGCGCCGAGGGTCGGCGTGCCGTCCGCGTCCCAGACAACCGCGCCGTTTTTGCCGTTGTAGCCGACCATGCCGCCGACATAATTGGCGTAGGCGTCCTCACCGTCCGCGCCGTAACTGCTCAGATCCTGCAGCAGCTTGACGCGGCGGCTGTCGGTGCCGTTGTCGCCGGACATGGCGTTCGTGCAGTTCTGCAGCGTGGCCGTCTGCGCCGCTGCGGCGCTGGCCGCGCCCCACGTTGCGTCGTTTACGCCGGTGACACCGCCCACATAGGCCGCGTCCGCGCCCAGCCCGGCCACAAGGCCGCTGTTCGTCATGGCAGTCAAGGTGCTGCCGCTGCCGTTGACCGACACGATGCCGCCCACATAGCGGCTGCCAAAGACTGCGCCCGCGTTCGTGCCGTTCTCGGCATGCAGGGCACTACCCGTAAAGCCGCCGGCCAGACCGCCAACGAACCGCTCGCCCAGGACATAGCCCTTGGCGGCGGAGCATTGCTGCATCGTGATATTTTTGCCGAAGCCGACCAGTCCGCCGACGAAATCGCCCTTGAGGGGGCTGGCGTCGTTCAGGCTGCCGTCGCCGTTGTAGCCCGCGCGCACCTGCGCCTTGAGGGCATTTTCCGACAGATTGCTGCGGCTGGCGCTGGCGCAGTCGACAAGTGCCACATTGCGGCTGTACCCGGCGATGCCGCCGAAGAACTGCCCCAGCACACGGCTCCGGGTCTCGCCTGAGGCATCGCCCGCATAGCGCTGCGCCGCGCTGACCGTGCCGTTGTTCACAAGCTCGGCCAGCTCATAGGCCGTGCCGTCCGCGCCGAACAGATTGCCCGCGATGCCGCCCACAAACCCGCTGCCGGTGACGGCGGCGTTGTTGGCAAGGCCGCCGGCGCTGTCGGCAGCCATATTCGCAGTGTCCAGCGTACCAAACAAGCCGCCCACGCCGACGCTGCGCCAAAGCGCATCCGCGTCGGTCGGCTCGGCCGCAGCAGCGGCGTAGCGCGCCTTCTCCTGCGCCTGCTTCGTCAGGGTCGTATCAGCGACGGTGGCTGCGCTGTCGTCCACCAGCAGCCCCGCCACCGTCACGTTGGCCGCGACGGTCAAATTGGTCAGCTGGGCGTCATTTTTGGGTATGGCAACGCCCACGAGGCCGCCCAAGCCGCGCGGCTCGTCGGTGATCGCCGTGCCGTCGGCGGAGAACTCGCGTTCCGTTTTTATGGTTGTATCGTCAAAATGCAGTACACCCGCCACGGTGGACTTCGACGTTGTGGTGTTGCCGCGCGTCAGGGTGATCTTCTCCAGCGTGCCGGTGCTGACGCCGCAGACCGCGCCCACCGCGCGGACGGGGCGATAGCCGTCCGCGTCCGCGGCATAGGGTGCAAAATACGTGGTATCACTGAGCTTCAGCGCACCGTCGGGCAGGATCTCCCCCGCTGCCAGCGTTTTAACCTCGCCGTTCACGGCGGCGTCGACGTCGCGCAGCGTGATATTGCGGATCGTGCCGTCGTTCTCGCCCACGAGACCGACGTAATAGCCGCCCGCCTTCGCAACGGACTCACTGCGCAGCTGAAGGTTGATGATGGGCACGCGGGTCGTGCCGCTGACCGTCTCGCTTGTCAGGGTGACGTGCTCGCCGAGCTTCGGGATGGTCGGCCACGCCACCGCGTCAGCGGCGGTCGGCACCTTGGCGACAGGGGGTGCATCTTTGTCGTCCGCAGCGCAGTAGACCGTGACGCCGCCGCCCGTCCAGTTCAGGCCGTTGGCACCCATGCCCTGCGTGACGAGGGTATAGGTTGCCGGGGTCGCGGCGGTGATGCCGCCCCAGTTTTCCGCCCAGCGGGTGTTGTAAAGATGGCGGAAATATTTCAGCTCGGCGCTGTTTTTCGTGCTGCCCAGCGCAAAGAGGGTGTTTTCGGCGTTCGTGTCGGCCTGCTCGCTGGCTGTGTAGGAGTCGGCGTAGTTTTCGCCCGGCTGCGCCTGCATCCGGATGATGATGTCCTGCGGCTCGGCCAGCAGGCGGGTGATGCTGTAGAAGCCGTTCGCGTCCTCGCCTCTGCCCAGCTGCTCGGCGTCCAGCATCGCGTCCAGCGTCAGCACAAAGCTGCCGTTGTTGTAGTTCAGCGGCATGGCCAGTGTTTCTTCTGTGGCGATGGCATTGCCGCTCTCGTCATAACGAGTGACAGTCACTCCCACGATGCCATCGTCACTGACGACGCCATCGGCATGATTATTACGGTCGATTGTCAGCTTAAACAGCGGCTTCGCGTCGTCGGCAATTTTATAACTGCCCAGCAGGGTGCTGGTGGCCGGATAGGCTATAGCCGTGTAAATCGTGTCTTGTCCACCCAAGCGCGAGTTGCTGCCCCAGCTCAGGGTCAGCGTCTCGGCGTTTGTCAGGCGGGGGTTCTTAATTTTCAGTTTCGTCTGCTGCAGTTCGACGACGTTGACGCGATCCTCAGCCGAATAGTAGCCCACAAGGCTGTCGCTGCGGCGGTGCGCATAGCTGCGGTCAAGGATGTTTGTCGCACCTCTTTCGTCGGTAAAGCGCAGTTTTTCGGCGTTCGTGTCGTAAAAGACCGCGTACACCTGCCCGCTGCTGATGTCGATCTCGATGCAGAGCGACGCGTCCAGCAGCGAGGCGTCGTAGATGTACTTCCCCAGCAGCTCCTCGATCAGATCGTTGTTCGCGCCGCCGTTTTTGTCGTAGTACAGCGCATAAATGTAGCTGTCCAGCTCGTCCTTCGTCAGCTCGGTCGTATTGCCGTCGGCGTCGGTCTTGGTGATGCCCTCGGTAAAATGGCCGCCGTGGCTCCCCTGCGCCTGCACCTGCTGGCGGAAGACGTCCAGCCCGCCCGCCGTTTCCTCGTGGGTCAGCGCGATCTGCGCCGTTTGGAAGAGGGTGCGGGCGTTGGACTCGTTCTTTTCAAACCGCGCCAGCCGGGTATAGGCGACCAGACCGCCCCCGACAAGGGCAGCCAGAATCGCCGTGATGGCCAGCACCACGATCAGCTCCACGAGAGTGAAGCCGTTTTTCGCTTTTGTTTTGTTACGATGCACCATAGATATTCCCGTTTATATTGCATGCTTTGCACAGATATAGTGTAGCAAGACACAATTACAGACTATATATGACGTTATTATACTCAAAACGCGGCGGCTGCGCAACAAAATCGTGCATTTTTCAGCAAAATCACACCAAATTTGTACGGTTTCGCAGCAAAAGTCGGGCATCCGCTCACATTTTTTGTTGCTATAAAACAAAGTTCGAGGATTTTTTCGAAACTCCTTGCAAAACGGTGGGCGGCACAGTATACTTTTATATGTGTAATTATATAAAAGTGCAAGGATGTGACGGAATGCTGGCAGCAAGGCTTGGCGCGTGGGTGCGCCATACGAGGGAGCGTTGGGTAAAAGCCACCCTGGCGGAAAAGCTCGCGCTTCTGCTGGCTGCCGGGGCGGTCATATACACCATCGTGACCGGCGCGGTCGAGCTGCGCTATCAGGCACGCGCCCGCGAAGCCCTCGCCCAAGTCAAGGCCGCGCGGCTGGCCGCCGGGGCGGTCTCGTCGCAGTGCTACGCCAACGGCCGCGCTTTTGCTGACCAGACGACGGCAGACGGCTTTTCCGACGGCATCGCCGAGGAGATCGAAACACTGGGCGCGCTGCCCGGCACGGTGACGCTTTTGCAGATCGATGAAAACGGCTATACTGTCAGGCGCTTGCTTTATCAGGAAAACGGCATGGCGGCCATCTACGACGCCGACACGGGCTACCGCGTCTTCCGCGCCGAGCCGCGCCTCGAATACGAGGGGGTCGGAAATGCTGCCGCTTGAGATTGCGCTGGGGTTCATCCGGTTTATGCTGGGCGCGGCGGTGTTCAGCTTCATGAACGTTGTGGCGTGGCGGCTGCCCCGCGGCAAGGATCCGCTGAAGGGCCGCAGCTTCTGCCCGCAGTGCGGCGCAGCGCTGGACGCTGCCGACTTAACGCCGGTGTTCAGCTGGCTGGTGCTGCGCGGGCGGTGCCGCCACTGCGGCGCGCACATCCCGGTGCGCTATCTGTTGGTGGAGGTTCTGGGCGGTGTGCTGGCGCTGGGCTGCACATGGCGGTACGGCGCGGCACTCGGCCTGCCGGACGGGCTGTTCGGCATGAGCTGGGCGGCGCTGCTGGCGCTGGCCGTCTGCGGCGTTTTGCTGGGCGTCGCGCTCATCGACGCCGAGACGCAGATCATCCCTGACCGGCTGAATCTGGCACTGGCCGTGCTGGGCGTTTTGTGCCTGCTGCTCGCCCCCGCCGCATGGCCGGGGCGGCTGATCGGGGCGCTCTGCGTCAGCGTGCCGATGTTTGTGCTGTGCCTGCTGATCCCCGGCGCGTTTGGCGGCGGTGACATTAAGCTAATGGCAGCCGCCGGGCTGTTCCTCGGCTGGCAGCAGACGCTGCTGGCAATGTTTTTCGGCATTCTGGGCGGTGGGTTTTACGGCATGTACCTGCTGGCCGCGAAGAAGGCCGACAAGAAAGACCACTTTGCCTTCGGTCCGTTTTTATGCGTGGGCATCGTTTTGGCGATACTTTTCGGCGATCCGGTGCTGGAGTGGTATTGTCAGTTTTTGTAAGGCCTCATCTGCTCCGCCCGTACAGAACGGTTCTCATAGAAATTTTATTCCACTTTTCGGAGGTCACTCCCTTTATGCCACGTTATCGCTATACCGCAACCAATGCCCAAGGCAAGACCGTGCGCGGTCAGGCCGAAGCCCCCAGTGAGAATGCGCTTTACACCAAGCTGCGCGGCGACGGGCTGTTTATGACCGACGCGCAGCCTGCGCAGAAGACCGGCACTGCGTTCCGCCCGCAGAAGACCGCCCAGCTGGCGGATTTCTGCCGCAATCTGGGCACGTTGCTTTCCGCCGGTGTGCCGCTGGTGCGCGCCTTCCGCATCATGTCGGACGAGCGCAACATCGACGCCAAGCAGAAAGCCCTGTATGAAGCGATTTTAACCGGGCTGCGCAAGGGCGTGCCCCTGTCCGACGCGATGGAGGCCTGCGCCCCGGCTTTCCCTGACCTGCTGATCGCCATGATCCGCAGTGCCGAGGGCACCGGCAGCATCGACCAAGCCTGTATGCGGATGGCGACCTACTACGAGCGCGAGCACAAGATGAACCAGCAGGTTGGCAACAGCCTGATGTACCCCATCATTCTGGCCATGCTGATCGTGGCCGTCATTGCGATCCTGATGACATTCGTGCTGCCGCAGTTCAAGCCGATGTTTGACCAGATGGAGACGCTGCCGCTGCCGACGGAGATTTTGTTCACCATCAGCGATTTTGTCGGCGCAAACTGGCCGGTACTGCTGGTCGTCATTGCGCTGCTGGTTTTGGGCGGGAGGATCGTGCTGGCGCAGCCGCAGGTGCGCCGCCGGTGGGATCGCTTTATCCTGCACGCGCCGGTCGTGGGCGTGCTGAACCGCAAGATCTGCACTGCACGCTTTGCCCGCACGCTGTCCAACCTGTACAGCAGCGGTGTGCCCATCATCACTACCTTAGGCGCGGCGCGGGATTCCATCGGCAACCGCTGGATCGAAAGCCAGTTCGGCGACACGCTGGACAGCATCCGCGCCGGGCACAGCCTGTCGGAGTCCATCGCACAGATCGACGGCTTTGAGACGAAGCTGGCTTCCTCCATTGCCGTCGGCGAGGAGACCGGCAAACTGGACAGCCTGCTGGCGACCATCAGCGAGACGCTGGACTACGAGGCCGAAACGGCAACAAAACGCCTTGTCACGCTGCTGGAGCCCGTGATGATCGTCATCATGGGCATCGTGGTCGGCGGCATCGTAGCCGCCGTCATCGTGCCTATTTATCAGTCCTACGGCACGATCGGCGGGTCAAGCGGAGCGATTTAGCGCTTCGCGCTCAAAGAAGGGGTTCGTCGCCTGTGGCTACGCCACGCTCCTGCACCCCTCCTTTGGATTCACCCCGTCGCCGAAAAACGCATCCTCGTGCCTTCGGCGACTGCGGTGCGCCTTTCGGCTCTAGCGGTATCCCCGTCGTCGGCACATGTCCGCCGACGGGGATGGTTTCAAAATTCTTTTCGGAGGTCACCAATGGCAACACTTACCTCTTTATATCTGTGCAGCCGCACGGTGTATGCGGCGGTGGGCAGTCCCACGGCGAACGGCGCGCGCATCACCGCCGCCGCCCAGACCGAGCTGCCCGAAGGCTGCCTGATCAACGGCGTCATCACCAACGAAACTGACCTTGCGGCGGCGCTGAAGGAGTTCTTCGCTGCGAACAAGCTGCCCACGAACCGCGTGGCGCTGATGGCGGGCGGCACCCAGTTCATGCACCGCATCGTCACGCTGCCCGCCATGAGCGAGAAAAAACGCCTTGCCGTGCTGGCGCGGGAGCTTTCCACCGGCGGCGCCGAGACAAAAGCCCCGCTGGATGACTACATGCTGCTTGCCCACGACGGCAAGGGTGATACCGTGCTGGCGACCCGCGTCGAGCAGGCCGTCATTGCCGGGTACGACGCGCTGGCGAAGGCCGCCGGGTTCAAGCTGTACAGCATCGATCTGGGGCTGGCCGCCCTCATCAAGGCCGTGCGCACCGTGCCCACCTTGCAGAAGGAGACGTTCGTCCTGCTGCAATTTGACGATGATACGATCTCTGCCGCGCTGTTTGAGCAGGGGCAGTACACCTACTCGACCCGCAGCCGCCTGTTCAACCCGCGCGGCACGGCGGAGTCCGGCACCGAGATCGCGCAGAAGCTCTCGGGCCTGATCCAGTTCCACACGACCAGCAAGAGCGAGCACCGCATTGAGACGGTCTGCTTTGCCGGCTCCACGGCGGACGACCTTGCGGTCTGCCGCCCGGGCTGTGAGGCGCTGGGCCTGCAGGTGGACCGCTTCCCGGATTCACCCACCGTCAGGCTGCCGTCCGGCACCGCGCTGGCCGATGTGCTTTACGCGGCGGGCAACCTGATCGCACGCTGATTTTTACCTGCAAATACTTGCCCCGGGGGCTTATCATTATGGCTATGAAACAGAACAACTTTTATCTGCGCTGGCAGAAGGCCGCCGGTGCGGCCAAGTCGGAGTCCCGCAGCCAGGGCCTGCGGACACTGGTGCCCGGCCTTGCCGTCGTGGCTGTCTCCATGCTGGGCTGGGGTGTGCTGACGCTGCACACCTCAATGCTGAAAAGCCAGCGGGAGGACATCCTGAACTGGTGCAGCGACAATACCGAGCCATACCGCGCCGCAACGCAGGATTCCGAATCTGCGGCGCAGTTCCGCTCGCTGACCGACTATTCCGACGGGATGACCGAGCTGCTGAACAGCTACCCCGACGTGACCAGCAGTCTGCTGCACCGGGTCGAGGCTGCCGGCGGGTCCGGCATCACGATCCAGTTCACCGACTACAACGCATCGACGGGCGAACTGCTCTTTAACGCGAACTCCTCCCAGGTCATCGACATTCCGGCCTACATCCGTTCCCTGCAGAACTGCGGGGTGTTTTCCACCGTCAGCTACACCGGCTACAAGGCCGATGACGACGGCTATTCCATTGATCTGCGCTGTGTGCTGGCAGCGCCGCAGCAGTAAAGGAGGGCGCTATGGAAATTGCACCAATGACAAAGCGCGATAAAATTCTGCTGTACGTCGTTCTGATGCTGGCGTTCGTTGTGCTTTTTGTCCGGTTCCTGCTGATTCCGGGCATTGAGAACCACCAGCAGGCCGACGCCGATCTGCGCGAGGCGCAGGACGCCCTGACCTCCATGCAGGATGCGATCATGCTGGCCGGCACCTACGCCGCCGAGAAAAACAACAACTGGGGCGAACTGCAGACCGCCAACGCCAGCTACTACAGCCTGCTGAGCAGTGACGAGCTGGACACGCTGGTGACAAGCCTGGAGCTGAACCACAATTTGCAGCCCGACTCGCTGACC
>OLYC01002541.1_pt1 | contig 10589 bp, 5 predicted proteins | sample 1674271 | NCBI WGS metagenome assembly OLYC01 (sample SAMEA103958154, study PRJEB25191) | human gut metagenome
TTGTCATCATTGTATCAAAAAACTTGCAAAAATCATCTGCCATACAAAATATTTCAATAACTTTGTTTTCGGTGATTATAGCGATTATTGTTCGTATTTATTTGTATTTCAACATGAAAACACAACCTCAAATATGGAATATAAATTTAGAGAAGTCGGTTTGTATTTGGCTTCGGAAAATGAGAATAGATGACAGGAAATATGATTTTTAATATATTAACACTGAAAAATATGGATGCAAAAATGGAATTGAAGAGGAGTATATTACTCATAATAGGGCTGCTATGCTGCTTTTATGGTAATGCCCAAGAACGTCAGTCAATTTGGCCTGAAGGTATGATGCCAAATGCACAATCTCATCAGATTGCTTCTATGTTGGACGAGGCTAATAAGGCTGACTTTGATGCAGACAAACATCGGATCGCTTATCTGGAATGGTATGAAAAACCTGATCCGGCCATAGCTAATAAAGCATGTATGGTGCTTATATCAGGCGGTGCTTATAATAGCTGTTGTGATATGAATCTGATTGAGCTATGGAAGAAAACGTTCTCTGATTTAGGATTTCAGTGTGTGAATCTGGTTTATCGTACGCCTCGTCCCATCGGAATACCTATTTATCAGACAGCTTGGGAAGACGGGCAACGTGCAATCCGTATCGTTCGGAGTGAAGCTGGGAAGCGTGGCTTTGATCCTGAAAAGATAGGGGTAATTTCCATGTCGGCAGGTTCTCATTTGGCATTGATGTTGGCTACGAGTTCTTCTATTCCCGCATATGAAGCTATTGACCGGTTAGATTCTGTGCCTTGTCATATCAATTATGCGATAGTCAATGCTCCTGCTTACGTGACAACGGATGGTGAAGCCGGAATACCTGCCTGGTTACAAGGATACGGACCTGATGTACGGTTGTCCGACTGTTTCCGTTTTGATGATAAAACCTGTCCGATGAGCCTTCATCATGGAGGAATGGATGAATATTCTCCCAATGGCAGTACGTTGATTTATCATAAACTGCGCAGGATGAATATACCGGCTGAATTGCATTTATATCCCAACAAAGGTCATGGAGCCTATGGATTAAATCGTGGAGTGGAGTTCCTCCGCCAGATAGGTATTATGGGTTCGCTTGATCCGGAGGTAGATATTATGACACGTTATGTGAGTGACGAGAACCGGAAAGAAGTGGTGAAACAAGATGTATGGCCGGACGGTAAAATGCCCAATGCACAGGAACACCAGTTGTTGCCCTATATCGAGTGGCACTTCCCCAAAGTGTTAAAGACAAAGGCTATACAAATTATCTATAGTGGAGGATCGTATGAAGGCAATGATCCGAATGGGTTTGAAGTTGCTCCGGCACGTAGGCTTCTCAATCAACTGGGTATGACTGTGGTTACACTCCGTTATCGGACGCCTCGTCCTAAAGGATTGTCCAAACACATAACAGCTTGGGAAGATTTGCAACGTACGATTCGACTTGTTCGTTCTCAGGCTGCGGCTTATGGACTTGATCCTGATCAGATAGGTATAATGGGTAGTTCGGCTGGAGGACATCTTACGTTGATGGGTGTTACCTCTTCTCGGCATAATTCTTATTTGCCGATAGATGAAATTGATAAATTGCCATGTAATGTACAATGGGGCATTGGTATCTATCCGGCTTATGTTCTTTCTGATGGTTTTGATGGACCGAATACGAATAAGGGGAATGATGAGAATGTGACGATGGCTCCGGAATTCAGTTTCGACTTGAGTACAGTACCGATGCTTTTCATTCATGGTGATGCAGATGTGTATTCAGCCATGGGTTCGGTAAAAGTATGGGAAAAGATGCGAAGTATGGGCATTCAGTCCGAGTTGCATACGTTGGCTTTGCGTAATCACTGCTTCCAAAGCAAGGCGAGTCCTGGTACGGGAAGTTATACGTGGTTGGACCGCATTGCGGATTTTTTAAGAGATCAAAATAGATTAAGTTATTAAAATCATGAAACGCAGAACATTTCTAAAGTCGTCATTGGCTATGGGCTTTAGCTTACCGATAAGTCAGGCTTTCCCGGTGGAAAAGATAAGGAAAGAATCTTTAGTGCAGTCTCCTTCTCCATCCAAGCCTCACATCATTTTTATTATGGCTGATCAACACAGAGGGGATGCTTTGGGCTGCATGGGAAACAAGTCAGTTCTTTCTCCTCATATTGACCAACTAGCTAGCGAAGGGACATTGTTCATTAGTGGATATTCTTCCACTCCCAGCAGTACGCCAGCCCGGGCTGGTTTATTGACGGGCTTGTCTCCCTGGCATCACGGAATGTTGGGTTATGGGGAAGTCGCTGAAACTTATCGGTATGAAATGCCCCGCATGTTGCGAGAGCTGGGATATTACACAATGGGGATAGGTAAAATGCACTGGTCTCCTCAAAGCAATCTTCACGGTTTCCACGCAACTCTGTTGGATGAAAGTGGACGAATAGAATCGAAGGATTTTATCAGTGATTATCGTAAATGGTTCCAGACCCAGGCTCCCGGTGCAGATCCTGACAAAACCGGTATAGGTTGGAACGACCATGGTTCAGGAGTGTACCAATTGGACGAACGTTTGCATCCAACCGCATGGACAGGAAAAACAGCTTGCGAAGTGATTCGTAATTACGATTCGGATAAACCGTTATTCCTGAAAGTTTCGTTCGCTCGCCCGCATAGCCCTTATGATCCTCCGAAGCGTTATTTGGATAAGTATGAGGGTGTGGAAATCCCTAAACCGGATAAAGGAGATTGGTGTGGGAAATATGCCCAACTCAAGACTCCGGAAGAAGTTTCTTCCGATGCGCCATTTGCGAACTTAGGGGATGAGTATGCTTGTAAATCTCGGAAACATTATTATGCGAACATCACTTTTATTGATGATCAAGTGGGCGAGATTATTCGAGTGCTAAAAGAAAAAGGGATGTATGATAATGCATTGATTTGTTTTACCGCAGATCATGGGGATATGTTAGGTGATCATTACCATTGGCGTAAGACATATCCGTATGAAGGTTCTTCGCATATCCCATATGTTGTGAAATGGCCGAAATCACTGGGGAAAATAATCCCTTGCGGGACAAAGATAGAACAGCCTGTCGAATTACGCGACTTTCTCCCGACGTTCATTGATGTAGCTGGTGGGACAATCCCATCGGATATGGATGGACATTCTTTATTGCCGCTGGTACAAACAAAGAATCCTGCTTGGCGGAAATACATAGATTTGGAGCATGCCACTTGTTACAGTGATGATAATTATTGGTGTGCTTTGACAGATGGGAAAATTAAATATATATGGAATTTCCATAATGGATCAGAACAAATGTTCGATTTGTGTAAGGACCGAGGGGAAACTCATAATTGTATTGATGACGCAGAATATATTTCAATTCGGGAAAAGTTGAATCGGGCAATGGTAGAACACTTGAAAGAACGTGGTGCGGATTTTGTCCTCAACGGGCAATTAGTTGTGCGGGAAAAAAGTTTATTATACAGTCCTAACTATCCTCAGAGTCGGAGCAAGAATGGAATCTAAGGTTATGTATTCATAATTTGCTTATGCTTACAACTGATGAATATCAATGGAACTCTTATGTGCGATTTTAACAGCGTTAAAACAGTGTTTAAATACCATTTAAACGCTGTTTTAATGGCATTATTTCATGAACCGACCGACCATAAAGGATTATTGATTACCTTTGAGCTTTCTACTAATTCAGGAAGATAAGCAGGAGGGTGAAATCTGCATCTTGAATCCTAATTTGGTGGAGACGATATTTTGGTAAACGATAAAGGGGAAGTTGTTATTTAAAAAAGAACATTATGGAAATGAAGCAAAATTTGGGTGTAAAGGTTTTGTTGGGTTTGGGTGTCGCATGTCTGTCCAGTTGTTCCTTTTCGGAAAAGGAAACATTACCTGCTTGGCAGGAGGGTGAGATGGAGATACACCATATTTACACGGGACGAGGAGAATCAAACTTTATGATTTTCCCGGATGGAACGTCTTTATTGGTGGATGCCGGAGATTTTGATCCGAGTGACTATCCGCTGATGTGCGAGCCGTTGCCGGACAAATCCCGAAGAGCGGGTGAATGGATAGCTCGCTATGTGGAGCGTGTTAATCCTCATCGGGACCGGGTGGATTATCTTTTGGTCTCTCATTTCCATAACGATCATACCGGCGATTCCTCTTTGCCTGTGCCGCACACTGAGAATCGTAATCCTGACTATGCGCGGGTTGGCATTGCGGAAGCTGGAGAAGTTCTTCGTTTCGGGAAGGTTTTCGACCGAGGATATCCGGACTATCAATATCCTTTGCCAATCAACGATCGGGACGTGGATAACTACCGGGCTTTCTTGCATTGGCAGGCTTCCCAGTTTGGCTTGCAGCAGGAGCCATTTGTGGTTGGAAAGGAGAACCAGATAACTTTGAAGTATCATCCTGATCGGTACGCATCGCGGTTTTCCATTCGCAATTTAGCTGCTAATGGTGAAGTGTGGAAAGGTACGGGCGGTGAGACGATTCGTTATTACGACGAGAACATTGCCAATTTGGATCCCCAGCATCAGAATGAGAACACCAAGAGTTTGGCATTGCGTATTGCTTATGGTCCTTTCCGTTACTATTGTGGAGGTGACGCAGTTGGTTCGTTGCTTGATTCGAATGGCGAGAAAGTGAACATAGAAGAGAAGGTGGGAGAGGCTTGTGGCACTGTGGATGTTAGCAAGGCAAACCATCATGCTTATAAAGATGCGATGACGGAGGGCTTCCTACGGCATATCCAAGCCAAGCAGTATGTAATCCCTGTTTGGGATCACGAACATATTCAGCCGGATGTGATTCAGCGCATGGTCACTATGACTGCCGACAAGTCTGATCCTGTCGTTTATGTGACACACATGCCGCAAGCAAGACAGGAAAAGTATGCTTCTGAGTCATGGATGCAATCTGTTAGTCCTGTTTCCGGCCATGTGGTAATCAAGGTGTTTGACGAAGGTCGTAAATACAGCATCTATGTTTTATCGGCAGAGGATGAACGTTGCCTGGTAAAGGCGGTCTATGGACCATACGAGAGCGGGAACAAATAACCGGATTCATATACCATTTTGAATAGAAAGGCTGCCTGAAAATCAAGATTGCCAATGGCAGAGTTGCTTTCGGATCCCGACCTTGCTTACTCGCATGGGTAAACTTGTATTTATTTCATTATTAGTGATTTATATTTTGCTGATAATGGTTCTTTAAAACATACCGTTGTTTTGAAAAAAACATTGGACGTTTTTGAAAAAACATTGGACGTTTTCAAAAATTCCTCGTGACGTTTTTTTAAAACAACGGTATGTTTTTTTCGATGTTCTCACACTAATTTTTCAACTTATAAGTTTGCTCTCCTACACGCACGATGTATTTGCCTTGAGGCAGGTTTTCCACATTTTCTCCTGCGGACAAAGAGAAGCTCTTGTAGAGACGTCCGTCATAAGTGAAGATGAATGCTTCTTCAGCCTTCGGTGTTAAGATAAACAAACGATTGCCCATTATCCATACACGCACCGATTCTTTTGTTACCAGCTCGTTTGCTGTCGGGCTCTTAGAATCCACCACGAGGGACGCAAGTTTATATGTTATAGGAATAACGTATCCTTCTGCTTGCAATTCTAAACACAAATATGGAGCTGAAGATTCCAAAAATTCAACATCGCTTTTGATATAGAATGTACATGACATATCTTCCACAACGTTTCCTACTGGAGCCGAATCCCATTCTAATAATTCTCCTTCCTCATAAGACAAAGGAATTTCTTTTTTCTCGGCATCAAACAACTGAATCTGACCTCCTTTCTTTTTTGTGAATTTTATGCCAACTCCCACTTTTAAAGGTTTCCCCATAATAATAGGATCAATATCTGTCATCTGGACGGTAAATGGAATTTCCTGACCGACCGATCCCCGGATTGGATCCTTATCAAATGCTACAGGAAGGTGATTCATAAATTTCATTTTATTCCCTTTTTGTTCAAAAAGCAGATTCTCCTTATCCGAAAAATCAAACACTTGTATATCATACGTCAGTTCCCCGCTTTTTGCAGATAAGACTTTTAAAAAGTTCCAAAAGTAACCGCCTTTACCTAATTGCTTAGGACTTACGGATATTTCAAAAGAATCCGACTCGTCTAATTCAACTTTCTTTCCTTGATTTTCAGCAGAAAGGGACTTCCCATCTTCACCCGTGTAAATATCCAATTGTCCCTTCCACGCTTCATAATCTTGCAAGGTGTAACGAAACACAATCGTGTCCGTGAGATTTGTTATATGATAACCGATAAATTGGGTACACTTTTCATGACGTATTCCGTTATCCAAACCAGAAACCGGTAAATATGTATTTCCAAAAGTATTCATATATATATATATATTTAACTCATCGCCCGGATACTTCACGCCATTTTTATCAATATAAAGAGCCGCTTCAGATGACCCTTCCATAATCCGCCATTCCCCATCAACGTTATAAACAGGCTTTATCACTTCCCCATCGGATAAATCTTGTGACAAGGAGCAAAGTACCTTCCTTTCGACATAACAAATCTCATCAAGTGACGTTTCTAAACGTTCACTCTGTATTTGCTTTTTTATTTTCCCATCCGTTCCGATCACCGCAATACCAAATTCTCCTTTAAAAGTGGTACTTCCGATGTTAACCATAGTAATTTCTATCAAAAAAGAATCGTCACAAGTAGGTTTCCCATTCATAAATAGTCTATCATACCTCAACTCACAAACCGCTTTATCATCCGCAAGCGGCTTCTGTATTCCTATTCCCATGCAGTTATTGGCGAATGGCCCACCTGTACCTTCTGCATCAAGAGCGGTAAGCAAGAAATAACCATCAGAATAACCACTCCAACCCCAATTGATATGGAATGCCCCTCCTTCTCTATAACCATCACACACAAAAGCATGACCACTTTGCGAATCATAACCTTCATACACAATAGGTCTATTTTCATCCAGTTCTTTCCGCACCATTGCCTTCCACTCTTTCCAAGTAAAATCAGATTTGAAAAGATAACGAGCCGCCTTGCTATAACCAAAGAGATTCCTAAGTGTGACAATTGACTCCCATGTAAACGCACTGCTTGCCGTAAGAGAGTACTGCATCTTAATATTAGCACCAATGTTCCACATCAAAGCAGCCACTGCTTCTCCCTCTTCTTGGGTATATTGACCATCATTATACTCCCAAAGCATCTTGTCCCATTGATAAGGAGCATAAGTGACTTTTTGTCCCATATATTCCGAGACTCCTTTTTTTTGCAACACTTCAGCATCTGCAGAATATTGATGATAATGCATTAATATCGCTGACGCAGTCGCCACGCAGCCGGTCAATGTATGCTCTCCTTTCTCTAAAGGAGTGTATAAGTTAAATGGCTCACCCTGCCCCCATTTGGCTGTTTTCAACAAAACTTCTTTCGAGGAGGTACGCAATGTTGTCCCATTTAGATAACGTTCCCATTCAGCAGCAATAGCAGGAGTGGCATCTATTCCATTCCCTTCTGCCCAAGAAATCTGTTTTTGGTAATAAGCTAACATTCCACGCAAGTTATCCGGCAAATTGTCCGAGTCGAATAGACCTTCATCGGAATAGCCCAATACAGGATATGCACGGTCATCTCCCGACACAATAGCAAAACCTTTATTAGCCGGGAAATTAAAAACGAAATAATCAGCGGTTCCTTCCAACGTTCCACTACGCAAAGAAGAACCGGATTGACCCGGTCGTGCCGCATAGACCAACTGTAAATCATCGGTAGATCGTAATCCAGTTACACTTTCTTGTCGTGCAACATTTCCTGCAACCTTTCTGGCAGTGGCTACATCAATCCTTTCCGCCCAAGTCTCGGAGATTGACAGGCAGAAAAGCAATAAGAATAGAAATTGCTTTTTCATAAAATTTCCTCCATCCAGGATTGGCATTCAACCCTGTGTCTTTTTATGGTTTATAAAAAATAATGCGAAGCTGTACTCGTTAACATCGAATTTCAACACCATTCCATGGATAAATACATGCGACTACAAATATATCTTTTTTTCGCAAACTAACAATTTTTCTGCAAAAATATATGGCGGATACGCTTACGAAAAAAATATGCTTTTTATAGAAAACCTCAATGGTACGAAGCATTAAACACGGATAAAGACACTTACGATGAAAATATTCATCGTCTTGGCAGTCTTACGTTTACAGCACGAAACGATAGCAGTAAAATGAGCAACAAAATGTGTATTTGTTGAATGCTTACAAAATATGAAAGAATTGCTGTTTTGGGGCAATTATTCGGAGGAAATTTATCATAGAAAAGGGGCTGCATCAAAAATTTCGTTTTGACACAGCCCCTTACTTTTATATTAACCTGTACCTATTAATAGAAACGGATTCTATTATCTTCGATTTCTGCTTTGTCTACCAATGTCTGGATAGCTTGGTAAGACAAACGATAAATATTGTTAGCATCCAAAGAACGCATTACTTCAGCTTCGTTGAAAGTTTTAGCATCCGTGTTCTCTGCATATACTTTGAATACATAAACGCCATTGTTACCCTGGACAGGAGCACTTACTTGACCAACTTGTGCCAAAGATACTTCAGCATTCAAATTAGGTTCAACTCCGATACCAGAAATACGACGAGTACCGAATGATACAAACTTGACAGAATCAACGGATGAACCCATAGCCTCAGCATAAGCTTCCATGCTTGAAAGGTTCTTTGCAGCCAAATCAGCAGCAATCTTTTCACCCTTCTTCTTCGCAACAAGCTCAGCTTTCAAAGCCGGAGCAACCATTTCCAATGGAGCATAACCAGCTGGAACGCTCTTTTCAACTGCAGCGATGATAAATTTGTCATCACATTCAAAGATTTCAGAAACTGCACCTTTATCGTTTTGGAATGCCCAACGGATGACCGGACGAGAATTCTTGATGGTTCCAATCAATTGGTTATCCGGAGTAACAGACACATTGGAAATCACATTGTAACCTGCTGATTGGGCAGCCGTATCCAACTTAGCGATGTCACGGTTCTTAGCAATGAAGCTGTTCAGCTCATTGTAAATATTGCTATAAGTCTTAGAACTTGGAGATACAGTCATATCAACATCAGCCATTTTATATTTAGTGACATTAGCTGTTTTCTCAGTTACTTTCACCAAATGAGTCCCGTACATAGATTTAACCACTGCTACTTGATTAACAGGAGTTGAGAAGATAGCATTCTTGAACTCTTCATTTACGCCTCTCAAAGCAGTAACTTCAGTAAACCAACCCAATTCACCACCATTTTCAGCAGCCTGGTCTACAGAATGTTTCTTTGCCAATTCAGCGAAATCAGCACCAGATTTGATTGCACCCATCAAGCTGTCTGCCAATGCAGTAGTTTCAGCTTCACTTTTGCCTGCCAACATGATATGGCTAACTTTCACTGAATCCGGAGCGTTAGTCTTATCCACTAATTTGAACAATCTATATTTGTCATTTTCAAAGATAGGACCATAAACAGCACCCACTTCAGCAGTTGTTGCAAACTGTTTCATTTCCGGGTCGAATGATTTATCTGTAAAGAAAGCATCGATATATGGAATTTCAGAGTTTTCATTCACTACATCAGCTACCTTGTCAGTACTTGCCAATTCTTCTTTCACTGCTTCAATCTCTTTTTGTGCAGCATTATAATCATCTTGGCTCGGGCGGATGTCAACTGCCAAATACTTTAACACTTTAGTCTCTTTTTGTTTGAAGAGGTCTTTACGTTGATCATACAAAGCCTTAACGTCGCTATTGCTAACCTGAATGGTTGAATCAGGAATTGTAGCATAAGCCTGCATTGCATAAACAATGTCAGCACTTTTTGCATTTTCGTCAAATGATTCTTTAGCTTCCAATTTGTTAGCACCTACAGCTTTCGCAAGCAAAGTAGTATACTTTTGTTCCAAACGCTGACGTTTGATGTTCTTTTCCCAAAAAATCCAATAATTCTTAGCCTTAATCAATTGTTCTTGTTGTTCAATTGGAGCTGCTGCGATAGCATCGCTATCAATAGCCTTCAAGAAGTTCAACAAAGCGTTACGGTCGAATGTACCTGTTTGAGGATTCTGGAACGTCGGCATCTGTTGAATCAGCGGAGAGATATTTTCACCTTGAACCATGTCAAATAACTCATCAGCACTTACTTCCATACCCACTTTTTCAGTTGCTTCACCTAAAACGATGTCCTGGACCATTGTGTCAAACACACTTTGGCGAATTTGAGCCATATATTCATCAGGCAAACTTGTTTGTCCAGTTTGCATCTTATACATCTCTACCATTTCGTCGATGCGTTCCTGATAGTCGCGTATTGAGATAGCCTCTCCATCAACTTCAGCGACACGTTCTTGTGTTTGTTTGAAATAGGTTGAACCTGAATTCAAAAAGTCTCCAATGATAAAAGCGAACAATGCCAATCCAACTACAAGGACAAGCAGTCCAGCTTTGCTTCTAATTTTCTCCAGCGTAGCCATTTATC
>OLYC01002543.1_pt1 | contig 10583 bp, 10 predicted proteins | sample 1674271 | NCBI WGS metagenome assembly OLYC01 (sample SAMEA103958154, study PRJEB25191) | human gut metagenome
TAACACTTTTAAATATTTTTAAAAGTGTTATTATATATTTCTATATTTAAGATATATTTAAGGTACTTTCCCCGGAGGTTTGACATGATAGTCCTGATATTTGCCCTGATCGCGCTGGCGATAGCGCTCGTGTATGCGTTTTACTTCTCTGCGGTGACGGGGCTGGCCGATATATGGAAGCCGCTGCTGATGTTCCTCGGCAGCTTTGTTGCGATAAACGTACTGTACCTGCTGGTGATGTGGCTCATCGGGCTGCCGGTGAAGGCCGCGCCGCGCGCGAGACAGAGCGAGATCTGCCGCGTTGCGGGCGTGAGCATATGCAGCTTCATCCTCGGCCATTGCTGGACGCGGGTGCACACCGAGGGGCTGGAGAAGCTGCCGAAGGACAGCCGTTTCCTGCTCGTGTGCAACCACCGGTCGAGCTTCGACCCGCTGGCGACGATGTGGGCGCTGCGCGATTATAACGTCAGCTTCATCTCGAAGCCGAGCAACCTGAAGATACCCATCGTCGGCAAGCTCGCGTGGGGTGCGTGCTACCTGCCCATCAACCGCGAGGATAACCGCGAGGCGCTCAAGACGATCCTGCAGGCGGCGGAGTACCTGAAGAACGATGTCTGCTCGATGTGCATCTACCCTGAGGGCACGCGGAGCCACGGCACTGCGATGCTGCCGTTCCATTCGGGGAGCTTCAAGATCGCGCAGAAGGCGGGTGTGCCGCTGGTGATAGCGAGCATCGAGGGCACGGAGAACGTGGCGAAGAACGTACTGCGCCGCCCGACGCGGGTGACGCTGAAGATATTGGAGGTCATCGACGCGGCGGAGGTCAAGGCGGAAAAGACGAACACCCTCGCCGACCATAGCGTCGAGACCATCCAGGCCGCGATCGCGTGAGCGCCGAAGGGGGCGCCAGAGTTGAGACTGGAACAGAAGAGAAAAGAAAGAACGCACTATAAATAATAATGTACACAGGACGGCCTCTGTGCCGTCCCGCAAATGTTGCGCTTTGCGCTACCGCACAAATCGGCGCGCCAATCCAAAACAACCTGTCATTGCGAGGCCGGTGCGCACACCGGTCGTGGCAATCCGCATCCCCTGTGCACCGCACGAAAACGTACTGCCGACCCAAGGAAAACGGATTCCCACGTCGCTAGCGCTCCTCGGAATGACAATGGTGGTCTGGACATTACCTTCTCTTTTCCCTAATGGTAATAAACCATACATCGGAGACCCCTCAGTCACGGCTAACGCCGTGCCCCCACCCCATCCTACACCCACCCAAAGGAGACCATACCATGAACAAAGTCGCAATCGTGACCGGCGCGTCGCGCGGGATCGGCGCGGCCACGGCGCTGGAGCTTGCCCGCCGCGGCTACGACCTGTGCATCAACTATATCGAGCAGACCGCCCGCGCCGAGCAGACCGCCGCCGCCGCGCGGGAGTACGGCGTGCGCTGCATCACGCATCAGGCCGACGTCGCGGACGCCGCCGCCGTGCGGGCGATGCACCGCCGCTGCGTGGAGGAGCTGGGCGAGGTGACGCTGCTGGTGAATAACGCGGGCGTCGCGCGGCAGCAGCAGTTTCAGGACATCGACGCCGCGACGTGGAAGCGCCTGTTCGACGTGAATCTGGGCGGCTGCTTCAACTGCACGCAGGCGGTTCTGCCGCATATGCTGCATGAGCACGCGGGCAGTATCGTGAACGTCAGCTCCATATGGGGTCAGCACGGGGCGAGCTGCGAGGTGACGTATTCGAGCACGAAGCACGCCATCATCGGGCTGACGCGGTCGCTGGCGGCGGAGCTTGCGCCGAGCGGGATACGGGTCAATTGCGTCGCGCCCGGGGTCATCGATACGGAGATGGTGCAGGTGCTGGGGCAGGAGACGCTGGACATGCTGGCGAGGGAGATCCCGTTGGGGCGGCTCGGGCGGCCGGATGAGATCGCGGCGGCGATCGCGTATCTGGCCTGCGACGCGACCTATGCCACCGGCCAGGTGCTCACACTCGACGGCGGATTTGTGAATTGAATAATGTAAACGGGACGGCGTGTACCGTCCCGTTTTTGCGTTCTGCAACGCATGAAAAATCGGCGCGTCTTTTAAATCCCTTGCCGCGGAGCGCTGCCCCCTCAAGCTCCCCCGCTGCTCTCTTATCCGCGCCCTGCTGCACATGTTCTTTGACAGACTGAACAGCCTCGGTGCACCGCACCGGGGCTGTTCCTGTCACAATTTCAAATTCACGATTTCAAATTTCCGCGCGGATCAATACGCCACGCCCCAATAGATCATATGCTTGGCGGGCTTGCCGCAGCAGGCGCAGACCTCGCCGAGCTTCTCCTGCGCGAAGGGGATGCAGCGCGAGGACATCCCCGCCTTCTCCTTCATGTCCAGCTCGCACTGCAGGTCGCCGCACCACATGGTCTTGATGAAGCCGCCGTTGCGCTCCTGCAGCTCCTTGGCCTCCTCCAGCGAGTACGCCGCGTAGGTGTGCTCGTCGAGATTGCGCTTGGCCTTGGCGTACAGCCCCTGCTGCACCTCGTCGAGCAGCTCGTGGATGCGATCCGCGACCTCGCTGAGCGCGACGGAGGTCTTCTCGCCGTTGTCGCGGCGGACGGCCATGCACACGCCGTTCTCGATGTCTCTGGGTCCAAGCTCGATGCGCATCGGCACGCCCTTCATCTCATACTGCGCGCACTTCCAGCCGAGGGAGTTGTCGCTGGTGTCGATCTTTACGCGCACGCCCGCAGCCTTGAGACTGTCGAACAGCTCCTGCGCCTTCTCGATGACGCCGGGCTTGTGCTGCGCGACGGGCACGACCACAACCTGCACCGGCGCGATGCGCGGCGGCAGCACGAGGCCGTTGTTGTCGCCATGGGTCATGATCAGGCCGCCGATGATGCGCGTGGAAAGCCCCCACGAGGTCTGGTAGGGGTGCTTCTGCTGATTGTCCTTGTCGGTGAAGGTGATGTTGAACTGCTCGGCGAAGCCCTGACCGAAGTAGTGGCTGGTGCCGGACTGGAGGGCCTTCTTGTCGTGCATCATGCACTCGATGGTGTAGGTGTTGACAGCGCCCGCGAACTTTTCCTTGTCGGTCTTGTTGCCGCGGATAACGGGCATGGCGAGGTAATTCTCGCAGAGGTCGGCGTAGACCTCAAGCTGCTGAAGCGTCTCCTTGCGGGCTTCCTCCTCGGTAGCGTGGAGGGTGTGTCCCTCCTGCCAGAGGAATTCGCGGCCGCGCAGGAAGGGACGCGTCGTCTTTTCCCAGCGCACCACGCTGCACCACTGGTTGTACAGCATCGGCAGATCGCGCCATGAATGCACCACATGGCTCCAGTGATCGCAGAACAGCGTCTCCGAGGTCGGACGGATGCACAGCCGCTCGGGCAGCTCCTCGCTGCCGCCGACCGTGACCCACGCGCACTCCGGCGCGAAGCCCTCGACGTGATCCTTTTCCTTCTGCAGCAGGCTCTCGGGGATGAGCATGGGCATAGCGACGTTGGTGTGCCCGTCGCGCTTGAACATGCCGTCGAGGATCTGCTGGATATTCTCCCAAATCGCGTAGCCGTAGGGGCGCATGATGTAGCAGCCCTTGACTCCGGAATAATCGACAAGCTCCGCCTTGGTGCACACGTCGGTGAACCACTGGGCGAAGTCTTTTTCCATGTCGGTTATCTGTTCTACCTTCTTGTCTTTCGCCATATTTTTTCTCCTTTCGTCAGGGCCCTTGCCCCGCCGTATTCGATTTTCCATTTTATTATCCCGCCCGCGCCTTGTCAATAGGCTTCCGCGCGCCATTTCGATAAAATTTCTACGTTTTTTCTTGACCTTCGGCTCCACTTTGCTTATAATAGCTGTGATTATGGCAATTACACCCCGGAGGTGAACGTTTATTAACAAGCAGAAATTTCTCGCAGAGCTGGGCAAGCTGCTGACCTTCATGTATGAGGAGGACAGGCAGACCGCGCTTGCAATGTATAATCAGCTCTTCGACGAGGTTGACGACGAGCAGGGGCTGCTGCAGCTTCTCGTCTCGCCGACGCGTCAGGCCGTCGTGATTGCGCGGTCGTATAACGCGAAGGAACGCAAGCTTCAGGTTCATGCGCAGTCGCGCGAGGAGTCCGATACGGCGTCGGACGGCGCCGCGCCGGAGTTCATGGGCGTGATAGAGAGCATCCGTGAGGAGGCGCTGAGCCGTCAGGCTCCCAAGACCGCCGAGGTCTCGGCGGATCAGTTCTCAATGTTTGAGGACGATTTCTTCGCCCCCACGCCGGAGACGCCCGCCGCGCCCGCGGAAGCGGAGCCGGAAGCACCGGCAGAGGAAGCGCCCGCACCCGTGGCCGAAGCTCCTGCAGTCGAAGTCGAAGCGGCAGCGGAAGCGCCCGCCGAGACGGCCGAGCCTGCCACGGATGAGTCCGTGGACGAGGTGGACGCGTTTATAGCGGATTTCTCCATCCCTGCTGACCAGCAGGAGTTCGTTCCCGACGCCGGAGAGCAGACCGCTCCGGCCGAGCCTGCAGAGCCTGCGCAGCCCGAGGAGGCGGAAGCCCCCGCGGAGAGCGATGAGGACGATTCCGCGCCCATCGCGATCGAGGAAGAGGACGACGAGGAATACGACGACGAATATTATGACGACGAGGAATACGAGCCTGTGCGCAAGCCGCGCGTGTTCCTGCTGATACTGTACATACTGCTGGCGGTGCCGGTGGGTCTGTTGGGCATCCTGCTGCTCATCGTGCCGACGCTGCTGTTCCTGGTGCTGGCCGGACTTATCATCACGGGCGGCGTCATGGCGGTCACGTCCGCGTTCGGCAGCGGCATTGCGGTGTTTGCGGATATCATGGTCATAATCGGCATGGCGTTTATCCTGCTGGCGCTGGGACTGCTGGCGCTGTGGATAGCGGTGTGGCTTGTCGGCGGCGTGATGGTGGGGCTTGTCAGAGGGCTGATCCATCTCGGCGGCAAGTGGTGCTACAAGGAGGTAGAAGCCTGATGAAGAACGCGTGGAGAATAATCATCATGGTGGTTCTGGTCGCGATATTGCTCGGCGGCGTAGGCGTCGCAGTCGGCATGATGACCGGCGCGGACTTTACGCGCATATATTCCGTCCTTGACGAGCGCTATAATATCACGCTTTATTATGACTACCTGCCTGAGCTGATCTCTCAGGTCGAGGCCATTTACCTGGGATAATTGAAGACTGTCTGCCGCACCCTCCGGCAGACCGGTTTTTGAATCTTTGCCGGGCGGATGACAGCCGTAAAATCACGGCGGCGCATAAGAGCGACTTCGTAGGGGACGGCCTCCGTGCCGTCCCGTTTGTTATGCTTGCGTCGGTGTAGAATCGTTGCACCAGTCCTAAATCTTTGCCCCCCACACACATATATTTCACAATGGAGAGCCTATGAAAGATTACATCAAAGCCCTTGTAAACTACGGCGTCGCGCACGACCTCATACACGAGGCCGATTCGCGCTATGTCTACAACCGTCTTCTCGACGTGATGCACCTCGAGCGGGGCGGCGGCACGGCTCCTAAGGGCGAGCCTCTCACCGCCATCCTCACCGCACTCACCGACGACGCCGTCAGCCGCGGCCTCATCGGCGACAGCATCACCGAACGCGACCTGTTCGACACCCGCCTCATGGGCGAGCTGACCCCCTTCCCGCACGAGGTGCACGACCGCTTCGTGCGCGAATACGCGGTCAGCCCCGAGCGCGGCACGGACTGGTTCTACAACTTCTGCGGCGACGTCAACTACATCCGCCGCGACCGCCTCGCGCGCGACATCCGCTGGGTGTACAAGTCGGAGTACGGGCCGATGAACATCACCATCAACCTCTCGAAGCCGGAGAAGGACCCCCGCGCCATCGCAGCCGCGCGCCGCGCCCGCCAGAACGGCTACCCCAAGTGTCAGCTCTGCGCCGAGAACGAGGGCTACGCCGGCCGGCTGGATCACCCCGCGCGGCAGAACCTGCGCATGGTGCCCGTCCTGCTTGACGGTAAATTCTGGTATATGCAGTTCTCGCCGTACAGCTATTATGACCAGCACTGCATCTTCCTCAACCAGAAGCACACCCCGATGTACATCGGGCGCGAGACCTTCGATAAGCTGCTCTCGCTCGTCACCATGCTGCCGCACTACTTCGTCGGCTCGAATGCCGACCTGCCCATCGTCGGCGGCTCTATCCTGAGCCACGAGCATTTTCAGGGTGGGCTGGACGTGTTCCCGATGACGAAGGCGCGCATCGAGGGCATGACCTTCTTCGACGGCTTTCCGGACGTCAAGGTGGGCATCGTCAAGTGGCCGATGCCGGTGCTGCGGCTCAACTGCGCGAGCGCCGACCGCATCGTCGATCTGGCCGACCGCATCACCTGCGTCTGGCGCGATTATAACGACGAGGCCGCGGGCATCATCTCGGAGACGGACGGCGTGCCGCATAATACGGTCACGCCCATCGCGCGGCGCGACGGCGTGCGCTACGAGCTTGACCTCGTCCTGCGCAATAACCGCACGACGGAGGAGTACCCCCTCGGCGTGTTCCACCCGCACCCGGAGCTGCACCATATCAAGAAGGAGAATATCGGGCTTATCGAGGTCATGGGGCTTGCGGTGCTGCCGCCGCGGCTCAGGACCGAGCTTGAGACGCTGAAAAACGCCATCCTGAGCGGCAGTGATATCCGCGCGGACGCGAGCATCGCGGCGCACGCGGATTGGGCGGAGGAGCTGATGCGGAAGCATGAGTTCACGGCGGAGAACGCGGATGAGATATTGCGGCAGGAGGTGGGCGCGGTGTTCGTGCGCGTGCTCGAGGACGCCGCGGTGTTCAAGCGCACCCCCGACGGCCGCGCCGCCCTCCAGCGGTTCATCACGTCCGTGAACAGGATCGTGTCGTTTTGATAGATGAGGCGGGGGAGTGGGGGGCACCAAGCCACCACCCACCACACAAAGGAGACACCGACTATGACCAACGAAAAATGGCTGAACTGGGCGATAGAGCTTCAGGCGCTGGCACAGGCGGGGCTGTTCTACGGCCGCGACGTCTTCGATATCGAGCGCTTCCAGCGCATCCGCGACATCGCCGCCGAGATGCTCGCCGACCGCACCGAGCTGCCGCCGGACACGGTCAGGGGGCTGTTCTGCAACGAGACCGGCTACCAGACCCCGAAGATCGAAACCCGCGCCGCGGTGTTCCGCGACGGGAAGATCCTGCTCGTGCAGGAGAAGGACGGCCTGTGGGCGCTGCCCGGCGGCTGGTGCGACGTGCTGGAGTCGGTGCGCAGCAATACCGAGAAGGAGGTGCGCGAGGAGGCGGGGCTGGACGTCCGCGCGCGGCGCATCATCGCGGCGCAGGACAGGAACCGGCATAACCGCCCGCGCTACGCCTACGGAATCATCAAGTTTTTCGTCGAGTGCGAGCTGCTGGGCGGGGAGTTCCGCGCGAACAGCGAGACGCTGGCCTCCGGCTATTTCGGCCTGAACGAGCTGCCGCCGCTGTCGGAGGATAAGACCACCGCCGAGCAGATAGAGCTGTGCTTCGCCGCGCACGCGTCGGCGACCTGGGAGCCGGCCTTCGACTGACCGCGCATAAATCTGGGATAATAGGAAAAACTGCCTTCTGAAGGAATCTTCGGAGGGCAGTTTTTGCATGCGATAGGGCGGTTCGCGCATTGTACTAATGTTGCCCCGCCCCTTGACGCCAGCTCCCCTGGCAGGGGCGCCCCACCCGAAGAAGAAAACAAATTCAGGAGGAAACAACATGTCGAAGAAGAACAAGGATAAGACCAGGCAGCCGCCCGTCCCGACCGGACATGACCACCGCGCGGGCGAGCCGGAGACAAAGAATATCCTGCATACGCCGCTGCCCGGCGCGCCTGACGGCGTCTCCGGCAATTGGCAGTGATACGGGGAACAGAAGCGGCGAGGCTTGCTCGACGCGCTTCTCCATGCGGCACAAAAAAACGATGCACCGCACCCTTACCCCCACACAACACCGAACCCCCGAGCTGCGGTCGATGACCGCGGCTCGGGGGTTCCTCATTCACATACCAATATAAACCTGATCCCTGCGCCTTACCGCCCAAGGATCGCCCGGATCTCATCCAGACCGGCGGCGAAATATATCCCGCGCTGGCGCTCTTCGGACGACAGCCCCGCGTCGATCATGCCGCGCAGCAGCGCGCGCAGCGGCTCGTAGTACCCGTTGAGATCGTACAGGATGCACGGCGCGCTCAGGTGCCTGAGTGACACCTTCGACATCACCTCCGTGATCTCCTCCAGCGTGCCGGTGCCGCCGGGCAGCGCGATGAACGCCTCGCCGAGCTCTATCATCTTCGCCTTGCGCTCGGACATGTCGCGCGTGACGATCAGCTCCGTCAGCCCGTCGAACTCGTAGCCCTCGTCGATGAAAAACTGCGGCTCCACGCCGATGGCCTTGCCGCCCGCGCCGAGCACGCTCTTCGCCAGCACGCCCATCAGCCCGCTTTCCGAGCCGCCGTACACCAGCGTGTTGCCGCTCTCGCCGATCCAGCGGCCAAGCTCCGCCGTCGCCTGTGCAAGCGCGGGGTCATTGCCCGCGTTCGCGCCGAGATAAACCGTTATATTCATTGCAAAACCTCAATTTTTGTGGAACAGCTTCTTCGCCTGATACTTCGGCTCGAAGGTGATGTTCACGCCCAGCTTCTTGAACAGATCCTCGTCGACGTGCGAGAGAATGACCGAGGAGTGCGCCTCGCAGCCTCGCAGCTTGCCGAGCTGATCAATGGCGTAGCCCGCCATGGGGTTCGTGACCGCGCATATCGACAGCGCGATGAGCAGCTCGTCGGTGTGGAGACGGGGGTTGTGGTTGCCGAGATGCTCGACCTTGAGATGCTGTATCGGCTCGATGACGCCGGGGGCGATGAGCGGCAGCTTCTTGTCGATGCCGGCGAGCGCCTTGAGGGCGTTGAGCAGGCATGCCGAGGACGCACCGAGCAGGGAGCTTGTCTTGCCGGTGACGATGCTGCCGTCGGCCAGCTCCAGCGCCACGGCGGGCGCGCCCGTCTCCTGCGCGCGCTGCAGCGCCGCGCCTACAACGGGGCGGTCAGCGGCGGTCAGGCCGAGGGAGTTCATGATAAGCTCGATCTTGCGCAGCTCCTGCGGCTCGGAGGTACCGCGGCGCACGCCGCATGCGGCGGCGTAGTAGCGGCGGATGATCTCCTGCTTGGAGGCTTCGCAGCAGGCGTCGTCGTCGAAGATGCAGAAGCCGTTCATGTTCACGCCCATGTCGGTCGGGCTCTTGTAGGGGCTGTCGCCGTAGATCTTCTTGAACATGGCCTCGAGCACGGGGAAAATTTCGACGTCGCGGTTGTAGTTGACGGTGGTGACGCCGTAGGCCTCGAGATGGAAGGGGTCGATCATGTTGACGTCGTCGAGGTCGGCGGTAGCGGCCTCGTAGGCGAGGTTGACCGGGTGCTTGAGCGGGAGGTTCCAGACGGGGAAGGTCTCGAACTTCGCGTAGCCGGCGCTGACGCCGCGCTTGTGCTCATGGTAGAGCTGGCTGAGGCAGGTGGCCATTTTGCCGCTGCCGGGGCCGGGGGCGGTGACGACCACGAGGCTGCGGGTAGTTTCGATGTAGTCGTTGCGGCCGAAGCCCTCGTCGGAGACGATGAGGGGGATGTTGGAGGGGTAGTCGGGGATGATGTAGTGGCGGTAGACCTTGACGCCGAGGGCTTCGAGCCGGTGCTGGAACTTGTCGGCGATGGCCTGACCGCGGTAGTGTGTGAGGACGACACTGCCGATGTAGAGGCCGATGCCGCGGAATGCGTCGATCAGGCGGAGGGTGTCGTCGTCGTAGGTGATGCCGAGGTCGCCGCGGCGCTTGCTGCGCTCAATGTCGTCGGCGGAGATGGCGATGACGATCTCGGCCTCGTCCTTCATTTCGAGCAGCATTTTCACCTTGCTGTCGGGCGCGAAGCCGGGGAGGACGCGGGAGGCGTGGTAATCGTCAAAGAGCTTGCCGCCGAATTCAAGATACAGCTTGCCGCCGAATTTGCTGATGCGGTCGCGTATGTTCTGTGATTGCAGCTTGAGGTACTTGTCGTTGTCAAAGCCTATCCTGTGCATGATTGTCTGTCCCCCGGTAGTTTTTATTTTTCACAGAAAGTCATTATATCATACTTTCCGCGAAGCACAAGCCACGAAAAAACCAAATAAGACTTTTTTTATTCATATTCATGTGTTATAATTCACTATGTATTGGTATCATCTTATATTTTTACGAAAGGCATACGCAATGGGACTTTTCAATAAGATTTTCGGCAGCTACAATGACCGTGAGCTGAAAAAAATATATCCTATCGCCGATGCGATAGAGAAGCTGGAGCCGGAATACGCCGCCCTGACGGACGACGCGCTCCGCGCCAAGACCGGGGAATTCAAAGCCCGCTACAATGACGGCGAAACGCTGGACGAGCTCCTGCCGGAGGCCTTCGCCGCCGTGCGCGAGGCCGCGTGGCGCGTGCTGGGCATGAAGCCCTTCCGCGTGCAGCTCATAGGCGGCATCGTGCTCCATCAGGGGCGCATCGCCGAGATGAAGACCGGCGAGGGCA
>OLYC01002545.1_pt1 | contig 10578 bp, 9 predicted proteins | sample 1674271 | NCBI WGS metagenome assembly OLYC01 (sample SAMEA103958154, study PRJEB25191) | human gut metagenome
ATGGCATTCCCTCGTAAACCAATATCAATTTCTCAGAATTAAACGACAATCCCTATACTATCCTTGTTAGCTATTGCATTATAGAAAGCCAACATCTGCAGGGGTGTTATCTCTTGAAATCCCATTGCATAGTAACACCAAGGCATTTCTGAGTCTTGCACACAAGAATCCACCTTCAAGCCTTCCACCTCCAGGGATTGTCCGAAAGACATTTTCCTCACACTTGCCAAGAAATCCTTCTTGTCAGGAAAAGCCTCATCGACAGCACGAGTAATCGCAACATCCGAACTATAGGCGAGAGCCTGGCGCAAAGTCAACTCGCCATAGCCCCCTTTTCGCCAGTTATGATCATAGATGGTATCATTGTCATAAACAAAAATACCTTCACCAGAATCAAACATATCATCAGGTTTCACCTTGCCTGTATTCAATGCCGCCAATACAGAGACCGTTCTCATCAAGGCAGAGCTATGCTTACTTGCTGCCAAGGAATCCACTCTTTCATAAGTAGAATCCCCCTTAGCTTCCAATCCTACCATGGTGCGAATCTTCCCAGATTCCGTTTCCATGACAATAGCCACCCCATCCATGGCACCATACACAACTAAATGCTTCTCCAAGATTGCCTCAACGCTATCTTGAAGCACATTGTTTATATTACTCACACTCTCCTCCGACTTGCGAGAAGACTTGCAGCTTGCCAAAGCCAACAGCGCGATAGCAAGCACCAACAGACATATTTCCTTCTTCATAATCATTTTCTGACAAACAGCAGATTAAACCATACATTCTACTCAATAACCTTCTGTCGTAACAGTACCATGTTTGGATTTTGCTTTGAAGTAAATTGGGTAGGTTACATCTGTCAAATATCCCTTTCCATAATGCCAGAACATCACTTTGCAGCATAACTCATTTTTCTTTTTCCGCAAATCCAAAGCATTGTTTGGTAGAAGGCAAACTACGTCATAAGACTGTGTCTTGTTCGTAGATGGTATTACTTTAGCCGAACTACAGACAATAGAATTTGAACTTGACAACATATATGAAGAATAACCGGTTTTTGCAGTGACATAAAGCCCCTTCTTGTCTACAATATAGGCATCAACCGAACATGGTTCCCCTACGGCTCCCGTTATCGTGACAGTAGCATGGATTTCCATACATAAGCATCCTAAAGATGAAGAATAAACGTTATGTTTTATGTAAGCCACATAAATATTTGCCGCAAACTCATAAGGCATAGCCGGCTGGGAAAGATTTACCCGTACTTCCTTGCTATCGCATTTTACAACAAACCAATCCTTACGTTCATCACGAGAAGAGTTCTCCCCATATTCCAGCATGAAACAGTTAGAATATTTTATCACCTTACACCAAGAAGGCAAACTGATTATAACCCATTTCTTGCCATCTGTATTAACATCAAAAGTTAACCTACCTCCGTTTTGCGCCAAGATACTTGATAGCGAAAGGGACTGTCTATTCACAGTCAGATAACTTGCAGAATATTTGCGAGCTGCTGTATGCCTGCGCTTGTTAGATGCTTTTCGTTTACTTTGCTTTGCGACAAGTACTTTTCTATAATTAGCTTTTCTTTCTACAGGTATAACTTTTCTTCCCGTTTCTTCCTTTTGCTTCTTGAGCAAGATGACACTTTTATCTTTCGATGTGTCACGCTTTGGTTTGGCTTGCGCATAGACAAGACTGGGCATCAAACAAAAGATTAAAATCAAATACCAGATATTTCTCATAGCCTACTCTCCATCCACAATCGTTTGTTCTTTCACATGTTTATACCATTCACCATTCCATGGTTTGTTGTCCTTGAACTCACCAATGAAATGCGCTTTCTCGACATCAAAGAATAGTCCCTTATACCACTTGTCCTCATTCATGGAACCCTTGAAATAAGAACCATCCTTATAGAACATTATGGCGTTATTATCTATTCTTTTCCCATCATTGAAGTTCCCATAATAGTATAACCTGCCGTCCTTGTCATTCTTATGGTATATGGCTACGCCAGTACCATTCGGTTCTCCGTTTTCCATGGGTCCATAATACACATACGCCCCCATATCCTTCTTGGTCACCTCACTAGGATTGATAACTTTTACATAAACGATGCCGAAGAGCACTAAAGCTACGATACTGAGCATCGCTACCCATTTCGTGTTTCTTTGCTTGTTCTTCAGAGAAGACACTTCACTCTTCAATTTGGTACACTCATCTTGCAATTCTTGAATCTGCTTGTCTTTTCGGGCAACAACTCCCTTATAGCTGTTCATCTGGGCTGTATTGTAGCCCTTTGACTTATATATAAAGGTATAACCATTGGTATAACTTGACTTGATGATTTCCTGACCGTCGTCTTGAATGGAGAAACTCTTTACAGAATTTTTTGCCACGCCATAATTGACAGCAGGCAATTTCTTGGAGCTCCCCTCCAACCTGTCAAACGCCGCCTGAAGATTGGAAGTAATCAAGTCTATCTCCTCACGGTTCTCATAGAGTTGTCCTACCTTAGAGGTGATTTCACCCTTGTCTCCATAATGGATCAAGTAACCATTTCTGACCATCAACTCAATGACTTGCTCGTAAATAGCAAACATCCCATCCAATTGGGTGATATATTTTCCATTTACGACAACGCACAACCCCAAATACTCAGCGTTTTCCATCTTGCGGATATACCCATAGTACATCAAGTCGCCATCCCTATGAATGGTGATTTGCGTGGTGGCCTGTGCGCTCTTCGCAAAAGACTCAAAGATGATTTTGGCGTAATCATTGGGATATTGTGAGTAACCCACACTAAACTCCCCAAACAAGTATACAGATATGTTCATTATTGTAGCTTGAATTTGATTAATTTGTTTTCATTGTCAACAGAATAGGAAGGTGCTCTGTTCAGCACTTCGTTGCCCAACAGCAAAGGTGCCTGCGTGTTGGCAGAAACCGTAGCCGTGACGTTAGTACAAACAATTTGTCCTCCTATCACCAATTCACGCAAATTGATGACCATGTTCTCAACAATGCTTCCATCTGCAATTTGAGATTGCGTTGTGCCAAGTATATCATCTTGGGTAAAACAACCCTTTTCATAAAGGTATTTGGCCTCAGCAATGGAAATGAGAGTACCAGAGCACCCACTGTCAAGTATCATCTTAACGGTAAACTGCCTATTTACGGTCACATCGATGAGCTTTACTCCTCTTTGTTCTACAAAGGGCACTGCTACTTCGCTGTCTGCATCATATGATACCTGCGAAGCTGCTTGAGATTGTACAACCTCAGTAGTGTCTTCTACAACCTCTTCGTTTCCATAAAACGAAAGCGGCTTTTTCTTCTGTTCGCATGAAGCAAGCAAAATACTAGCCAATATTATCATGAATGTCTGGTGTCTCATACTTAGTCCTTTTTTATCTTTATACTTTTCTGTGCCAGCATATGTCCATTATGCACATAACGGATGATGCAAGTTTTGCCTGCATATTTACGGTTTGGCATCAAATGTCTCGATGCATCTATATTGAATGCAGAGCCTTCAAATTTTCCTTTCAAAGTATCTGTATCTTCACCAACAATAGAGATTACATAAGTTTTTCCACACTCTACTTCATCGACCTCTTTTCCATTCTTTCTAATAGAGATGGTTAAGGCTTTTAGACCATCTTCTGTATTGGATATCTGTGAAATCTTTAGCTGTCCATTCTCCGTTTGCAACTGTTGGTTTTCTTTTTCCAACCTTTCAACTTTTTCTTGAAGGTCTTCTATTTTGCCATTCTTGTTGCCCCAATTGCCCATCAGCAAGTATACCAAAAATCCGACGAGCAATATGACGAAAAAACCTACTATGCAGACTATGATGAAATTCCTGTCTACAACAGATTTCTTCGGTGTATAACGTGTAGGGAAAACATTTATGCTATTACCCTTAAGCGAAGAAACATCACGTTGCAACTTTTCCGCAAACTCTTGGAGCTTTTGTATCTTGACATCGCTCGACAACAATTCTTTGTTCTTCTGCTTATATTGACGTTTCCAGTCAGTCACTTCATTTTCCAACTCTTTATTTCTTTGATTGAGAGCGTCTAATTTCTCATCTACCGCAGAATAATTTTGCTTTAGTTCCTGCATCCTGCGATTATTTTCAGCATTGGCTTGAGCTATTTGCTGCTGTGAACGTTGTTCACAGAGCCGCAGTTTCTCCTCTGCTTGTTGTTTGACAGTAAGCATCTTAGCTTGCGACTCCTGAGTCATGGATGCAATTTTTTCCTGCGATGTGCGTTGCTGTAGTTGGATTTCCTGTCGCGCTTTTTGCCTTACCATATCTATTTCCGCTTTGTACTTCTCCACCGTCTTAGCGGAACTAGCTGAAAGGAAGTAGGGAGAAACCATTATTTTCCCAGCCTTCTTCAAACAATCCAACGCTACATTTTTCATGCATTCATGGAGATTGACATTCAGGCTTGCACCTTGTGAAATGGCAGAGAATCCTAATAGTGATACGAGGTCTTCATTGATAGAGAACTCACCAATATAATTGACTATATGGTTTTCAATGTCTTTCAACTTGGAATCAATACTCTGAAAGTCAGCCACAAGATATTTAATCATAGCTCCTGTATCTTGCACGCAAAGTCCGACGCACATCTTCTCATAAGCCGCCTTCAATATGTTGTACATATTCTGCACATCAACATAAAAAGCGTTGATGCGTAAGGTCAAAGCAAAATAGGAACCTGCACGCCCTTGTGAGTCACAAACATTCTGTCCTTTCACGAAGGAATAATAGCAATTCGTTACTCCTCCAAAAGTCATGACTTCAACTTTCATGACTTCTGGAGACTCCCATTTCGGACCATAGAAGGTTGACAGATATCTCAAGTCATCTCCTTTAGGTCCCCACATTTTCTGTCCCATTGGCACACCATGGACAAAAAGACTAATGTTTAATCCCATAATCTAACCATTTATCCATTAATCAGTTTAAGCATAGCTTGCCAGAATTTCTGTGCATAGACATCGTGTCCTTCCGTGTAAGTCAAACCACCCGACATTGTCACCGAGTAACTTCCTGTCATAAACGGAACAAATTCGCAGTTGTATTTCGTGAAAAACTTAGTGAGCGGATTTTTATTCTCGAACGGCACGAAAATATTTGGATATAAGTTTTGCACATTCCTTATAGCCTCGTTTGTGTTCACATTTCCTACACCATATACAAAAGGAGTCAGGTCAATCTTGTTATACACAAAAATCACTTTGTCTTTTGGAGTCATCTGTGCTTTCAACTTAGTGATGCGTGTAACGTAATTGGCTCGTGGAACACTATCACTCCAGTCTGGTTCAATCATAATAGCCCATATCTTTCGGTTCTGGCTACTGATTATTGTCTGCACATAGGCAGGATATGAACGATTAGGGTCATCTGGCTTGAAGTAATATTCGCCTGGTGCCTCCAACAACTGACAAATGGGCTTGCCGTTTTTCAGAACTTTCACAAGCATAAAGCTGATATTTGCAGTACTGGTAGCTGCATTGTTGGAGTTAATCATTTGATCAAAATTATCACAGAGTTGTTTGTAATTTTCGTCATAGGTAGGCCGAAATGTCTTCTCGGGAACAACCGTATAACCTTTTGACCGGAGATAGCGAGTCATTCGGACAAGCGTCATAGTCTTTCCACATGACGGTGGCCCATATAAAATCACAATAGGCGTGTTCGGGTCGGACACGGTGACTGTAATGCTATTGGGGTCGTTTTGCTCTTCGGAAGACAACCCAACAGGAGCTGATGTTTTTACGGGAGCTTCTGCGGCTGCAGTTTTGGGATTATCAAATGAGGATGTTGCTTCAGTATTGTCAATGAGTTCCTCATTAGCTGTTGCTGGATTGGTGTCCGATCCATTGTTTACAGATATTGCCATACTTTTATATTTTTAGTCGTTTTTACATTTCTCTTTTCTTGAATGCGATGTCGAAGAATATGAAAGCAGCGACATCAACCAATATGGATATGAGAATCCAAAAGACGAAGGCTAAACCTCCTAGTTCACCTTTTATGAAATCCACCCACACATCATATACACTCAGAAGTCTCGATACTTTTGTCTGCGGATTAGAGCATGTGTAAGCATCTTTGTCTCCATCATTCTTGAAATCCACAAATTGCTGATATGCCTTGATGGTAGAATAACCTTGGTTGAGATTGTTGCATACAGTCTTAATGTCATCAGCATCGGTCAAGGACAGCTGACCTGCATCAATGTATTTCTTTGTAAGTTCAAGATTCTTCCAGTCTTTAGTTGCTGTTTTGCGATAATTGTCATTGGAGGGTTGCATCTCCTTGATTATATTCATCTTCTTATTGTCCAACTGGAGGAGGATAACATCCCGATAGGCTTGGTAAAGCGTATTACGTTCTGCCACAGTGTTGCCTACACCTGAAAGTTTGTTGATCTTGCTAACACCTAAAATCTGTGCAATTTCGCCCAAAACTCGCTCTGTTTCTGGTCCATTGCCAGGATTGAGAGGATTTTTGATTTCTGCCTCCAAAGACTGGAGCTTAGTGTTCACTTGGTTTTCTACTTCTACACATCTTGCTTGTATCTTTGCCTCCGTTACCGTGTTGTCCTTAATTTGCGACAGATAACCTTGGGTAGTAGCGATGTCGTTCGTTACTTTCTCGTCAATCAAATTTCGAAAAAAGAAAGTATGGGTATTGGTAGGCATACTGCACAAAAGCCAGAAAACTAATACGATAAGGATACCGAATAAAAGATTCGTTCCGCGTTTCTCCATATAGATATTCTGGTTTAGACTATCCACAATCATCTTGGTACCCCACGATGCAATGAAGAAAAAACCGATGGTGATTGCCCAACAGAAAACACTTGGCCAACTTGGCAATAGCAGATGCAAAGACTCAGCTGTCGCCCAACAACTTACGGCAGCAAATGCAAGAAAGCCCGCAACCGTAAAAACTTTAACAAACTTGTTGTCGTTCATAATTCTCTGTAGCCTATAGTACCCAGATTCGGCATTTAATTGTTAGTTAAACTACGAATATGAATTGGCGTGGGACTATTGCCTTTTCGCCAGAATAGAGGTTGTGGAAGGACCTATCTGCTAGCATAGGACAATAGCCCACGCCAAAAGGGTATATTATTCCTTTTCCATTTTGAAAAGGATACAATAATCCTAAAGGCGTGAGAATACTGTTCACTATCCAAGCAGATTTCGAAACTTCCACATTTCTATTCTAGGATAACGTTCAATACGCTCATTCATTTGAGTCTTCATCGCAGCCGTTCTTTTCCGTCTGCTCCAACTCTGACCGCAAAAGTAAGCAATATTCTTGATACAGCCAAACTTTTAGCCACTTTTTTTTCTAAAATGCTCTATTTTTCTCAAAAGGATAAGAAAAAGGCATCGGATGCCACCACTGCCGAAAAGATAAAACTTCCACATTCCTATTCCATGACAGCTCCGATGCCTATATAATACCTAAAACTTTCCTATCTTCCTTTTCCGTTTAGTTCTTCACCACCATCCCTTTTCTGGCATTCACCGTAAAATTACCAAGGGATGTCTTGACTTTATAAACGCCATTCTTTGATGATACCAGCTTTGCCGATATTCCCATAAAGCTAACGCCGCCGTCCTTCTTCTCAATGGTGTACTTTCCGAAAGGAGTAGCTACGATGATGTGGTGCTTGGTGTTCTCAACTACACCATACACTGTACCGGATGAAGCCTGCTTTACCTGCTCGGCTACGCTCTTTACAGCATTTGCCACATCGGTATTGTCACTCTTTGCAAAACTGGTTGTGGTGGCAGTTACTACCATCATCAACGAAATCATAATCTTCTTCATATTATATATTAAAAGGGTTATACTTCATTTTCCTCGTTCCACGAATCATTCTCTTCTATCGCTTCCCGATTACGAGCGCAAAAGTAAGAAGATTATTTCTATCAGCCAAATATCTAAACCTACCTTGTATGAAATGCCATTCTGTATGTACCAAATGACAAAGAGGAGGCGTCATAAGTCTAAATTATAGTTGGCGCATAACAGTTGACCTACGCATGCACATCACCTGTTGTGCAAGCGCATATCAGCTGCTATGCAAGCGCACAACAGCTGTTGTGCGACCGGAGATACTAACTAACTCAAAAACATATACTATCTTTTCTAACAACTTATACTATGTTTTCCAACAACATATCAGTATCATTCCAACAAACAAAAAAGGGTGAATCATTTACTTATGACACACCCTCTTTGCTAAATCAGACACACAACTGATCTTATCTTATAATATTATACTCAAACTCATAATCCCCATTCTTCAGCCATTCAGGAACATCTTCTCCATTTTCCATAAGGCCTTATTCCTCCTTTTTTTAGTTCAAATTAAAATTGCAAAAATACCTCCCGTCAATATTTATAACCAAAATTCATATACATACAAGTTTTGAATCTAGCGATAAAAACAAGAGGATTGAGAGGCTAGGAATCCTTGTTTTCTGCTCTATATTAAGAACAAGACCTATAGTTGTACAACTATAGATTTTCCTCAACGGCATCATCTTGTCAAGAAATCACAAATATCTGATTATCAGTAAGTTTCTATTCCTCTTCATATTTGCGATATTCTCAAAGAAATAATAAGCATCTGAAAATACGAGAATCTCAGGCAAGCTAATGTAAAGAAAACTCATTCTTAATAACGCCGCATCACTACATCTTCAGAATATACTTACAGATTACCTACTTCATCTTCCACCCATCAATGGTTCCCGTCTTCGATGAGAAGTTGCAGCCTATCTGATAAATCTTTCTGCCATCTGCAGCATATTCCCTGGCATAGCCCATATCCTCTATCTGCTTCAGGGCTTCCTCTGCCGAACCATCTCGCTTGAATTCGAAGATGTAGATATAGTTTTGGGTCTCAACCACACAATCTACCCTACCTTCGCTTTGCTGCTTTGACCAACGTCAGGAAACCGCTCCTCACTTCATCATTAGGGAAATCCAGGAGATAGGAATCGGTATCCATATTCCAGTCCTTAATGGTAAGATAACCGCTCTGATAAATCATAGGCAATGGTGCTTCCACATCTGCCTTGTAGTCGATAAAACTACTCGTAGGATAAAACCTGTTCACCATCTCGTTGATGTTCTCATCAAAATGAGACAATAGACGAACAAGATAGGTTGGCGAACCGGTGCGGAACCAATAATCCGCCAGAATCTTCTTGCTCAAAGCATTTAAGATACTGAAAGGATTATAGATATCAAGCATATTAGGACTGAAGTGATAACCGTCAAACTTCCTCTTCAGTTTGTATTTCATTCCTTCCTCTGTGGTCTTATATCTCACAGCCATCGCTTTGATCTGTTCCTCGAAAGTGGAATACAATTCCTCTTCCGTAATACCACAAAGTGCCTCGTAATGCTCATCCATACTGATGTCGTTAGGCTGATTGAAACCACTGAACACGCTTACCTGCGAGAACTTGGTAACACCCGTGAGCAAGACAAACTGTAGGTCAGCATCAGCTTCCTTGAATACAGAATATACGCCTTTGAGCAGATTGCGATTATAATCCTCCAAAGTCATCTTTCCATATTCATTCTGCACAGAAATATCCATATCCATCACATCAAGCAAAGGCTTGTCATACTCATCAATGAGTACGACAGCTCTCATTCCTGTTTTCTTATGAGCATTCCCTAACACAGCCTTAAAGCGACTACCTAAAGTCTCGGCCAACTCCTCACGCCCATAGATACGTTCTGCCATGGCAACAAACTCCTCCAACACTTTGTCTAACGCATAAGGCTCTACAAAGTTTTGACCACCAAAAGAGAGATGAAACACAGGATATTGCTTCCACTCCTTCTCCAGCTTGTCGATGGCAAGCCCCTTGAACAGTTCCTTCTTACCCTCGAAATAGCATTTCAAGGTAGATACGAGCAATGACTTTCCAAATCGTCGTGGACGACTCAGAAAGTATATTTTACCATTAGTCACTAAGTCATAGACCAATGCCGTCTTATCGAGATAAACATAACCATCTTCTATGATTTGTTCGAAACTCTGTATGCCGATAGGATATTTCATATTGCTGCCGTTTTAATTTTCTTTCGGCAAAGTTACAAAAAATAATGATACAAGCAAAGGAATAGCCCGAAAAAAATAACGAGATTGCAAAATACCATATTTGTGGGATTGTTGACAAGGAAAAAAAATAATACCTTTGCCTTTTGAAAATAATAGTTTAAAATCATGGTAGAAACAATGAATAATATTGGAAATAGACAGCCGGATAGCAATGCTGGCTGCAGTAAGCAAAAAGGAGTGAAGAATAAGCAAACCCGGCAGCTGGTACTATGGATTGGCGCTTTGATAGTAGGCGCCGTCTTGGGGATATTCGGCATCAGCTGGCTGGATGGTCTGATGAACTTCATAGCCACGGTCTATACCCGCTTATTCCAGCTTCTGGCAGTACCAACCATAGCCTTGGCAGTCATCACAACCCTGGCATCCTTGGGCAACC
>OLYC01002551.1_pt1 | contig 10558 bp, 7 predicted proteins | sample 1674271 | NCBI WGS metagenome assembly OLYC01 (sample SAMEA103958154, study PRJEB25191) | human gut metagenome
GTTCACCACCTGATAGCCGCACATGGCGGCGGTGGCGGGGTTGGTGCCGTGGGCGCTGTCGGGCACGATGATCTTGGTGCGCTTGTGGTCGCCCCGGGCATCGTGGTACTGCTTGATCAGCAGCACGCCGGTGAACTCGCCGTGGGCACCGGCGGCAGGCTGGAAGGTCATGTCGTCCATGCCGGTGATCTCGCACAGGTAGGACTTGGCGGTGTCCAGCACCTCCTGCACGCCCTGCTGGTCGGCGGCGGGGGCAAGCGGATGGACGGCGGTAAAGCCCTCCAGCGCGGCCACCTCCTCGTCGATGCGGGGGTTATACTTCATGGTGCAGGAGCCAAGGGGATAGAACCCGCAGTTGACGCCGTGAACCTGCTGGCAAAGCTCGGTATAGTGGCGGGAGATATCCGTCTCGCTCATTTCCGGCAGAGCGGGCTTGGTCTCACGCCGCAGGGAAGCGGGCAGCTTCACCTCAGGCACGTCGCAGGCGGGCAGAAGGCTGCAATGGCGGCCAGGAACGCTTTTTTCAAAGATCAGCTTCATTTTGCCAGAACCTCCTTCACGATGGTGGCGGTCTTGTCCATGGCATCCTTCGTCACCTTTTCGGTGGCGCACCACAGGATGCCGCCGTCCACGGGCAGTCCGCCCAGAATACCGGCCTCGGACAGGGCGGACAGGACCTCCTCCGTCCGGGGCATATCGGTGACGAACTCATGGAAGAAGTCGCCGGAATAGCGCAGCTTCACGCCGTCGATGGCGCACAGAGCCTCCGCCAGATAGTGGGCCTTGGCCATGGACTGCTCCGCCGCCTGGGCCATGCCGTCGGGGCCCATGGTGGACATGTAGAGGCCCGCCGTCAGGGCGCACAGGGCCTCGTTGGAGCAGATGTTGCTGCTGGCCTTCTCCCGGCGGATGTGCTGCTCACGGGCCTGCAGGCTCAGCACATAGGCCCGGCGGCCCTCGGCGTCCGTGGTCTCGCCCACGATGCGGCCGGGCAGCTTGCGCATATGCTTTTCGGTGGTGGCCATATAGCCCAGATACGGGCCGCCCGCCGCCAGCGGCAGGCCCAGGGGCTGACCCTCGCCCACGGCGATATCCGCGCCGCAGTCACGGGGCGTTTTCATGATGGCCAGCGCCATGGGGTTGCAGCCCATGACGTACAGCGCGCCCGCCTTGTGAACGGCCGCACCCAGCGTCTCCGCGTCCTCAAAGAGACCGTGGAAGTTGGGCTGCTGCACATAGAAGCTGGCCACGTCGGTTGTCAGCATCTCCCGCAGGGCGTCAAGGTCGGTCCTGCCGTCCTTTTCCGGGACGACGCGCAGCTCGTCGCCGGTGCCGTAGCAATAGGTGCGGATGGTGTTGATGGTGTCGGGGTGGGCCGCGGCGGACACCAGCGTCACCCGGCGCTTGCGGTCGCGGCACATGGCGGCGGCCTCGGCGGCGGCGGTGGCGCCGTCATAGACGGAGGCGTTGGACACGTCCATGCCCGTCAGCATGCAGATCATGGTCTGATACTCGAAGATGGACTGCAAAAGCCCCTGGCTCATCTCCGCCTGATAGGGGGTGTAGGCCGTCAGGAATTCCTCCTTGGCGGGGATATACTTGACGATGCTGGGGATATAGTGGTCATAAGCGCCGGCACCCCGGAGAATTACGTCGTAGACCCGGTTCTTGTCCGCCATGGCGCGGACGGCCCGGCCCACCTCCAGCTCGCTCATGCCGGAGGGGATGTTCAGCGGTCGATCCAGATACATCTCCGCCGGAACATCGCCGTACAGCTCACGGAAGGCGGAAAGGCCGATGGCCTTCAGCATTTCCTGCCGCTGCTGTGGCGTGGAGGGAATGTAACTGCCCATATCAGCCCTCCTGCGCGCAGAAGGCCTCGTAAGCGGCGGCGTCCAGCAGCTCCTCGGTGTCGGACACGTTCTCCACCTTGATGAGCCACGCGTCATAGGGTGCCTTGTTCAGCTGCTCCGGCTCGTCCAGCAGATCCTCGTTGACGGCGCAGACGGTGCCGGACACCGGGGACACCAGATCGGACACGGCCTTGACGGACTCCACGTCGCCGAAAGCCTCACCGGCAGTGACCTCGTCACCCTCGCCGGGCAGGTTCACGAACACCACGTCGCCCAGCGCGTCCTGGGCGAAGTCGGAAATGCCGATCACCACAACGCCGTCTTCTTCCTTCATCCACTCGTGATCCTTGGAATACTTCATTTCAGCGGGAAACAACATGATACTTTACCTCCAAATTTTATTTGTTCCTGATTGGGTTTGGTTTTGTGGGGCAGCGCCGCCGTATGCGGCGCTGCCCATAGATTTTATTTCTTAAAGCCCTGCTTTCTCCGCCAGCTTCTCCAGCGCGTCCTCGAACTGGGCGTCGTTGAAGCAGTAGCCCATCTCCAGATGCTGTGCGCGGAGCTTGGCCACATCGGGGCCGATCTCCTTGCCCCGCAGGATGCAGTCGGCCATCAGGGATGCCAGCTGGGCAAACTCCTTCTCGCCGAAGCCGAAGCGGGTCATCTCGCTGACGCCCATGCGCAGCGCGCCGGAGGCGGTGAAGCCCTCCTCGTCGGGGGTGGCCTGATAGTTGACGATGACATTGTTGCGCTCCAGGCGGTTGGCGATCTCCGCGCCCTCGCCGTAGCCCACGGAGACGATGACCTGATGGGTCTCGGTATAGTCGATGGCGGGGTCACCCATCACGTCCAGGCCCTCGGCCTTCAGGCTCCGGGCGAAGGACTTGGCGTTGGCGATGACGGCCTTCTGGTACTCGTCCTTGAACTGGTTCATCTCATAGGCGACCATCAGCATGCCCACCTGGGTGCCCAGATGGTGGTTGGACACGCTGCCGGGGAAGGTACGGGTCTCGATGGTTTTCCACAGACCGTACTTCAGATCCTCCTCCTTGTAGTTGACGCCGATGACGCCGCGCTGCGGACCGAAGAAGGTCTTGTGGGTGGAGCCGGTGACGATCTCCGCGCCCTCGGCAAAGGGGTTCTGGAAGTGGTCGCCGATGAGGCCCAGCACGTGGGCCATATCGTACATGATGGTGGTGGGGATCTTCTGCTCATCCACGAACTGGCGGATGGCGGCCACCGGCTCCTTGTGCAGCACCATGCTCTTGCCGAAGATGATCAACTCCGGGCGGTAGCGCTCGATGAGCTTCTTGGTCTCCTCCACGTCCATCTTATAGGGGTTGTCGGCGCAGACGGGGAAGTTCACCACGGCGGGCTTTTCCGTCACGGGGTCAATGGCGATGTAGTCGTGCAGCGCGCCCATGGGTTGGGCGGACAGGTGGCCGCCCTTGATGATGTGGTTGTTCATCACGTAGCCAAGGCGCTTGGCCTCCACCTTGCGGTCGAAGCGGTTCTTCCAGTCCATCAGGGAGGAGAACACCGCCATGTTGGACATCTGGCCGCTGAGAGTACGGGTCTCTACCTCGGTGCAGCCGAAGTAGGCGCGCATCTCCTCCACCAGCAGCTGCTCCACCTTGTCGATGAACTCCGTGCCCTGATAGTAGAAGATATCCTTATCGTAGAAGGCCAGCACCTTCTTGTGCTCGGCGTAGCGGCAGCAGGGGTCGCTGCCGGACAGGATGCGGACGGCGCGGCTGGGGGTATTCTCGGAGGGGATCAGGTTGATGCACTGCTCCTGCCGCCACTGGTGATTCTCCAGCGCCTTCGTCAGCAGCTCCAGTGCCTTGGGGGCGCGGTCGCCGCTGCCCACCTTGTGTTCCTCCTCCTGCATGCCGTAGATGAGGGGACGGGCGTAGGGAGGCGCGGCCACGCTCATGTGGCGGGCGGGGATCACGGCCTTCAGCCGCTTGCCGCGGACATCCACCTCTACCTCATCGTCCTCCAGAATGTCGCTGTCGATATAGCACAGGCCGATGGCACGCTTGCCGCTGGCCTCCAGAATGACGGTCTCCAGACCCTCGCCCTCGCTCTTGAAGTAGGGCACCATGGTGCCGCTGGTGACCCAGCCCACCAGCTTGCCGTCCTTGTAGATCTCCATACCGGCACGCATGACACCACGGTCCAGCAGGGCAATGGGCGCGATCTTCCGGGGCAGGACGGTCAGGTCGCTGAAATCACGATCCATATGCTTGACGAAGGACTCGTGCTGCTTTTCCAGCGCGGCGCGGCCGATGAAGTCGCCCTTTTCGGCGGCGAAGCTGACGGCGAACTTGGACAGAGGAACGGCGAAAATGGGGATCACGCTGCCGTCGGGCGCGGTGCCCATCTCATGTCCGTACAGAGGCAGGGCGGCCTCCAGACGCAGGGTGTCGCGGGCGCCCAGACCGGCGGGACGTGCGCCCAGCTCGACGAGACGGTTCCACAGCCACGCCGCGTCCTCGCTGCGGACGTAGACCTCATAGCCCAGAGGCTCGCCGGTATAGCCGGTCTTGGCCACCCGGGCGGTGTGTCCCTCCAGCGTGACGGTGCCCAGGGCGTTTTTCATGGGCTCGGTCAGCTGCGCGCCGCCGGCCATCGCCGTCAGCATCTCCTTGCACTTGGGGCCCTGTACCGCGATGGCGGCCCACTTATCGGTGATGTTCTCGATCTGGCAGTCGAAGTCCTTCAGCGCTTCGTACAGGTGGGCCAGATCCTTGTCGGTGTTGGCGGCGTTCACCACCAGCAGATAGCTGTTCTCCTCGAAGAGGTACAGATAGGCATCGTCCACCGCGCCGCCGTCGTTGTCGGGAATGATGCAGTACTGGGCCATGTTCAGATCCAGTGCGCTGACGTTGCTGGACAGCACATGCTGCAAAAACGCCTTGCGCTCCGGCCCGGTGATGCGCAGGCGGCCCATGTGGGACACGTCGAACAGGCTGCACACCTGACGGGTGTACAGATGCTCGGCAATGATGCCGCTGGGGTACTGGATGGGCATTTCCCATCCGCCGAAGTCCACCAGCTCCGCACCGGCGGCTACGTGAATGTCATACAGTTGGGTACGCTTTAGTTCGCTCATACGTTTTGTCCTCCTTAAAATGTTCCGGTTTTAAGCAGCAAAAAAGGGCACAAAGCTGCTATTAAGCCAGCTTTGTGCCCCCGTTGAGTTACCTGAGAGATTCCCCTTTCCCCATGGAAAGAGTTGCACCTTCGGTGGTCGGGTGTCGCCGCCCGGCCTTTTCGGAGTATCGTCCGGAACCGGTCCTTTTGCCTGAGAGCTTCTGCGTTCCCCTTCGGCGCCGCGCAAGGCGGTCTCTCCCGATCCCATCGTCCGATGAGTTCCCTTTTCAGTTGTTGTGCCTTCAATTTAGCACAGGGTATGTTTCGTGTCAATCGCTCTTTTGCGCGGGAAGAAAATTTTCGGCCTTTCCGCCAAAAGCTTCCCGCTTTGCTTGGGCGATATGCCCAATGCGCCCTACTCCGCCAGCAGGGCTTCCGCCTCTGCCAGCGACGGCATAGCCGGGATCGCGCCCCGCCGGGTGACGCATACCGCCGCCGTGGCGCTGCCCCACCGGGCGCAGTCTGCCGCGTCGTCGACGGTCAGCTGGTCAGGCGTCTTGTCCAGCGCCAGCATCCGGTGGAGGAAGCCGCCCCAGAAGGCGTCTCCCGCGCCGGTGGTGTCCACCGCGTTTACAGCAAAGCCCGGCACACGGCGCATACCGTCTGCCGCGGCCACCAGCGCACCCTCCGCGCCCAGCGTCACCGCCGCGCACTTTACGCCGCAGGACAGCAGCACCGCTGCCGCTGCGGCAGGGTCGGGCTCGTCGGTCAGGAGAGCCGTCTCCTCGTCCGACAGCTTCATCACGTCCACGTAAGGCAGCATGCTTCGCATATGCTCCGCCGCCGTTTCCGCGTCCGGCCACAGAGCGGCGCGGTAGTTGGGATCGTAGGAGATCACCGCGCCGGCGGCTTTCGCCCGCTCCACCGCGGCGAAGGTGGCGCTGCGGGCCGGTTCATCCGTCAGGGACAGGGATCCCACGTGCAGCACACGGGTGCTGTCCAGCACGGCGGCGTTCAACTCCTCCGGCCGCAGGCAGGTGTCCGCACCGGGCTTCCGGGCAAAGGAAAAGCTCCGCTCTCCCCTGTCGTTCAGCACTACGAAGGCCAGCGTGGTAAACACATCCTCCGCCAACACCAGTCCCGACACGTCGATGCCTGCGTCAAGCAGCATCTGCCGCAGGAACTGGCCGTGCATATCGTCGCCCACCTTGCCCAGAAAGGCCGTTCGCCGGCCGAAGCGGGCGGCGGCGGTCAGCACATTGGCGGGCGCTCCGCCGGGATTACGCTCGAAAAGCCGCATGCCGCCAGGGGACACGCCGCTGTCGGTAAAGTCGATCAGCAGCTCCCCCAGCGCCGCGATATCGTACCGGGCGCTCATGCTTTGGCCTCCGGATACTCGTTGCACAGCAGGCGGTAGGGTGGCTCGTCCTCATCGATGGCGGGGAAGCGGCCCACCGGCGGGTTGAAGCGGTTGTCGGTGTTGTCGTCGTTGCACTGGCTGACCTCACCGATGAGGATATTGCCGGTGCCCGGCTCCACCTCAAAATCGTGGTACAGCCGGGGCTGGATGGAAATACTCATGCCCGGCTCCAGCCGCAGCTGGGTTCCGGCGGGCACCGTGCGGGTGACGCCGTCCATGTGGACGGTCACGTCGCTTTCCCGGTCGATCTCCTCGTCGGGCAGGGAGTGATACACCCGGATCAGCAGCGTGCCGCCGCCCCGGTTGATGATGTCCTCCATCTTGTGCCAGTGGAAGTGGTTGGGGGAATACTGCCCCTCCTTGAGAAACAGCAGCTTTTCGGCGTAGGTCTTGGGGTATTTGTCCGCCATGGCCAGGTTGCCGTTGCGCAGGGTGATCAGGGAAAAGCCCACCTGATCGAACCTCCCCAGACCGTAATCGGTGATATCCCAGCCCAACATGTTGTGGCGGATCTCGTCATACTCGTGGCCCTTGTCCGCCCATTCCTCCGGCGTAAAGCGGCAGAAGGGCGGCAGGGAGAACCGGTATTCCGCCACCATGGCCTCCAGCTCACGCAGGGCGCGGTTGATCTCAGAACGCTTCATCTTGATTTCCTCCCTCTACATTATTATATAGTATCGTGACAAGAAAATTTCGACCTTTTACACCGACACCCGCCGGACGCCGCTGTTGGCCTTTATGAAGGCCAGCGCCTCGTCATGGGTGATGGGCGGCTCCAGCCGGACGGTGATCTCCATGCGGAGATAGCCCTCGTCCCGGCTGAGACTGCTGTCGATCACTTGACCGTGGTGGGCGGCCAGCAGCGCGTCGAACTGCTGCTGCAGCTCCTCGGTGTCCTCCATCTCCACCACAAGCTCCTGGGTGGTCAGGGCGTCGGCGCCCACGGGGAAGCGGTGCAGAATGATCTGGATGGCCACCAGCACCGCCGCTTCGATCAGACCCAGCCAGTACATGCCCGCGCCCACCGCCATGCCGATGGCGGAGGTGCCCCACATACCGGCGGCGGTGGTCAGGCCCCGGATGGAGTTGCCGTTTTTGAAGATAACGCCGGCGCCCAGAAAGGAAATGCCGCTGACCACCTGCGCCGCGATACGGGCCGGGTCGGCGCCCCGCAGGCCGTCAATGGTGGTCACATCGATAAAGGAGTACTTGGACAGGATCATAAACAGCGCCGAGGTGCAGGCGATGATGCAGTGGGTGCGGACGCCCGCCTCTTTCTGCCGCTTGCTGCGCTCCAGTCCCACCAGCGCGCCCAGTCCCGCCGACAGCAGCAGACGGATCAGAAATTCCAGATTGTCGTATAATGTCAGGGTGTTCTCCGGCAGATAGCCGCTCAGGCCCGTCAGCATAGCCATTCCTCCTTACGGATAAGGTGTGAAGTGTTATGCTATTTTACCACGCTGGCGGCGGATTGCAATACCAATTTTTCGTAAGCCGCTGGTCATTCTGCCATATTTGGCGCGGCTTTTTTGGAGGATATGTAAAAATTGCCGAAAACGTTTCCGATTTTACTGTCAGTATTGTTGACAAACAAAAGTGACGTGACTATAATAATGGCTATTCCATCCGGTATTTCTATCGGACGTGGAAATTTTACATGGAGGATTTTAGTATGAAGAAGTTTCTTGCGCTTCTGCTTGCCTTGGTGATGGCTTTTAGTCTTGTCGCCTGTGGCGGCGACAAGACTCCTGCTGACAATCAGCAGGGCGACAACAACGGCGATTCTCAGTATCCTGAGTACTTCGCCGGCATGGATCAGCTGATTGCTGACGCTCAGGCCGAAGGCGAGCTGACCGTCTACGGTTCCTGCGAGGAAGAGTATCTGACCGCTGCCTGCCAGCACTTCGAGGAGCTGTTCGGCATCAAGGTCAACGCACAGCGTCTGTCCACCGGTGAGGTGCAGGCCAAGATCGAGGAGGAGAACGGCAATCCCTCCGCTGACGTCTGGTTCGGCGGCACCACCGATCCGTACAACGTCTGCGCTGCCGAAGGTCTGCTGGAGCCCTATGCGGCCACCAACGCCTCCCACCTGATCGACGACATGTACAAGGATGCTGACGGCAACTGGTACGGCATTTACAAGGGCATTCTGGGCTTCATGGTCAACACCGACGAGCTGACCCGTATGGGTCTGGAAGCTCCCGCTGACTGGACTGACCTGCTGAAGGACGAGTACAAGGGTCTGATCTGGCTGTCCAACTACAACACCGCCGGCACCGCTAAGCTGGTGGTCAACACCATGATCCAGAAGTACGGCCACGACGAGGGCATCAAGTATCTGGTCGACCTGGACAAGAACATCGAGGTCTACACCAAGTCCGGCTCCGGCCCCAGCAAGAATGTGGGCACCGGCGAGTGCGTGATCGGCATCGGCTTCCTGCATGATGGCATCACCCAGATCGTGGACAACGGCTACACCAACGTGAGCCTGATCATCCCCTCCAGCGGCACCTCCTTCGAGGTAGGCGCTACCGCTATCTTCAAGGGCGCTGCCCACTCCAACGCCGCCAAGCTGTGGATTGAGTACGCTCTGTCCCCCGAGTGCGTTGAGCTGGCTGCCCAGAACGGTTCCTATCAGTTCCTGGTCATCGACAACGCCGAGCAGCCCTCTCAGGCTTCCGAGTTCGGTCTGGATCCCAACAACGTCATGGCTTATGACTTTGAGGACGCCAAGGCCAACACCACCACCTATGTGGAGGAAGTCATGAAGGCTCTGGCTGATAACGGCGCCAACACCGAGGATACCGGCCGTTTCCAGACCGAGTGATCTGACTGACGGTACATAACGGTTTTCTTACCCAGCAACCTCTACGGGGCGGCGGCATGTGCCGCCGCCCCGCTTGTTTTTTTACTGTTCTGAATTTCAACTTACCATTCCTTTCGGGATGAGAAAGGAGCTGTCTATGGCAAGAACCCAGAGTGCGGCGCTGGACCGGAAAAAGTTGATGGCCGATCCCATCATGGTGACCACCATCGTCGTGCTGATCGCATTTCTGACTTTGTTTATCCTCTACCCGCTGGCCATCCTGCTGGTGGATAGTTTTGTGGGAGACGGCACCTTCGGCGTGTCCATCTTCCAGCGCATTTTCGCCATGCCGACCTTTACCAGAGCCATCACCAACACGCTGAAGGTAGGCTTTCTGGTGGGCATTCTCTCCGCGCTGATCGGATTGCTGTTCGCCTATGTGGAGGTCTATGTCCGCATGGGCAAGTTCGTAGGCGGCCTGTTCAAGGTGGTTTCCATGCTGCCGGTGGTCTCCCCTCCCTTCGTGCTGTCCCTTTCCATGATCATGCTGTTCGGCAAGGCGGGCATCATCACCCGCTTCCTGCTGGGCATCTATGACAACAGCGTGTACGGCTTCTGGGGCATCGTCATCGTGCAGACGCTGACCTTCTTCCCCGTGTGCTACATGATGCTGAAGGGCCTGCTGAAGAACATTGATCCCTCGTTGGAGGAGGCCGCCCGCGACATGGGAGCCTCCCGCTGGAAGGTGTTCACCAGCGTGACGCTGCCCCTGATGCTGCCGGGTCTTGGCAATGCGTTTCTGGTGACATTCATCGAATCCATTGCCGACTTCGCCAACCCCATGATCATCGGCGGCTCCTACGACACGCTGGCCACCACCATCTATTTGCAGATCACCGGCTCTTACGACAAGCCCGGCGCGGCAGCCATGGCCGTGGTGCTGCTGTGCATCACGCTGGCCATGTTCATCGTGCAGAAGTACTATCTGGAGCGCAAGACCGCCGCCACCCTGACCGGCAAGGCGTCCCGCGCCCGTATGCTGATCGAGGACAAGAGCGTCAAGGTGCCCCTGACCATCCTGTGCGCCCTGGCCGCCAGCTTCGTCATCCTCATGTACCTGTGCGTCCCCATCGGCGCGTTCTTCCCCACCTGGGGCTTCAAGTTCTTCCCGCTGACCGGCAAGTGGTTCCAGCTGGTGTTCACCCGCTACCACGGCTTCCAGGCCTTCCGGGATTCCTTCGTGCTGAGCCTGATCTCCGCCCCCATCACGGCGCTGCTGAGCATGATCATCTCCTATCTGGTGGTAAAGCGGAAGTTCAAGTCCAAGGGCTTTATCGAGGCGGTGTCCATGCTGGCCATGGCCGTGCCCGGCACGGT
>OLYC01002555.1_pt1 | contig 10545 bp, 8 predicted proteins | sample 1674271 | NCBI WGS metagenome assembly OLYC01 (sample SAMEA103958154, study PRJEB25191) | human gut metagenome
GATCCCATGGATCGAGAAATGTTGGGCAGATTCATCGCCCAGAGACGTAAGGAACGGAACCTGACCCAGCGGGAGCTGGCGGAGAAGCTGCACGTGACGGACAAGGCCGTCAGCAAATGGGAGCGGGGTGCGGGCTGTCCGGATATCTCGCTGCTGGAGCCGCTGGCGGAAGCGCTGGAGCTGAGCGTGGATCAGCTGCTGACCTATCAGACCGCCCCGGAGGAACCGGAAGCGGCGGCGGAGCCTGTCACCTCTCAGGCGGTGCAGGCGGTACTGGATCTGACGCTGGAGGAACGCCGTGCCCGTCGGCGCAGACGCTGGTTCATCGCTATGGCGGTAACGCTGAGTCTGATTGTGCTGGCGGTGGTGTATGTATTTCTGAGCAGCCTGCAAGCGCGAGGAGATTTGTTCCGCAACGAAAGCAGCACATCACCCGACGGCAGCATCACCGTGGTGACGTATGCCGGCAGCTTCGGCAATCCGTCGGTCAAGGTAACGAAGCCTGCCGATATGCAGCGCCGCTGGGGCGATGGCAGTGTGAATGCCGGTATGGGCGAATCGTATCCCGATACGAAGATCACCGGCCTGTACTGGTCGCCGGACAGCGCCTATCTGGCCATCGGCCAAAGTGTTCGTGATGAAACGCCCCACCTTGACTGCAAGGTTTGGCATTTCTATCAGGGTACGGATGAGCGGTGGTATGGCGAAGCAGTGGGCAGCATGAGACTCACTCTGGAGCACCTGTGGTATGAGGGGAATGAGGTGCTGAAGGACGCTTTCCCCGCCGTGCAGACGGTGCCGGCCAACGGCTATCCCATTTTTGATGTGACCATCGACGGCTGGGACGGTACGGTGCTGCAGGTGAGATGCACCTACACCGGCACCGACAACGAGGAGCATCAGGTGACGGTATGCTATGACGCCGCGTCCAGGCAGGTGGTATCGGTGGAATGACAGTAAAAAATCGGTGATGGCAAAGCCATCACCGATTTTTTATGTCATATAAGCGTTAGTCGATGGAGATCGAGGAGCTCTTGGGCAGCTTCTTGGCGGCCTTGGGGACGCTGATCTGCAGAATGCCGCTTTCGAACTTAGCGCTGATCTGGTCGGGCTCCACATCCTCGCCGACGTAGAAGCTGCGGCTGCAGGCACCGGCGTAGCGCTCCTGACGGATGTACTTGCCCTTCTTGTCGCTCTCGCTCTTGTCCAGACCCTTGGCGGCCTGGATGGTCAGGCAGCCGTTCTTCAGGTCGATGCTGACCTCGTCCTTCTTAAAGCCGGGCAGGTCGATGTCCAGCTCATAGGAATCCTCCGTCTCGCGGACGTCGGTCTTCATCAGGTTCTTGGCGTGCTTGCCGTACAGGGGATCGCGGCCCTGAGGCACCATCATGCCGAAAGGATCAGAAAAGAAATCATCAAACAGATTTTCACCAAAAATGCTAGGCAACATAAGTCATAACCTCCATTCATCTTTCGCGGCAGAGGGGTAACGGCCTTCCGTCGGCGAAACTCTGTTACCATGACAGATACATATTTTTTCGATCTCCGGTGGGGGCTTTCTTTTGCCCTCCCTCAAGGATCGCCTTTATTATAGCGCGGATTTTAGCACTGTCAATAGGAGAGCGCTAATGTTCACAAAACATCCCATGTTCGTTCACAAAATATGCGATTTCTCCCGGCATCCGGGGAGAAAAGCGCCGAATGGGGAAGCATGTTGCACAATTTCCGGCCATTTCCCCAGAGGAAAATCAGAGGAAAATGCTGTTGTTTTCGGCAAATCGCCGTGTTATACTGTCCAATCGCATACAGGATTTTTGCATTTTAGGAGGGTATGACGATGGCACGGGAAGAGCGCGTCATTGAAATGACCACAGGGTCACTGTGGAAGAATATTTTGCTGTTCAGCCTGCCGCTGATGCTGACCCAGGTGCTGGAGGTGCTCTTCAACCTCAGCGACGTGGCCATCGCGGGCAAGTTCGCCGACTACCGGGCGCTGGGCGCGGTGGGCTCCACCACGCTGCTGGTGTCGCTGTTCACGGGACTGCTCATCGGCATCGGCAGCGGCGTCAACGTGGCGGTGGCCCGTGGCCTGGGCCTGCGGGACGGCGAGCAGGTGGAAAAGACCGTCCACACCTCCTTTATCATCTGCGCGGCGGCGGGCGTCATCATGCTGCTGATCTGCAACCTGCTGGCCCGGCCCATGCTGGCCCTGCTGAACACCAAGGATGAGCTGATCGACGGCGCGACCCTCTACTTAAAAATATACGCCTTCGGTATGCCGGCCATGGCCCTCTATAACTTCGGCAACGGCGTGCTGAGCGCCACCGGCGACACCAAGCGGCCCCTCATCTACCTGTCGCTGGCGGGGGTGCTGAACGTGGCGCTGAACCTGTTCTTCGTCATCAAGTGCCACATGGCGGCGGACGGCGTGGCGCTGGCCAGCGTCATCGCCCAGTGGCTGTCGGCGCTGCTGATCGTGCTGCATCTGCTGGGGCGGCGGGACGAGTGCCGCCTGGAGTGGCGGAAGCTGCGGTTCCATCCCCAGGCGGGACGGCGGGTGCTGGCCATCGGCATCCCCACGGGCCTGCAGAACGCCATCTTCGCCATCGCCAACCTGTTCGTCCAGGTGGGCGTCAACTCCTTCGACGCGGTGATGGTGTCCGGCAACTCCGCCGCCGCCAACGCCGACACCCTGATCTTCAACATGATGGCCGCCTTTTACACCGCCTGCGCCACCTTCGGCAGCCGCAACTGGGGCGCGGGCAACAACGACCGCATTCTGAAAAGCTACCGCATCAGCATGTGCTACGCCGCCATCGTGGGCGGCGTGGCGGGCGGCTTGCTGCTGCTGTTCGGGCGGGAGTTTTTGTCCATCTTCGCCAACGAGCCGGAGGTCATCGACGCGGGGATGCAGCGCCTGCGGATCATGGGCTTCTCCTTCGTGGTGGCCCCGTGGATGGACGCCAGCATCGCCGCCTCCCGCAGCATCGGACGCAGCGTGGTGCCCACCATCATCGTGATTCTGGGCTCCTGCGTGTTCCGGGTCATCTGGGTGTACACCATCTTCGCCTTTTTCCATACCATCCCGTCCCTGTATCTGCTGTACATCTTCTCCTGGGCCATCACCGGCACGGCGGAGTACTTCTACTTCCGCGCCAGCTACCGCAAGCACGTGCTGCGCGCGGCGTGAGAAAAACCGCATATTTCCCCGGAAACGGCGTGGCTTCGGCCACGCCGCTTTTCTTTACGCAAGATGTCCGCGATTTTTCTTGCGCCGGGGGAAGATCCATGGTATAATGATGGTGTACACACCAAATTCAAGAGAGGACGTGATCCCCATGGCCCTGACCAACGCCAGCCTGCCTGCCAAAAAGCGGATACTGACGGTGTGCGTCAAGCTGTTTCTGGAGAAAGGCTACAAGAAGGCCACCCTGGCGGAGATCATCGAAAAGGCCGACGTGTCCTACAGCACGTTTCAGAACATCTTCCGGGCCAAGGACGGCGTGCTGACGGAGCTGGTAAAATTCATGTTCGGCAATCAGTTCGCCATGGCCCGGAGCGAGGCGGGGGCGAAGCTGCCGCCGGTATACGTCTACGCGGTGGAGACCGCCATCCAGATGACGCTGACGGAGCTGAACGAGAATCTGCGGGAGATCTATATCGAGGCCTATACCCAGCAGGAGGCGTCGGAATACATCTTCCGGGAGACGGCCAGGGAGCTGCACCAGATCTTCGGCCCCTATCAGCCGGAGCTGACGGCCCAGGACTTCTATTACACGGAGATCGGCTCGGCCAGCATCATGCGGGGCTACATGGCTCACCCCTGCGGCGGGGCGCTGACGCTGGAGAAGAAGCTGCGGCTGTTCCTGACCATGACGCTGCGGGCCTATAAGGTCCCGGAGGCGGAGGCGGAGCAGGCCATCCGGTTCGTGGAGGGGCTGGATATCCGCGCCACCGCCGAGCGGGTGATGCAGACGCTGTTCCAGGCCCTGGCCATGCGGTTTGCATTCTCCCTGCAGGGGATCGAAGAATAGAGCAAGAGGAAACGACGGACAGGATGAAAAGAAAGGAACGGAGCACATGAAAAAACGACTATTGGCCATTGCCCTGGCCCTGATGCTGACGCTGACGCTGCTGCCGACGGCGGCCTTTGCTACAGAGGGCGAGGACGACACAAGCCTGGGAACAACATGGGGACTATGTGTTAAGTGCAAGAAAATCACTACTTTTAAGATTTTGGCTTATATTAGAACCCCTATCGCAAGTAAACCCGACCCTAAGAGTCATTGGGCCAGAGCAGAATGTACGGTGTGTTATACGATAGCGGAATTTGTTCCCGATGGTGATTCAGCCTCTCACACTGGCGGCGATGACAGCGCAGTGACTTGCACCACGGGAAAAATCTGCGAGAAATGCGGCGATGAATACGGTATTCTGGGCCACGACTGGGGCGCGTGGCAGTCCAGCGGCGACAACAAGACCCACACCCGTTCCTGCCAGCGTGATGGCTGCGACGCGGTCGACACGGCAAACTGCGGCGGCGACGGCAACGCGACCTGTGTCAAGCTGGGCACATGCACCGACTGCGGCGGGCAGTATTATGGCGGACATAGCTTCCCTAAGACGTGGAAATGGGCCTCTGATCCCGCCGTAGAAAGGGACGCCGAAAGCCACTGGCTTCGCTGCCTCAACTGCGAGGAAGGGAAAGCTCACATGAGCACTCATAGCTTCAGTCCGGGCAATATGTACCTGAAGTCCGCAGCCACCTGCAGCTCTAAGGCTGTGTACTACAAGAACTGCAGCTCCTGCTACTACAAGGGAACGGATACTTACGTCGACCAGTGGGGTCAACTTGATCCGAAGAACCACGACGGCGGCGAAGAGGTGAAGAACGCCAAGGCCGCCACCTGCACCGAGAAGGGCTACACCGGCGACACCTACTGCAAGGGCTGCGGCGTCAAGCTGTCTGACGGCAAAGAGATCCCCGTCACCGGCCACGATCTGAAGCACGTTCCCGCCAGCGCCGCCACCAGCCGGGTGAACGGCAACACCGAGTACTGGTACTGTGAGGGCTGCGGCAAGTATTACGCGGACGCCGAGGCCAAGACCGAGATCACACAGGCGTCCACCGTGATCCCCGCCACCGGCCGGAGACCCGCGCCCACCACCCCTGCCGCCAGCGTCAGCTCTCCCAAGACCGGCGACGCGGGCGTTGCCCTGTACGCGGGCATGGCGATCCTCAGCATGACCGGCTGCGCGTGGCTGCGGCGGAAGGAACAGTAATTCTTCATTCTCTGCTCCTTGGCAGATTTTAGACAGAGAAAAGGACAGGTGCGTTTGCACCTGTCCTTTTCTCGTGTTGGGTTGTTGCGGGGCGTCGGAACGTTAAGAAAACATGCCGGTGGCATGTTTTTAGTTCCGATCGCGGCGGCTATGCCGCCGCAGCATCCATCTTGTCTTTGAAGGTACCTCCCTCACCCCGCCGCCCGATATGCAGCAGGCCACCGATAACCCCTTCGTAGGGGCCGGCGTCCTCGACGGCCCGCACGGTGAACGCAGGCACCACCGGTAAACGGCGGCATGTGGTCATGCCGCCCTACGCAATCCCATTGCACCCCTCCCAAAAATCTACCCCTCACCCCCAAAAATCGCCAAAAAAGTGCTTGCCATATGGCGCAAAATAGGGTACAATGTATCCGTGTATGGAAAGCACGTTCGGCTGAATCTCATAAGGCGCGTCATACCCCCCGGGGAACGCCGCTTCGGCGTACTTGACGTACCAAATCAAAACGAGAGAGGGAGTGCAAATGAGGAGAGTTTTATCATTATTACTCACTGTTGCCATGATGCTGTCGTTGGTCGTCGTGGCAGGCGCAGCGGATCCGGTGACCACCGGACAGGTGACCCTGAAGGTCGAACTGCAGGGCCAGCTTGAGGAGCAGCTGGGGGCCACAACGCTGACCTACCGGGTCTATCTCCAGCCCCAGGGCGACGCCAAGATTTGCGCGGCCCAGTTTGAACTGACCAGCCCCGACGGCGCCACGTTTTCGGACTTTGATGTCAACCCGGCATTGGTGTATACGGTGAATCCTGACGTGAAGTATGGCAGCGACAAGGGCATCTTCGAGCTGGATAAGCTCACCACCAACCTCACCACCGGCAGCATGGGCGGCACCATCAAGAATGACGGCAAGACCCTGTCCGCCATCCTGGCCGGTACGGATCCCAGCAAGGCCAGCCGCATGATGACCAGCGCCCAGAGCGAGGTCTATGTCTATGAGATCAAGCTCAACGTGCCCGATGGCGTCAAGGAGAATGTGGATTATACCCTGACCGTTGGCGCGAACCCCGCTGTTGGCTACGATGACAACGGCACCGTCAGCACGAAGTACCGCCACACGGTCACCGTGGTGAACCCCCAGGTGAAGTACAGCACGCTCCAGTTGGGCGATGTCGACGGCGATGGTGAAGTTACGATGAGTGACGTGCTGATGGTTTACAACTTTGCAATGGGTGATTTGAATCCGTCAGCAGAACAGATTTTGGCCGCCGATGTAGATGGCGACGAAGAAATTACTATGTCGGATGTATTGCTTATCTACAATTACAGTATGGGCGATATTTCTAAATTCCCTGTTGAATAAAAACTTGCAAGAAGGAGACGTTTATGAAGAAACTGGTATCTGTGCTGTTGGTATTTGTCATGGTGCTTAGCATGGCAGTACCTGCCTTTGCGGCAGCAGAGGCAAAAGTAACACTTGCAGCAAATAAGACAAAAATTGCGGCAGGTGAATCTGTCGAACTGACTTTGAGCATTGACAAAGCAATGAGCGAGGTCGGCACGTTTGAGTTGCGCGTTTATTACGATACTGAGAAATATGATCTTACTGGGAGCGTAGCAGGTAAGAACTGCGGAACGACGAATCCTGCTATCTCTAAAAAACCTATGACCGATAAGAGCAGCAAACTCTTTTACAAAGTAAGCGCCATTGATATGGTAAATGGCTCCTTTGACATTGCTGCTGGTACGATTTATACTTTGACCTTTACGGCAAAGGAAGATATCGTTGGAACAGCGGATACTACCTTTACTCTCGATGTCTTTACTTTTAAGGACAAAGTTTCCCAGGTTAGAGAAGTAGAGGGAAGTGCACCCATCTCTGTCACCGTCGAGGGTGCCCATGTCCATAGCTGGACTAAGGCTAAGGATGCCCAGAAGCCTACCTGCAAGGAAGCCGGCAACATCGAGTACTACACCTGCTCCTGCGGCAAGTATGCCAAGCTGGAGAACAGCAAGTATGTTGAGATCGCCCTGGCTGACACCGTGATCCCCAAGACCAACAACCATACCCTGAACTATGTGGACGCTGTGGTTTCCACCACCTGCGGTAGTGATGACGTTGCCGCGCACTACGAGTGCACCGTCTGCGGCAAGCTGTTCAGCGACGCTGCTGGCAAGAACGAGACCACGATTGACAAACTGACCACCAAGAAGGCTCACACCCTGGTGAAGGTGGATGCTGTCGCTGCTACCTGCACCACGAACGGCACCAAGGAACACTACAAGTGCACGAACGAGAGCTGCGGCAGACTGTTCACCGACGCTGCCGGTAAGAACGAGACCACCGCTGATAAGCTGGTGATCCCCGCCGCTCACAAGCTGGTCAAGACCGATGCCAAGGCTGCCACCTGCACCACCCCCGGCAACAAGGAATACTGGACTTGCGATGTGTGCAAGAAGGTGTTCAGCGACGCTGCTGGCAAGAACAAGATCGCTCTTCTGGCTGATACTACCATTGCCGCTTTGGGCCACGAGCTGACCAAGACCGAGAAGGTCGATTCCACCTGCACCGCTACCGGTCACGAGGCTTATTGGACTTGCTCCCGCTGCAAGGGCATCTTCGCTGACGAGCAGGGTACCACTGCTACCACCCTCGACAAGCTGACCATCGCGAAGAAGGCTCACACCTCCGGCGACTATGTCACCAACGCCACCGAGCACTTCAAGACCTGCTCCGTCTGCGGTACTGAGATCGAAAAGTCCCGTGAAAAGCATACCTTCGTCAAGGACGATGCCACCGGTGTTGAGACCTGCAAGTGCGGCTACGCCATCGGCGGTAAGGTCGACGAGAATCACCAGCATGCCGCTGGCAACGACTGGTTCCGCGACGAGAACAACCACTGGCACAAGTGCACTGACCCCAAGTGCACCGCCCATGTGGACGAGGCTAAGCATGCCTTCAAGACCGTGAGCACCACCAAGGACGGCAACAAGACCACCACCGTCGAGAAGTGCGAGACCTGCGGGTATGTAAAGACCACCACCGTGGACAACACCCCCGTCAATCCCAGCAAGCCTGGTCGTCCCTCCGGCACCAAGACCGTCCAGTCCGGTAAGACCTTCGACGCTGGCGTCGGTGTGTATGTTGGCCTGTCCATCCTGTCCCTGACCGGCTCCGCCGTTGTCATCGGCAAGAAGCGCAAGACCCGCTGAATTTAATAAAAAATGACCGTCGCAAGACGGTCATTTTTTTGCCCATCAACAGGCAATTTTTTCCAGCGTCAACATGACGTAAAAAACCCGCCCAAAATCGGGCAGACTACCCCGCACCGGGGTTGACAACCCCACCGCCCGCCAGTATAATAAAGTACTTGGAACAACCTACCCACAGAAAGGAAAAGTAAGGAAAAACCATGAGAAACATTACCTGCAGCATCGCCGACACCCGCAAGCGCGTGTTCGCAGAGGTGGCAAAAATGGCCTATGACGAGGATTACTCCCGCATGGAGAAGCTCCCCTATGAGATCATGCCCGGGGAAAAGGCCACCGTCCGGGAATCCATCTTCCTGGAGCGCGCCATCGTCGGCGAGCGCATCCGCCTTGCCATGGGCCTGCCCCTGCGCTCCGTGTCCGAGCACAGCCTGCTCAGCGACGGCGTGGAGGAGAGCGCCATCGCGGAGAAATACTACGATCCCCCCCTGATCAACATCATCAAATACGCCTGCAACGCCTGCCCTCCCACCCATTACGAGGTCACCAATATGTGCCAGGGCTGCCTGGCCCATCACTGCTATCACGCCTGCCCCAAGAACGCCATTTCCTTCGTCAAGGGCAAGGCCGTCATCGACCAGGAGAAGTGCATCAAGTGCGGCCGCTGCAAGCAGAGCTGCTCCTATCAGGCCATCGTCAAGTTCGAGCGTCCCTGCACCGAGGCCTGCGGCATGAACGCCATCACCAGCGACGAGCTGGGCCGCGCCCAGATCGACCAGGATAAGTGTGTCAGCTGCGGCATGTGCCTGGTGAACTGCCCCTTCGGCGCCATCGTGGACAAGGGCCAGCTGTTCCAGCTGATCCACGCCATCAACCAGGGCCAGAAGGTGGTGGCCATCATCGCCCCGGCCTTCTGGGGCCAGTTCGGCGACAAGGTCACCGCAGGCCAGATCAAGGAGGCCATGAAGCAGCTGGGCTTCGCCGCATTGGAAGAGGTGGCCATCGGCGCCGACCTGTGCGCCATCGAGGAGGCCGAGGAGTTCGTGGAGAACGTGCCGGAGAAGCAGCCCTTCATGGCCACCTCCTGTTGTCCCGCCTGGGCCATGATGGCCAAGAAGGAGTTTCCCGGCATGGCCCCCTATATCTCCATGACCATGACCCCCATGGTGCTGACGGCCCGGCTCATGAAGCGCCGTGACCCCAACTGCCGCGTGGCCTTCATCGGCCCCTGCGCTGCCAAGAAGCTGGAGGCCAGCCGCCGCAGCGTCCGCAGCGAGGTGGACTTCGTCCTGACCTTCGAGGAGCTGCGGGGCATGTTCGAGGCCAAGAACATCGACTTCAGCCAGATCCCCGACGCACCCTCCCACTTTGAGGCCAGCGCCCCCGGCGTAGGCTTTGCCGCCAGCGGCGGCGTGGCCAAGGCAGTGGAGGACGTGATCCACCGTGAGCGCCCCAATATGGAGGTCAAGACCGTGTATGCCGAGGGCCTGCGGGAGTGCCGCCAGATGCTGCGCGTTGCCCGCACCGGCAAGTACGACGGCTACCTGCTGGAGGGCATGGCCTGTCCCGGCGGCTGCATCGCCGGTGCCGGTACCGTCCGCCCGCCGGAGAAGTCCAAGGCGTGGCTGGAAAAGTACAAGGCCGCCGCGCCCCTCAGCAACCCCCTGGAGACGGCGTATATCAAGGATCTCTCCCTGCTGCACGAGGACAGCGAGGAATGGGAGCGGGTCAGCCACCATTAAAAGCAGAAAAGAGACGCCTATGGCGTCTCTTTTTTTGCGCAAAACGCGGAAAACCGCAGCGGTGCTTTCGTAGGGGGCGATGCCCACATCGCCCCGTGCGGCATCCAGGCAGGGTTCAGCATTTTTTTCGTAGGGGCGGACGACCCTGTCCGCCCTGGCGACGTCCCGGCAAATCTCCCATAGGGGCGATACCCCAAGGGTACTCGTTCCGCTTTGCTCCACTGCGTTCGCCCCTCCCCTACGAATATTGGTAAACGCAGTACCCCGAAGGCACCGTGCAGGGGCGGGGGTGTGCAGGCAAGCGGCGGGGTG
>OLYC01002557.1_pt1 | contig 10540 bp, 7 predicted proteins | sample 1674271 | NCBI WGS metagenome assembly OLYC01 (sample SAMEA103958154, study PRJEB25191) | human gut metagenome
CCGTTATGGTAGGGTGGGCTTTCAGCAGGTTAAGTTATTTGATTTTGGCTGCGTAATCAAGGCTTATCCAGCCCGCACCGGATTTGAGCCGTCCCCAGCCCGCCGTGGAGCCTTTGCCGGACTTCACCTCAACAATGGTGAACACCCCGATGCCGGTAAACTTGCCAGTCCTGTCATAGTCCGTCCCAGGGCCTTTACGGATGTTCAGATCAGAAATGCTGACTTTTACAAGGAACGGAACCTCGGCAGTTGTTGTTTTCGGTGTGTAGATGTTTACACCATTTACATCAAACACACTATATCCCGGATTTGCGTCAGCGCATTTCTTGGCGTTATCCAAAATCTTGAACGCACCTTTCTGCGACTTGGAGTCTGCCCAGGTCTTACGGACACGGTACCAGGCGATTGCCGTCCCAGACTCCTTCACATCGTACTGCGTGAGGTTCCACCGCTCGATGATGGAGCAAAGGTTCTCCACATAGGTCAGGCTCGTGGCATAACCACCGTCCTTGATGATCTGCACAGCTTTCTTGTAGTCGGTGCAGCCCTTCAGACCGTCATATCGGAGTTTGTTTCCGTTCTTCGCCCCAATGAGATATGCACTGTGGTCGGTGATGGAGTCCTCCACACAAGGGTACTTTCTGAAATCTGCCGTAACAGTTTCATAACTGCCGTCAGCGTTCTGCTCCTTCGTCTGCTTGGTGTACTTACTTTTGCCGTCCCAGGTCGAGCCGCTCCAGGTATTGCCGGAGAGGGAGCATTTCATGTCGAACACGTTATTGGCGTTCTGCGCCAGTTCACTCTTGCCGTAGCCAGATTCGAGTATGAACTGCGCCATCGAAACCGATGCGAGGATGCCCGTTTTCTTCTGATCCGCCGTAAACAATGCCCCTACACTCTTTACAACATCCGCCTCGGAAAGCCCGGAAAAAGCAGAGGCCTGTGTTCCCTGTGCAGACCCGGAACCATCGGTACCACTGGCACCACCACCGAGAGCTGCCGTGACCTTTTCTGCCAGATCGCCCATCCTGGCATACATCCAGTTTCCGGGACAGGACTTGTTGGCAAACCAGCGATGCACCGTCAGCACCATTTCATCGGACTTCGGCTCATATGAGAGCGTCTTGTCCTTATCGCCAAACCACAGGAGCTTCTTCTTGCCGTTTCTCTTGCAGATATCCACGCAAAGAGTGATCAGCTTCTGGTAGACCACATCCTTAAAGGCATACGGCTCTGTGGTATCGGACGCACACTCGATGGTGACGGCCCGCTGATCGTTGGAACTGGAAGAAGAACACCAGGAGCGGTTTTTCTCCTCCACATACATTCCGACCCTACCGTCCACGCCGATGCCGTAGTTGCAGCTTGCCTGTCTGGACGTGGGCAGGAAGATACTGCCCAGCGTCTCCACCGAGCATTGCCCCACCACACAGTGGGGTGTGATGCGGTCGATGGAGTGCGTCCTCTGCCCGGAGTGGTTGGGGCTGAGCTTCGTATAAGATACCAGTGAACTGTTTGTGTAAGCCATGATCATTCGTCCTCCTTCTCATTTTCTGCTCTGTCATGGAGCTGCTCCAATACCGCCTTCAGCTTTTCCGGGATGGGCAGTCCAAGGTGTGCGGCGTTCTCGATGATACTCACACCCTCGTTGGACAGATAGAAGAAAATCACCGCCGTGCGAAGCACGGAACCCGTACCGATGACCTGCACATCCAGAATGTGGGCAATCCCCACCAGCAGGAAAATCAGTACCTTCCGGCAGATTCCTTTGAATCCCACCTGGCTGTTGAGTTTCTTGTCAGATACGGCGCACATTACACCCGTGATGTAGTCCGCCACCGCAAACACCACCAGGGCGATGAGCAGCCCATCGTTGCCGCCAAGGAAGTAGCCAAGCCACCCTCCCACAGCGGTGAACACCATCTGAATCACATTCCAAAATTCCTTCATGTTGGTAACCTCCGTTTCTCTTGGTTTTGTGTATGAAAAAAGCGGCCGCTTCGAAAAGCAGTCGCTGATTCCCAAAAGATTAAATTGTCAAATCTGTTTCGGCAGCCACTCCCATAATCGCATATCCTCCTGACCCAAGGACCACATACACATTCCCCGGAGCTTCCAGCGGTATGCCGCCTGGTTCGCCCAGTAGACAAGGGAGTCCACGTCCTGGTAGTAGAGGATGGAGAATCCGTCCGCATCGCCGAGGAACAGCCGGGATATCCAGATGTTGATGTCCTTTGGTATGACCTTCGCCGTGTAGTTCCCGCCACAGGATATCTCCAAAAGGTCAGAGTGGAAAAAGTCGTAGTCCAGGGAGATGTCCTCGCTCCGGGTGGAGGATTCCTCCACATCGGAGGTCAGCGTGAACACCTGGAACTCCTCATCCCAGGTACAGTTGGAACGGCTGATCCTGCCGTAGCTTTTGAAACTGCCGTCCGGCATTTCCACATCAAACCGTTCATACGGCTCATACGTCCAGGCGTCCCCCAGACGCAAAAGCTCACACACGGTCGTGTTGTCCGAGCGGTATCCGGCGTAGCCCCCGGAAAAGCCACTGACCGTTGCCGTAAAGCGCAGGGTATAGGAGGAGCCGGAATACACCCGCACCCGGTTCCCACGGATACGCATCTCCACCGTGTACATGGAGGGACTGTCCCTCAGATCCGCCGATGCGGTTCTTGTGATTTCCTGGCTGTAGCTGCCAAGGAGAGTGGAGCCGCTATATAGCTCCACTGCCTGGGAATCGTAGTTTAAGCAGCAGAACAGGCTGCCGCAGAACACACCCGCCTTGCCGCTGCCATTTGCCGGGAACGCCAGCCTTGCCCGAAGATGCAGCTCCGAAAAGCCGTCATAGTTCCAGGCAAGCTCTCCTTTACCCTCAAGCTGGGAGTAGACACGCTCCATCGAGTATTCATCCGAACGCCATACCTCCCACGAGCCGGAGCGCACCGTCCAGTAGTCCGTCTCCAGCACACCGTAGTCCCGGAAGTCCTCGTACCAGACGAGCGCCGAATCCGGCTTTCTGCGGAGCATCTCCAGAGTCAGCTTGAAGCCCTTATCCGGCACAGCCATGTTGCCGTCCACGTCCTTAAAGCTCCTGGGCGCAAGGGCAAAGGTGGCTTCTCCGGCAGAGGGCTCCTCAGAAAAATTGGAGCAGACACGGAAACCGTAAAACTGCACGCCTTTGACATCCACCGAGATGGTGATAGTATGCGTCCCGGCAGAGAGGGAAACGCCGCTGGCAAGGGATGTCCAGAAGGTACTCCGCCAGTATGGCCACCACAGGCGGCTCTCCGTGAAATGCTTTGTGCTGCCGTCCAGAGCCACATAGATGCCGTTTTTGTCCCAGAAGGGATAGCAGAGCCGCACCGCCACATCGTAGGTTCCCGCCGTATCAATATTAAAGCTATAGGTCACCGAGCCGTTATCCCCCAGAGTGGCAATGCCGTTTTCAATGGAGACGATGCCGGAAGCAGAGGAATAATTACCTCCATCATGGTCAATGTACACCGTCCCAAACTCGGTCTTCTGCTCCTTGCCGTAGGCGGTCAGGTATCGCCTGCGGTTGTATGTCCCCACAAGCTGGGGATACTCACGGGAAACTGCGTCCGCCCCTTCCATGTAGTCGTAGACATGGGGAAAGGCATAGGGCACCTTATCGTAATCGTCCCAATAGGCCACGATGGGGAGAAAGGGCTGGGGCGGCGCATCGTCCGCGAAATTGTAGCCGCCCGTCATCCACAGCTTGGCGGCATAGTAGGTGTTGGACGTTCCCCGATAGGTTCTCCCCAGGTTCTCCGGCGTGTCGTAGATCTGCCAGTTCCAGCCGTAGGCAGGCATACCGAGAAAAATTTTATTCGAGTCCATGACCTTCGTGGCGTAATCGTAGATACCCTCCAGCCAGCTTCTTGGGGAAACCGGACCCGGTGCGGAGCCCGCCCATGCCATGCCGTAGGACATGATGGACGCGGTATCGCAGTAAGCGTCCAAGTCGCCGTAAACACACCAGTTCTCACCGCCCACCGAGCCATTGACGCTGGTCATTCCCGGCAGGCAGATGTTCATGTGCTTTGCAGGGTCATAGGCTTTCACGGTATTGTAGATATTGCGGAACATCGCCGTAGACTCCGTATGGGTGGAATAGCCGTCCCCACGCTCCAGATCGATGTCGATGCCGTCACACCAGGGATATTTCTCCATGATGCGGACGATCTCCGAAAGGAACCTGTCCTGCGCCCCGTCCGTGTTGTCCCGCAGGGCGCGGAAGATGCTGTTTGCGCCATCGTTTGCCACGGTCAAAAGCCAGTTGATATGGGGCCACTTGTTGATGTAAGTGAGCATATCTGAAATTGCCACGCCGCTCTCGTAAATCTCCCCGGTAGCTCGAACCTTAAAGGAGAACAGCCCGATCTGGCTGATGCGGTCGCCGTAGTCCCGCAGGGCTTCATACATTCTGGCGTTGCCCATAAACGTCCATACCATGATCTGTTTGCCTTTTAATGTATCCATCAGAGCAGCGCACCTCCATCCTGCATTTCCTGCATCTCAAACAATACCCGTGCCGTTTTCCCCTCCGCAAGCGTTACCCTGTGCTTGGAATCCCAGGCGGCGCTGTACTGGTAAAAGCCCTCTTTTTTCTCCGGGCTGCCGTTTCTGGTGCATTCCCGTGTGGACGCCAGAAGAGCAAGGTCATCTTCCGCAGAGAGTGCACCCGGAAAAGAAACCTTCTGACCGCCCACGCCCTGCGCCAGTTTAACGGAGCCGCCCTCCATATCGGACTTGGGGTAGAGATGCACATCCAAGCCTGCGGAGGTCTGCCCAAGATTAAAGAGGATGACCGTTTCTTCTCCCCGTACCACGCCGTTGAACCAGACGGGAGCCTTGACCTCGCCGTCTTCACGATATTTCTGAAGGAACACCTCTGTGTGCGGCGTGTATCCCGTCAGGGCTGCGCCTTCCTGCAGCTGCAGGTCGGTAAAATAAATCGTGCCGGAGCAGTTTGTGATGGTAGGCTTCACGGTGACGCTCACGACACGCATATCCTGTTTCCGGTTAATGACCTCCGCCAGCCGGATAAAAGCGATTTTACCCATCCAGCGTCCACTTCATCTCGCAGGGATGGCCTACCCATCCCGTGGCCACCGCCCCTGCCTGCAGGAGGATGTCCGTAATATAAAGTATCCCGGTGCAGTTGGTGATGCACACCCGCACCGTGATGGACTTGACCCTGGCGGAATAATTCTCCGGCGTGATCTTGGCGGAGGTAGATGATAAATATGCCATGTTGTCCTCCTTCCATCAGTACAGGTCAATAAATCTTGATTCCGTGCTGCCGTCCTCATACTCGATCACCACTTCAATGCCCACCTGGGCGTCATCACTCAGCTTCTCCAGATTTTCCGAGCCGATCTGCGCCGACAGGGTGTAGCTGGAGCGGTTGGCGGGATAAACGGTCTGGGACAGGCTTTTGGTCATGCCCGCCACGCCCTCCGCCTTGAAGGACGCCGTGCCGGATGCACCGTTTTCGCCGTCCGCTTCAAAGCCGGAGCTGACCCAATACGCAAGCCCGTCATCAGCGCGGGAATTCCGCAGCAGGTTGAATGGGACCATTTCCCGGATATCGTTATTGGACACCATGCTGGTGCCTTCCAGGGAATCCGCCGCATTGTCCCACTGGCTGGCGGAGCTGCCCAGGTTCTTCAGCGTGGTGGAAAGCTCCAGCACCGTGTTCCACGGCTCCTGCAGATTGTATTCCCTGCGTACGATACGGGTGGTGACCGAAAGCCCCAGTTCCTTATCCTCCACACGGACGTAATCCCCAAGCTCCCAGGCTTCATGCTCGTAGCCCGTCAGGACGGATAAGTCCATCGCATTCAGCACATAGGAGATGGTGGGCTTTGCGTAATCTGCCAGCCGCATTTCGGCGTACTCCTTCATCTGATAGGGATTCGTGAAGGAGGAGCAGTCCAGGGTGGAGATGCGCACCTCATTTGTGTAGGTAAAATCCTCCACATAGGCTTTTCCACCATTGATGTCCGCAAAGGTCATCCCTTCCGCACCCACGGCGTAGAGCCTTGTCACAAGCTCCCTGGTATCCACCACACGCTGGATGGATTTCATGTTCTTCCTGTAGGCAAAAAGCGCGCCGCTGTCCCTGCCGTTTACCGTCAAAAGATGCACCAGACGGTTGGGACAGTCAAAGACCAGGTCGCCGCCATGGAGGTCTGCTGTATTTCTAAGGATAGACAGGGCATTCTTTTCCGTACTGGTCCAGGTGCGCTTTGTCCGCACCGTCACCGTACCAACGCTCCACTCGGTACCCTCTAAGGCGTAGGCCATTGCGGTCTCCGGGTATTCCGCTTCAAAGGTTCTTTCTTCTTTGCGGACAGAGAATGTCAGGTCATAGAACTCCGCCTCCGCATACACCTCGGTCACGGCGCTGCCGTCCGTATCCCTGGTATCGGTGACCGTCCTGACCTTGTACACATCATCTACAATCTGGATCTTCTTCTCACTGTCGATATACCCACGCTTGCCATCCCGGTAAGGAATTTTAAAGGACAGGGTGTCCTCACCGTTGATCTCGCCCGTGACAATGATGTCGTAAGCATTCTCCAGCACCGCCTCCCATGCGCCGTTCCTGTCCAGCACCACCGGCCTTGCGTAGCCGATCTTCTCATATGGCGCTTTCGGGATGTCGTAGAGCCGGATATCGATGAGCTTTGGCGTCCGGGAAGTATCGGAAGTCGTGAGCGTTACCCGGAAACGGATATATGTGCGGTTGGGAGAAGTCAGCCGCCCGTCTGCCGGGACTGCCGCCCAATCGCTCCAATCGGTCAGGTCATCGCTGGTGGAGGTTTCAATCAGACTGATTGCCGTTGTGCCGGAAATATACTCGCTGGTCACAGACACACGTCCCGTGCCGGAGAGATTGCAGTCGGCCGCCGCTGTGGTCAGCACGCCCTCAGACGGGTACACACCACTTGATGCCCGGAGCGCGACTGCTCCCAGCTCGGTGATACCGTCCACACTCCCGGAGGTATCCCCGGCATTTGCCATCAGGGAGGAGCGGAAATAGTCCATCAAATCCTCTGCGGTAAGCTGGGTGTCGCAGTCTAAGAACCAGTCGTCCAGCCCTCCGGCATACCAGTAGGAATCGGCGTGCATTCCAAGGATCAGGTCGGCTGTGCAGGAGCGGTTCAGTTCCCCGGTAAAAGAGAGCTTATCCGATGCCCACACCGTGCCGCTGTCCCGGTCGCCCACCACATACTGTGCCGTCTTGTTATCCGGCTCGATGAGGCAGGCAATAAAGTACCAGCCGCCGTTTACCAGAGAGAAGGACGGCGTGACCGACTCATCCAGAATCAGGGAGCCGGTATCGTCATAGAGCATGATCCTCGGCCTGCCACGGATAAGGGACAGGTAGAAAATTGGCTGACCGGGACCGTATCTTGTATTGAAGATTGGGCAGTAGGTGTTTCCCACAGAATAAGTAGTCGGTGACATCCAGCCGCCACAGAGGATGCGCCCTCCAAGCTCTGCAAAAATGGTGCCGTCATTGGTAACCTTCAGATAGGTCTGCTCTGTGGAAGGATTATTGATATTAAAACGGAAGTAATTGCCTTTCTGTCCGTTTCGCATCGATGCGGTGGTGCCGCTCCAGTTGTTAATGAAGGCAGGTCTTTCCGCACCGGAGGAATCCAGGAGATTGTTGTTTTCATCAGGAGCAGATTCATTCATCCGCCACAGGCCGCCCTTTGCCCACTCGGCCGGGAACTCCCCGGTAAAGTCTGTCTGCTGGTTGAGTATTGTTTTTAAAGCCATCGCCGCTCACCTCCATCTGCTCCTTGCCTGTATTTCCAGCCCCGTAAATACAGCGTTTGCCGCTGCCACAGAGACTGTGTTGTCGCCCACAGAAAGCGTGGGAAAATTCAGCTCCTCCAGATAGGGCAGCCCGTTTCGCACTGTAGTACCGTTTTCATCCTCCACATAGGCAGTCATGCGGTCGGTATCCACCACCAGCGTTTCGCCCGCCGCAAGGGTGGCATTGACGATCTTTAATTCCTGCCCGTTGGTGGTGATGCTGATATAGTTTCCTGCTGCGGAGGTAATTTCTCCCTCAATGCGGTAGATGGGATTCGACTCCATGTTCCCGGTATGACGGGTTATGGTGTGACTGCCCTCCACCGTGACAGAAAAGTTTTCATCCTCGATGGCGTAGCCAAAGGGGTCAGGGCAGAAAAAGGTCAAATCAAAGCTGCCGGAGGAGCGAAGGAGCCGTTCGCACTCCACCGCAGCGTTCAGCCTTGCCATAAAATATCGGTCCGGCACATCGTCTAAGATAAGCTGCTTTAATCCGCCCACCGGGTCAAGCCATGCCGCGATATCATCCAGCGTGGAAACCAGGGCGGGAAAGCTGTGCCTTGGAAAGATGCTGCAGGAGACCACGATCTCCCGGTAGTCAAAGTCCGCCCCAAAGTCGGTAACTCCATACTTTCCGGGGACGGTGGTGGTAAAGTTGCGGAGCCGACCGCAAACCTGCCAGGAGGTCAGCCTTGCTTTCAGCCCCATGCTCTTTGAAGTAATGTCATTGTATGAAAAGCCCAAAGCATATCCCTCCTTTATGCCGTACTGAACCGTCCCTGGGCGCGGGAACCGGTTTGGATCAGGTTGTAAAGCTCCTGAGAAATCCTGCGGATATCGTCCTCACTGCGGACAATCATCTGCTGGATGGTAATCAGTGTTCCGAAAGAGGAACCGCCTGCGCCTCCCATGCCGCCGGAAACAGAACCGACCGTCCCGCTTGCGTCAAAGGCAAAGTTTGATGGAACCGCCGATTGCATATCTGCTGCCAGCCCGTTCATAACGCCAAGGATGCCGTTGTTTAAGTCCTCTGCGGCACTGATGGCCGCGCCTGCGCCGTCCTCGATGCCGCCTGCAAGTCCCTGAGTCAGCATATCGCCCACCCACGCCATCTCTCTGGACGGGGAGGAAATACCGAAGAAGCCCTTGATTTTACTGAGCAGGTTCGAACAGAAGCCGCTGACCTTGCTCCACAGCCAGCTTGCCGCATTCCCGATACCGTTCCAGATGCCCTTGATGAGGTTCAGGCCGATATTTGCCATCTGGGACACACCTCCGGCAAAGCCCTTCACGATAGCGGAGATGATCTGCGGCACCGCCTTTACGATCTCCACGATGATTTTCGGAAGATTTGTGATCAGGGCCACGAAAAGCTGTACGCCGGCCAGGATGATCTTGTCGATGTTCCCGACAAGGGCGTTGATAATGCTTGTGATGATCTGTGGAATCGCCCCTACAATGGTAGTGATAATGGTAGGCAGGTTCTGAATCAGGGAAATCAGCAGGTTTACTCCGGCGTCAATAATCTGCGGGATACTGCCAAGGATTGCCGTCACCAGCCCATCGATGATCTGTGGGATTGCCGCCACAATGGCCGTGATGATCTCCGGCAGTGCGGAAATCAGGGAGGTCAGAAGCTGTATCCCGGCGTCAATGATCTGCGGAATCGCCCCCACGATAAACTCCACCAGTGCCGTGATGATGGCAGGCAAGGCTGCGACTAACACGGGGATCGCGTCCAGAAGCCCCTGTGCCAGCCCCAGAATCAGCTGCAGGGCAGCGTCCAGGATCATGGGCAGATTTTCAATCAGCGTCTGCACGATCTGCGTCACCACAAGGACGATCTGCGGAATCAGGGTAGGCACAGCCTCCGCGATTCCCTGGGCAAGGGTGACAATGATTTGCGCCGCACCCTCCACCACAGCAGGAAGGCTCTGGATGATGCCAGACAGAAGTGAAGTCAGCATCTGCATCCCGGTATCCACAAACTGCGGCAGCATGGAAACTGCCGTATTCACAAGCCCCGTGATGGCTTCGGCAAATGCCGCGTCCGCCCCGTCCACGCCGTTTATCATATCGGTAAAGGCAGAGATGACCTCGGAAATGGCGGGAAGGAACTCCGCCCGCAGGCTGTTCTTTACATTGGAGATGGTCTCCCCAAGCCCCGCAAGAGTTTCATCCAGCTGCGCCTGTCCTTCCCTGGATGCCACCAGCGCCTCATTGTTACGGTAAAACGCGCCGCTTGCCTCGTCATACGCTCCGGAGAGGGTCTCCATGATAAGGCGGTTCCGTTCGCTCTCATCCGAGCAGGCCGCCAGCTTCTCGTTAAATTCGTCCTCGCTGATGCCCACCCAGTTTAAGGCGTCCGCCAGGGAGCCTGTGACCTGTCCCACCTTGGCAGTCTCGTTTGCCGACTCGATCATGCCCTCGATGGGAAGGGCATCGCCAAAAGTGCCGTAAACGCCTGCGGCAATGTTCGTCCACTTGGTGATGTCCTGCTCATTTTGGGCAAGCTGTGCCAAAAGCTGTGACGCTTCGGTTGCCGTGTCCGTATCGCCAAGAATCTTGTAAAACTCGTTGTAAGACTTCTGCGCCGCTTCGCCGCTGTAGCCGGCCGCTTCAAAAGCGGTGGTCAGCTTGCCCTGGGCTACCCTGTATTCCTCCGTGGCTTCGTCCAGGT
>OLYC01002560.1_pt1 | contig 10522 bp, 9 predicted proteins | sample 1674271 | NCBI WGS metagenome assembly OLYC01 (sample SAMEA103958154, study PRJEB25191) | human gut metagenome
CGCAGATGTCGGTATACCACTGTGCGAAGTTCTCCTCCTGACTGGTGATCGCCTGCACGAGTTTCTTGTTGTCTTTTGCCATTTTATTTTATCCTCCAAAGCCGTGCGCCAAACGTCCGGTCTCTCTTGGCCGTTCCGCACGAACTCATATTAAAAGCCCCGCCGCAGCACCGCCGTGTGCAGCGCCGGGAAACGGGGCCTTTTGCAAAACCAAATCAGCCCTGATGGCTGTCCACAAAGTTCACCACGTCACCCACGGTGCGCAGATTTTCGATGGCGTCGTCGGGCACTTCGATGCCGAACTCGTCCTCCAGCGTCATGACCATATCCACGATGTCAAGGCTGTCGGCCTCAAAATCGCTCATGATGTCACTGTCCATGGTGATCTTGGCGGGGTCAACATCCAGTTGTTCTGCCAGCAGTGCACGGATCTTTTCAAAAGTATCCATCGTCGCGGTCTCCTTTTGTCAATGATTCTTTCTTCTCTGCCTGCACGCCCTCTCCGGCGCACAAAAGCACTCTCTCTTTTTATATCCCATGGGCCGTATCTTGTCAAGCCCTGTTTTGCATTCCGGCCCTTTACGGGCAGAAAAAACCGATGAAAATTGCACAAAGCCCTCTTTTTTGCTTGACAGAAGCCCGTTTGATTCTTATGATTATATGTGACGAACCAAGCCTCTCAGCCATGCTGCATCAGCATGGCCGCAGAGGTCCCGCCTGTAAAGGAGAATGCTCCATGAAATTGTCATTTACCAAGATGCAGGGCTGTGCCAATGATTATATCTATCTGGACTGCCGTGCATCCGGTGTGCCCGCAGACATTGCCGCGCTTGCACAGCGGCTCTCTGCCCGGCATTTTTCCGTGGGTGCAGACGGCATCATCTGCATCTGCGCCCCTGTGACCCCCGGGGCCGATGGCCGGATGCGCATTTTCAACGCAGACGGCAGCGAGGCCCAGATGTGCGGCAACGGCGTGCGCTGTGTGGCCGAGTGGCTCTACACCCACGGGGTGGAAAAGCCTGTCCTGACCATCGACACCAACAGCGGTGTCAAGCGCATCAGCCGGCAGGGCGCACAGCTGTGGCAGGTGGAGATGGGCGCTTACAGCACCCTGCCGGCCGACCTGCCGGCCATCCACATGGGCGAAGGCCCGCTGGTGGATCAGCCGCTCACCGTAGAGGGAAAAGTGTGGAAGGTGACCTGCATCAGCGTGGGCAACCCCCACTGCGTGACCGTGGTGGAGGATGTGGACAGCCTGAAGCTGGAAGCCATCGGCCCGGCGTTCGAGCATCACGCCAACTTCCCGGAGCGCATCAACACCGAGTTCGTGCAGGTGGTGGATGCCGCCCACCTGAAGATGCGGGTGTGGGAGCGCGGCAGCGGCGAGACCTGGGCCTGCGGCACCGGCACCTGTGCCACCGTGGCGGCTCTGACCGAGCTGGGCATCTGCCCCGCCGGGCAGGATATCCATGTGCAGCTGCGCGGCGGTGAGCTGGTCATCCGGGTACTGCCCGGCAGGCAGCTGCTGATGACCGGCAGCGCTGTCACGGTGTACGAGGGAGTTGCGGAAGTTTAACATCCTCGCCCTCTCCATCATTGCTTTGCAATGCCACCTCTCCCAAAGGGAGAGGCAATTGCGGCTCAACGGTCAGCTTCTGCTGGCGTAGACGCTGCATCGGCTCTCCCTTTGGGAGAGCTGGACGCGAAGCGGCCTGAGAGGGCGGGCAATCATATAAAGTGAGGGAACAACTTATGAAAATGAATCACCATTACGGCGAGCTGAAGGCAAGCTACCTGTTCGTGGACATTGCCCACAAGGTGGCCGCCTATCAGGAAGCACACCCCGAAAAAGAGATCATCCGCCTGGGCATCGGCGATGTGACCCAGCCTCTGGCAAAGTGCGTGGTCACCGCCATGCAGGATGCCGCCGCTGAGATGGGCACCAAGGAGGGCTTCCACGGCTACGGCCCCGAGCAGGGCTATCCGTTCCTGAAGCAGGCCATTCAGGGCTACTACGCAGGCCGCGGCACCCAGCTGGCTGAGGACGAGATCTTTATCTCCGACGGTGCCAAGAGCGACCTGGCCAACGTGCTGGGCCTGTTCGATGTGGACAACACCGTTCTGGTCCCGGACCCCGTGTACCCCACCTATGTGGACGACAACGTGACCGACGGCCGCAAGATCATTTACGGCCGCACCAGCCAGGAGAACGGCTTCCTGGGGATGCCCGATGACAGCGTGAAGGCTGACATCATCTACATCTGCAGCCCCAACAACCCCACCGGTGCCGCCTACACCCGCGAGCAGCTCAAGGCCTGGGTGGACTACGCCAAAAAGAACAACGCGGTTATCCTGTACGATGCCGCCTACGAGTGCTTCATCACCGATCCCGCTCTGGCACGCAGCATCTTTGAAGTGGAGGGTGCCCGCGAGTGCGCCATTGAGATCTGCTCCTTCTCCAAGATCGCAGGCTTCACCGGCACCCGCTGCGGCTACACCATCGTGCCCCACGAGCTGGAACGCGAGGGCATGAACCTGAACAAGCTGTGGCTGCGCCGTCAGACCACCAAGTTCAACGGCGTGCCCTACGTCGTTCAGCGCGCTGCTGCCGCCGTGTTCACCGAGAGCGGCATGGCTGAGATCCAGGCCAACCTCGATTACTACCGCCAGAACGCCAAGGTCATTGCCGACGCGCTGGACGAGTGCGGCGTGTGGTACTGCGGCGGCAAGAACAGCCCCTACATCTGGCTGCGCTGCCCTGGCAACATGAAGAGCTGGGAGTTCTTCGACTGGCTGCTGGAGAACTGCGGCGTGGTCGGCACCCCGGGTGTCGGCTTCGGCGAGTGCGGCGAGGGCTACTTCCGCCTGACCGCCTTCGGCGATGCCGAAAAGACCAAGGTCGCCGCCCAGCGCATCAAGGCCGCCATCCAGACTCTGTAAACTTACACAAGCAAAAAGGCGATGCAGTTTCGAACAGCTGCATCGCCTTTTTCTTTTATCTCCGGCCCGTCAGCCGGTTGAGCAGCATCACTGCCAGAACAATGATACCGATGACAAGGATGATGCCGACCATCCCGATCAGCATCATCGGCAGCGTGGTCATCCACGAAGTAAGATGAAGCATACGATCACCTCCGTTAAACCATCAGGGTCAGGATCAGGCCGCCTGCAATGACGGACGCGATCTGTCCCGAAACGTTGACGCTGATGGAATACATCAGCAGGAAATTCTGGTTGTCCTCTTCCAGGCCCATCTTGTTGACCACACGGCCACTCATGGGGAAGGCCGAGATGCCGGCCGCGCCGATCATGGGATTCAGCTTTTTGCCCTCCGGCCGGAAAAGGTTCAGCAGCTTTGCAAACAGCACGCCGCCTGCCGTATCAAAGACGAAGGCCACCAGACCCAGTGCAAGGATGAGCAGGGTGTCGGGCCGCACGAACTTGTCGGCGGTCATCTGCCCGGCAACGGTCAGGCCCAGCACGATGGTGATAAGGTTTGCCAGTACATTCTGGGCGGTCTCGCTCAGCACATTCAGCACCCCGCACTCCCGCAGCAGGTTGCCGAACATCAAAAAGCCCACCAGCGCCACACTGGCCGGAGCCACCATGCCTGCAATGATCGTGACCACGATGGGGAACAGGATCTTGGTCAGCTGGGAAACACTGCCCTTTTCATAGGACATCCGGATGCGGCGCTCCTTCTGCGTGGTCAGCAGCCGGATCACGGGCGGCTGCACAATGGGCACCAGCGCCATGTAGCTGTAGGCTGCCACCATGATGGCACCGAGGTACTGGGAGTTAAGCGTGTTGGCCACGAAAATGGCGGTGGGGCCGTCTGCCGCACCGATGACAGCGATGGAGGCAGCATCCTTCAGGTCAAAGAAGAAGCCCGCCAGAAACAGGGTGAAAAAGATGCCGAACTGGGCCGCCGCACCAAAGAGCATCAGCCACGGCTTTTCCAGCAGCGGGCCAAAATCGATCATGGCACCGATGCCGATGAAGAGCAGCAGCGGGAACAGCTCGTTGGACATGCCTGCTTCAAACAATGCAGAGATGGGGCCGACCGTATCCCCCTGCGTGATGGCACCCGAGAGGGGCAGGTTGACCAGAATGGCACCAAAGCCCATGGGCAGCAGCAGGCTCGGCTCCATCTTTTTGGCAATGGCAAGGTAGATGAGCAGCGCACCGATGCCCCACATCACCACCATCTGCCAGGTCAGATTCCCAAAATTGGAAAAGAGACTGGCGAATGTGTTCAGAAGATCCATATTTATTTTTCCTCCTTGTGTTCCTGTGCCGGGCAAGAAAAAAGAGACCCCTGCCACAGCACTCTGTCTGTGACAAAAGTCTCAAGCCAACACATGACATCGGGCATTTCTGCCGTGATGACGCTGCCATGCAGCACCCCGCAGGCCCTGCGGGATGCCCTTTACTCCCTTTTATCGGTTCTAATTAAATCAGAATGCAGTCCCCTCTGTCAAGGGGTTCCTGCATTTCTTTGCCAAACTTTGCTTCAGCGCTCAAACGTTGTGCTGAGGGTGGTCTCCCAGGTCTGGCCGGGGGCAAGGCAGGCGGCAGCGGCGCGCTGGCTCCACTCCTGGGGATCGGTCTGGGCACCGGGCAGGGAGTGCCACGGCTCAATGCAGACAAAGCGCACTGGCTTTGCCGGAGCCGACCAGATGAGGGTGTAGGGGTAGCCCTCCACATTGCAGACGATCCCCTTGCCGGTGTCGTTCTCGTAGATGCCCAGCGTGCGGCTGCGCAGACCGGCCATGCAGAAGCTGTCGTTCTCAAACAGATCGTCTGTCAGGGGGATGCTCTGCTCGTTCTTCCACCGGTAACCGCACTTACCGGTCAGCAGACCGTTGGGGTAAGCATCCAGGATCATCGGGCTTTCCGGCTGGTCGAAGCGGAACTCGTAATCGGTGGTGGTGTGCTTGTCATCAAAGGGGATGCGGAACGCCGGGTGGTAGCCGATGCCGAACTGCAGCTCCTCGGCGGCATCGGCAGGGTTGGTGACGGTCAGGGTGTGGTGCACCGTCCTGCCCTCCAGCCGGAAGGTGCTGGTCAGAACAAAATCAAACGGGAAGCGCTCTGCCTTGCTCTTTTCATCCGAGCGCAGCTCCAGCCGGATGGTGTCGCCCTCGGCGCAGAGCAGGGTGTGCTCCACGTCCCGGGCAAAGCCGTGCTGCCCGCCGGGGTAGGTCTTGCCCTTATGGGTAAAGGCCCCGCCGGTCAGCTTGCCCGTCCAGGGGAAAAGGATGGGGGCGTGGCGCTTCCAGACAGCCGGGTCGGCCTGCCAGAGCATCTCCTGCCCGGCGGCATTTTTCAGGCTGACTGCTTCGGCACCATGGGTATCCACGGTCAGGGTCAGGAATTCGTTGTGAATGGTTGCCTGCATGATTCATCTCTCCTTTTTATCTGTTGACGATGTGCTCGCCGTTTCCTTCCAGCCAGGTGCGCAGGTTCCGGGTGGTAATGTCCATCAGGTTCTGCAAAGCCTCCCGGGTCGTCCACGCAATGTGCGGTGTGAGGATAGCGTGGGGTTCTGCCCGCAGGGGGCTTTCCTGAGGCAGAGGCTCGGTGACAAAGGCATCGGCCCCGTAAAAGCCCAGCTGACCGCTGTGGAGGGCCGCTGCCACGGCCTCCTCATCCACCAGCGCGCCCCGGGCCGTGTTGAGCAGAATGGCCCCGGGCTTCATCTTCGCCAGCGCCTCCGCGTTGACAAGGCCCCTGGTCTGGGGTGTGGCCGGACAGTGCAGGCTGAGGATATCGCACCGCCTCAGCAGGGTATCATAATCCACGAACTCCACACCGTCGGCGGCGTATTCGGGCCGGACGGTGCGGGTGCAGACCAGCACCTCCATGCCAAAGGCTCTGGCAATGCGGGCCGACTGCCGCCCAATGCTGCCATAGCCGTATACGCCATAGGTCTTGCCATAGAGCTCCATCTGGGGCAGCAGGCCGATGCTCTCCGGGATATCCAGCTGCCAGCATCCCTGCTTGACGGCACGGTTGTAGCGCTCCGCGCACTGGCAGATGGCCAGCAGCAGGCTGAAGGTCATCTGGGCCACGCTGTAAGTAGAATAGCCCGGCACATTGGCCACTGCAACGCCGTGGCGGCGACAGGCTTCCAGATCCAGGTTGTCGGTGCCCGTGGCGATGATGCCCACCCATTTCAGGTTCGGGCACTGCTGTAAGATCTTCTCATCCATGCGGCACTTGTTCAGCAGAACGATGTCCGCATCTCCAATGCGGGGGGCGATCTCCTCGTAGGCCGTGCGGACATAGCTGGTGGTATCGGGCACCAGCGCCTTTACCCCCGACCAGTCGAGGTCGCCTTCCTCCATGACATAGCTTTCCAGAATGACAGCTTTCATCTCAGTCCTCCAACAAAACGTCCTCGCTCAGCACCTGACCGATGGGCTTGGCAATGCACAGGTCGGCCTGCACATCGGCCCCGGTGGGCTGCATGTTGATGACCACCAGATGGCGGCCACGGAAGTACCGGATGAGTCCCGCCGCCGGGTAGACCACCAGACTGGTGCCGCCGATGATGAGAGTATCCGCCTTGCGGATGGCAGACACAGCCCCGGAGAGCACCTCCTCGTCCAGCCCTTCTTCATACAGAACGACATCCGGCTTGACGATGCCGCCGCACTTGGGGCAGCGGGGCACGCCGATACTGTTGGCAATGAAGTCCACATCGTAGAACGTGCCGCACTTCACGCAGTAGTTGCGCAGGGTGCTGCCGTGGAGCTCGTAAACGGTCTTGGAGCCCGCTGCCTGATGCAGGCCGTCGATGTTCTGGGTGACGATGGCCTTCAGCCTGCCCTCCCGCTCCAGCTTTGCCAGCCGCAGGTGGGCAGCGTTGGGCTTTGCCCCCTTCACAATGAGCTTATCCCGGTAGAACCGGTAGAACTCCTCGGGGTTCTCCTCCCAGAAGGTGTGGCTCAGGATGGTCTCGGGCGGGTAATCGTACTTCTGGTGGTACAGGCCGTCCACGCTGCGGAAATCAGGGATGCCGCTTTCGGTGGAGACCCCCGCGCCGCCAAAAAAGACGATGCGGTCGCTCTCGGCAATGATTTTTTCCAGTGCAGGAACCATAAAAGAAACGCTTCCTTTCCGGCAGATCGTTGTGTTTTGGATAGCTCCAGTATAACACAAATCCAGAGGAAAGGAAGCGTTTCTTTTTTTGATGGGATCGTCCCCTTGCTCAGCGCCCGTTTTCGGCAAACAGGGTCCCCAGTGCATCCAGCAGATCATGCGGGAGCATCCCGGTTTCCCCGTGCAGGGCAGCGGCACGGTCGGCAGCTGCACCGTGGAGATAAGCGGCACAGGCAGCGGCCTCAAAGGCAGGCAGACCGCAGGCCAGCAGGGCGCTGGTCATGCCCGCCAGCACATCCCCGCTGCCGCCCCGGGAAAGCCCCGGGTTGCCGGTGGGATTGACCGCACAGCGGCCATCCGGCCCTGCAATGACGGTGTGCGCCCCCTTCAGCACCACCACAGCATTCCATGCTTTCGCATAGCGCAGAGCCGTGCCTTCCCGGTCCGCATTGATCTCTGCCGCAGAGCGCCCGGTCAGCCGGGCCATCTCGCCGGGGTGGGGCGTTAAAATCAGTTCTCCTTGAGGGTGAAGCATTTTTTCCGTTTGGAGCAGGTCAGCGGCGGCGTTCAGGCCGTCCGCATCCAGCACTGCACTGCCGGAAAAGCCGGGCAGGAGCGTTTTTACCAGCGCCCGGGTCTCGGCGGCACGGGCCGCACTCTGGGCCGTATAGCCCAGCCCCGGGCCCGCCAGCAGAACAGAGGCCTTCTGCCGCCGGATGCGGTCGATATTCTGGGGCGAGATGCCGCCCTCGGCCCCCGCTTCGCAGGGGCAGAGGCAGCACTCCGGCAGGCGGGCGGCCACAGCCGCCAGCACCGGCTCCACACTTGCCAGCGTAACGATACCGGCCCCGGTGCGCAGGGCACCTTCCACGGCCAGCGCCGCCGCGCCCCGGTAGGACGCACTGCCCGCCACCGCCAGCACGGAGCCAAAGGTCCCCTTATGCGCGTCCCGGGGGCGGGGCTGGATCTTTTGCCAAACAAAATCAGAAGTTGTTTCAAACATAGGCCTCTCCTTTCCTACTGTGGTTTAACCCCCCAGTCACGCTTTGCGTGACAGCCCCCGCTAATAGGGGGGCCCTTGGCATTTCGTAAAGCTCGCCCTCTTTGCCAAGCAATGACGGAGAGGTTTAATCCGTTCCCTGCAAATACCTCCGGATCTCCTTCTCCGCCTCCTGCACCTCTTCATGGAACATGCGGGCAGAGACACGGAGGGCACCATGGCCCAGAATGATGACCTGTTCCATGCCATCGGAGGTGGCCACGCGGACGCGGCGGCCCTTGCCGATCTCATGGGTAACACGCTCAATGAACATATCAGCGGTCTCGGCTTCCCGGGTGTAGACCACATGGATATTGTGGTACTGCTCTATGCTGCCGGGGCTGCCCGGCACACGGTAGGCATCAAACACAAGGATGAGCACGCACTTCTTAAAGCCCTGATAGTTGCAAAGGATGTCCATCAGCCTGTGGCGGGCCGCTTCCAGGCTCTCTTTGGAGAGTGCGTTCAGCTCGTCCCATGCAAAGATGATGTTGTAGCCGTCCACCAGCAGGTATTCAGGCTGGATCTCCCACTGCTCGGCGTTGAAATCAGGACGTTCCCGCTTCTGGGTGGGGCGGAACGCCGCCAGCGGGTCCCGCTTGATGGGCCCATAGGTCTGTTCGAAGATCTTCAGCAGCTCAGCATCCTCTTCCAAAGTAGCACGGTAGGCGGCCATCCGGCGGGGGCGGGCCTGCACCGCTTCCTCGGTCTTTGCAGTCTTGCCCCAGCCGCTGTCTACATGCATGTGGCTGCGCACCTGCTCCCAGGGCACCACAAATCCGGCCCCGTGGGAGCAGAACACCGAATCTGCCGGGTTGTCGAGGTCGTGTTCCGGCTCATAGCCCGCGGCCTCGATGACCTCTGCTGCATTGTGGCAGGGACGGTAGCCGTCCAGCGTCAGGGTCAGGTGTCCCCTGCCCCGGGTGTAGCCCACCACCTCCATGGGGTAGCTGCGCATGGTGGAGGCCGGTGCCGTGCCGGTGAGCAGGGTGGTATCCCCGTCGGCTCCGGTCTCGGGCGGGTCAAAGCTGCCGCCCATGTTCTGGATATCGTTCATGGCGCGGCCCACGTTTTCAGAGGGCAGCTCCAGCCGGAAGGCATACCACGGCTCCAGCAGCTGGGTCTTGTGGATCTGGTCTGCCATCATCAGGCCCTGCCGGACGGCGCGGTAGGTCGCCTGCCGGAAGTCGCCGCCCTCAGTGTGCTTGAGGTGAGCGCGGCCCGCAATGAGGGTGATCTTCACATCGGTCAGGGGTGCCCCGATGAGCACACCCAGATGCTGCTTTTCCTCAAGGTGAGTCAGCACCAGCCGCTGCCAGTTCTTGTCCAGCACCTCTTCCCGGCAGTCGGCGGCAAACTGCATTCCGCTGCCCCGGGGCAGCGGCTCCAGCTTGAGGTGGACTTCCGCATAATGGCGCAGGGGCTCGTAGTGGCCCACGCCCTCCATGGCTTCGGTGATGGTCTCCTTATACAGGATTCCGCCGGGGCCGAAGCTGACCTCCAGCCCGTACCGCTCGGCCAGCAGGCTTTTCAGCACCTCCAGCTGGATCTCGCCCATCAGCTGGACATGGATCTCGCCCAGCGTCTCGTTCCAGACCACATGGAGCTGGGGCTCCTCCTCTTCCAGCCGATGGAGCTTTCCCAGCGCGGCGTGCACGTCTGCGCCCTCGGGCAGCAGCACCTGATAGCTCAGCACCGGCTCCAGCACCGGCAGGTCACTGTCCCGTTCCGCCCCCAGACCCTCGCCGGGGCGGGCTTTGGTCAGGCCGGTGACGGCGCACACCTGGCCGGGCCCGATGCACTCTGCCAGCGTAAACTTTGCGCCGGAGTAGAGCCGCAGCTGATTGGCCTTTTCGGCCCATGGCTCCCCGTCGACCTCTCCGGTGAGCTGGGCTTTCACCTTGAGCGCGCCGCCGGTCACCCGCAGCCAGGTCAGGCGGTTTCCCTGCTCATCCTGGCTCACCTTGAACACCTTGGCCCCGAAGGCTTCCAGCGCGGGGGCCGGGCGGGTATAGCGGTCAAGGCCCTCCACCAGCGCATCCACACCCTGCAGCTTCAGGGCTGAGCCAAACCAGCAAGGAAACACATGCCGCCGGGCAATGGCGGGGATGAGGTCGGTATCGGTCAGGCTTCCCCGGTCCAGCATCGTCTCCATCAGCCGCTCATCGCAGAGAGCCAGCGCCTCGTCCCGGTCGGCCTGCTCTGCCCCAAAATCCACAAAGCCATCCCCCAGCCGACGGTTCAGCTGGGTCAGAAGCGCTTCCCTGCCCGGCCCGGGCAGGTCCATCTTGTTCACGAACACAAAGGTGGGGATGCGATACCGCCGCAGCAGCCGCCAGAGCGTCTCGGTATGGCTCTGCACGCCGTCGGTGCCGC
>OLYC01002561.1_pt1 | contig 10520 bp, 8 predicted proteins | sample 1674271 | NCBI WGS metagenome assembly OLYC01 (sample SAMEA103958154, study PRJEB25191) | human gut metagenome
ATCAGGATGGTAAGATCGTTGCCATCTCCTTCGACGTTGTTCAGGCCAAGGCCACCGTTGATGCTGACGGCGTTGTTACTGTTGCCGAGGATGTCAAGACCAAGCTGGAGCTGGGCGATGACTACAACATGAAGAAGTATGCCAACCCCGCCGCTGTCGGTGAGTGGTATGAGCAGGCTGCTGCCCTGGAAGCTTATTGCATCGGTAAGACCGCTGCCGAGGTTGCCGCTATGGAGCTGGGCCCCAATGCCCATGACCACACCGACACCCCCGCTGTGGAGGAGCTGAAGTCCACCTGCACCATCTCTGTTACCGCTTTCCTCAATGCGCTGACCAAGGCTTATGACAATGCTACCACTGAGTACACTGGCTATGCTAAGGCTGGCCTGGGCATGGTAACCAACATGAGCGGCACCGATGCTGAGGATGAGGATCCCGCCAAGACCCAGGCTGATGTTACCGCTGTGGCACTGGCTTTGGATGCTGATGGCAAGATCGTAGCCATTTCCATTGATGTTGTTCAGGCGAAGGCTACCGTTGATGCTGACGGCGTTGTTACTGTTGCCGAGGATGTCAAGACCAAGCGTGAGCTGGGCGATGACTACAACATGAAGAAGTATGCTACCCCTGCTGCTGTTGGTGAGTGGTATGAGCAGGCCAATGCTTTTGAAGCTTACTGCATTGGTAAGACTGCCGATGAGGTTGCTGGCATGCCTTTGGGCGAGAACGCTCACGGCTATACCGATGCTCCCGCTGCTGAGGAGCTCAAGACCACCTGCACCATCTCCGTTACTGCTTTCCTTGACGCCATCGCTAAGGCTGCTGCTAACGCGAAATAATCTTATTGCTTAAATAAAATGGAGCGCTGGAATACCGGCGCTCTATTTTTTTGTGTGTTTATTATGTTTTTTGTGTTTTTGGTGCATACTATTGATGACTCCGCGGAGCCAAAAAAATAATGGAGGAAATAAAATGAAACGGTTTTTTGCAATTCTTCTCTGCCTGGTTATGGTGTGTGCGTTGGTTGCCTGCAACAATAGCACCCCCAATAACGGCAACAACGACAACAATGGTACAAATGGCACCAACGGAACCAATGATAATAACGGGAACGAGTCCAATAACGGAGGTACAGTCAATGGAACTGCGTACCGCGTAGGGCTGGGCATGACGGTGGAATCCACCGTCAGCCCGGCGGAGGACGATGACGATGGCCGTGCGGAGGCTGCTGTAACGACCTGTGCCCTGCTGCTGGACCAAGAAGGAAAGATCCTCTCGGTTACATTTGACTGCGTGGAAGCCGCCGCAAGCTACAATACCAGCGGGAATGTTACTTGGCCGAGCACCTATAAAAGCAAGAAAGAACAGGGTAACGATTATGGAATGAAGGAGTATTCTTCCATCGGAAAAGAATGGTACGAGCAGGTAAATGCTTTGGAAGCATATTGCATTGGAAAAACAGTCAGCGATGTATCCTCGATGCAGATGAAGGAAGAAAACGGAAAACAAGAGATTCCTGCTGCTGCGGAGCTTACCTCCTCCTGCACCATTTCTTGTGATCAGTTTATTGATGCCCTAAAGAAAGCAGAAATGAGTGTAAAGTAAGTTTGCTTCATATAAAGCCGCCGCAATGACGGCTTTTTCTTTTACATTACCGGGGTCTGCATTGACAGATGATCCTAATTAGGCTATGATGAAGACAAGGCGGGATGATATCCGTTGGCCAAGGAGGAAACCATATGAACAGAATTATTACAGTAGGCCGCGAATTTGGCAGCGGCGGTCGGGAAATCGGACGCAAAATCGCACAGGAGTTAGGAATTGCCTACTACGACCATGAGATCGTAACAGAGTTGATTCGCCGGACCAATTTGGCGGAAGAATACATCCGCAGCATCGAGGAGAAGAACCCGGTGCCCGTCTTTGCCGTGACGACCGGCCGCACCTTCCTTTCTATCAGCAACCCGCTTGCTGATCAGCAGGTTTCCATTCTCTCAGAAGAGGGCCGTATCATTCAGGATATGGCGGAAAAATCCGACTGTGTGATTGTAGGACGCCGGGCGGACTATATTTTACGGGATAAAAAGCCATTGCGGCTCTTTATATATGCAGGTATGGATTTTAAGATGCAGCGCTGCCGGGAATGGGAGCATTTTGGTGAGAAGATTACTGATAAAGCCCTCCGCCAAAAGATTCAAAGCGTTGATAAAGAACGCGCCAAATACTACGAGTTTATGACCGGCCAAAAATGGGGCGACAAAGCTAATTATGATATATGCCTTAATACATCCGCATTGGGCATCGAAAAGACCGTACAGAGCATCCTTGCGCTTCTAAAGTAGACCCCTTCCCCCTTCATATTACTGCACATTGCAAAAGGCAGGCTCCCATAGGGAGCCTGCCTTAACTTTTGTTTTATGATAGCAACTTGATCGAAACGATCATAATAAGCGCTATAACAAGAATAATGGGTAAAAAGGTGAGCAAAGCTGAAATGACCATAGCCGGCAAATCACCTTTTTCCAAATTGTCTTTGGAGAAAGGATTATCATCTACTTGCCTAACCGGTATTTCTTGATTCTCTTCCCCACCATCCGGCAACGGGCCGCCATTCATCTTCTCGAGGTATTCCTTGTTGCGATGATTCATGGTGTCCATTGCGCGCTTTTGGCGTTCCTTAAATATCATTTGCTTCTCCTAAAACACCGCTTAGAGATTATCCTTAAGAATATGGTGGCAAGCCACGAAGTGGTTGGGGCGTACTTCTTCCATTTCGGGTGTTACCATCTTGCAGATATCGGTGCAGTATTTGCAGCGAGTATGGAACTTGCAGCCCTTAGGCGGATTAACCGGACTGGGAATATCGCCCTCCAGAATGACCAGTTCGCGGTCATCATCCACATTAGTGGTAGGAATCGCGCCCAGCAAAGCCTCAGTATAGGGGTGCAACGGATGGTCAAACAGCTCTTGGGATTCTGCCTGCTCTACCATGTTGCCCAAATACATAACACCGATACGATCGGAAATATAGCGGACAACGGAAAGGTCATGAGTAATAAACAGGTAGGTCAAGTTCTGCTGTTCCTTCAGGTCGCTCAACAAGTTGATAATCTGCGACTGAATGGATACATCCAGTGCGGAAACTGCCTCATCGCAAACGACAAACTTGGGATTAGTAGCCAGACTGCGTGCAATGCCGATTCTCTGGCGCTGACCGCCGGAAAATTGGTGAGGATAGCGGTGGAGGAAGTAGGAAGCCAAACCGCATTCTTCCATGATCCCCATGATCGCGTCTTGCAGTCTGGGGCTGTTTTTGGTATAAAAGCCGTGCGAAACCAAACTTTCACCGATGATTTGCCCAACAGACATACGGGGGTTCAGCGAAGAATAAGGATCCTGGAAGATAAGCTGCAGGTCGCTGCGCAACTGGCGCATCTCCTCATACTTTAGGCGTGCAAGATCAATACCGTCATCACGATACCCCTCATACTTCTGGAAACGCTCGTCGTCCTTATAGGGTTCACGCATCTTATCAAGTACTTCGTGCTCCGCTGCAATCTCCTTTTCAACCTCTGCGATCTGCGCCTGAACCTCCTCTACCTTCTTGCGGGCAGTCGCCGCCTTGGGGGCGTCCTCCGAAGACTTGTAGAGGATATCGGCCAATTCGACCGAAAGGGATCTCTCCTTGAGATGGAGCTTATGCAGCTGTTTGGAAAGCTTGTTGATCTTGAGGAACTGCTCCGAAACGGGTGCAAGATCCTCCACCACAATGAAACCGCCGATGACATTTGTTATATCCAACAGTGCATCATGGGCTTTCTTCTTAGCAGCAGCCAAGTCATTGTGATGCTTCAGTTTATCCTCATCGCTCATGGCGTCATATTCCGCCTGCAGATGATCCCTTTTTTCTTCCAGCTGAGCCAAATGCTTACGGCGCTTATCCAGCGTCTTGATGGTCTCCCGGATATACTCAGGACACAGCTCATCAATCGTGCGGCCATAGTACATGGTACGGCCATCAGTTTGCGGATAAACCTGCAAAATAGTACGGCCAAAAGTGGATTTGCCGCAGCCGGACTCGCCTACCAAACCGAAGGTTTCACCCTCGTAGATTTCCAGGTCGATACCATCATTGGCTTTTACATACATCCCGCGTTTTTTCAGCGGGAACCACTGCTTCAGATTGCTGATGCGGAGCAAAACTTTTTTATCATTTGACATTTTGTTTTCTCTCCTCCTTGTTCGGGTAATAGCATCTGATGTGGTGTTCTTCGGTCAGATGAGTCATGGGAGGCTCAGCCTCATGGCACTTTTCTGTAGCATATTTGCAGCGGGGGGCAAACTTGCAACCCTTGGGCAGATCTAGCGGGTGCGGAACTGCTCCGGGAATTGCCTCAAGACGCTGATTGGTGGGGGTATCCAGGCGGGGAATCGAAACCAGAAGGCCCTCGGTATAAGGGTGGGAATACTCGGTCTTTGGGTCAAAAAGCATCTTTGCGGGAACGCGCTCCACCACCTGACCGCAGTACATAACAGCGACATAGTCTGCCATCTGGTTGATAACGCCCAAATCGTGGGTGATGAACAAAATACTGGTGCCGTTTTCCCGCTTCAGATCATTCATCAGTCGCAGGATCTGCGCCTGAATGGTAACATCCAGTGCGGTGGTCGGCTCATCGGCAATCAACAGCTTGGGACGGCATGCCAGCGCCATGGCAATCATAACACGCTGACGCATACCACCGGAAAGCTGGTGCGGATACTGTTTGGCAACAATCTCGGGATTCGGAATCTTTACCTCACGCAGCAGGTCAACAGATTTTTCCGCCGCTTCCTTCTTGGAAAGTCCCTGATGGATGATAAACGGCTCAGAAAGCTGTTGTTCAATAGAGAAAACGGGGTTTAAGCTGGTCATTGGCTCCTGGAAGATAACCGAGATATCATTGCCGCGAATCTTATACATCTCGCTCAACGGCAGCTTGGTCAGGTCCACACCGTTAAAGAGGATCTCGCCGCCGGCAATATACCCGTTGCCGTCCAGCAGGCGCAGGATGCTCATGGCCGAAACGCTCTTACCGGAGCCGGACTCGCCTACTACGCCCAGGGTCTTCCCTTCTTCTACCGTGTAGGAAACATTGTTTACGGCCTTTACGGTGCCGCGCTTTGTATCAAAGAAGGTATACAGATCGATGATCTCAAGCAGTTTTTTCTCGTTATCCATGATACACCCTCCTTATCTTTCATTCGATTTCGGATCCAGTGCGTCGCGTAGACCGTCACCGATCAGATTGATGCAGACGCAGGAAAGACCGAAGATCAGACCAACGAATACCCAGTTCCACCAGTAGTTCTGGATGATAACGCTGTTATTGGCATTGGAAAGCATATTGCCCCAGGTGGGTGTGGGTGCCGGAATACCGAATCCCAGGTAGGAAAGAGTACTTTCGGTCAGCATGGAAGTACCGAACGAAAGGGTGATGGAAACCAGCACGACGGACATTACGTTGGGGATGATATGCTTGAAAATAATTTTATTTTCCTTTACACCAATAGTCTTCGCAGCGGTAACATACTCCATCTCGCGCTGGGCAAACATCTGCGCACGTACCTGACGGCAGAGCCCCGGCCACGAAAGCAGACCCAGAATGACCATGATGATATACATTCGCTGCTCCACGCTTACCTGCGAACCAAGCACCGCGGAAAGGATCATGGCGAAGGGGATGAACGGCATACTGGAAACGACCTCTGCCACACGCATGATGGCCATATCGAGGAAGCCGCCGAAGTAACCGGCGATACCGCCCAGCAAAATGCCGATGATGGTGGAAATCACAACGGAAAGTGCACCGATGGTCATGGTCATCTTACCGCCGTTTACCAGACGGGCAAAGATATCACGGCCGAGGTCATCGGTTCCCAGCAGGAAGCCCTTGAGGCCCCAGGTGTGGATTTCGCCGTTGTTGTCTACTGCGTAGTTCTGATAATACCCGGTATAGATGTTCTTGACGTCCACGGAGTCATTGGTCAGCTCACCGGGAACGCTGATCTGCTTATAACGGTTGTGGCCCCAGGAGGCAACGTTGCCGTCCTCCATTACAACGGTGTAATGGTAACGCCCGCCCTCGATCTTGATGGGCTTGGCGCTGAACGCAGGCAGGGAGCCCTCGCCGCGGGTAGTTACGCCCCAGGTAAGAATGGTGCCGTCACTCTTCAACGCAGCAACGGAGTTTGCGGTAGCAGCGATGGAAACCACGCCGCTCTTGGCGCCCTCGGGGATACCGGTCGAAAGCAGAGAGGTCGCCTTATCACCGGAGTAAACCACGGCGCCCTCATCCGTCAGGATGACATAGGCGGTGTCGGTCAGTGCGGCATCCACCACATGGCCGTCATACAGCTCCTTGTCCATACCGATATCGGCAAAGTTCGCGTTGCCCCACAGGAGCAGGCGGTTGTCATCGGTAAGGGCTGCGGAGAACTGATGGGAGGCAAAAACCTTGGTGATCTTGAAGTTGTGGAAACGGTTGTTTTCGGAAAGCTCCTGCGGCAGCTTGGTCTGCCCCAAACGGGCGTTGCCCCAGCAGTAAACGGTTCCCTTATCGTCCACTGCTACAATGTGGTCAAAGCCGGCAGCGATCTGCGTGATCTTCGCTTTTTGGACCTCCTTGGGAACATCGGCGACATCGATCACACGGGAAACCTTGGTTTTACCCCAAACATAAACATTACCGTTCATATCTACACCGGCGGAGAAATTGGAGCCGACCGAAATATCGGCGATGCCCTCATTCTCCAGCTCTTTGGGATAGTCCATCATGGAATATCCTGGGGATACATTGACCAGGGTGCTGTCCTGCTCTCCCAAATCCAGCACAACAAAACTGGGAGCAATAAACACAAACAGCATAATAAGAATCAGCAGTACAAGAGAGATAACAGCCAGTGGCTTGGAGAAGAAGCTCTTTGCCACCATACGGGCAGGGCTTTGCAGCGCTTCCTCTGCGTAAATGTCCATTTCCTTATTTGGGAAAAACAGGCGGGAGAACCAGCGGTCCAGTGTCCCTTTCTTCTCCCCGGAGCCTGCCTTCTTATTCTCTTTACTCATATTCAGCAGCCTCCTTCCTTACTTGTTTACACGAACGCGGGGATCGACCAGACCGTAGCTCAAGTCGGTAAGCAGTACGCCCACCAGGCTCACCACGGTATAGAACATCTGCATGGCAAGCACCAGCTCATAGTCGGTGTTGTTCAGCGCCTGCCAGTACAGCCGGCCGGTGCCGTTCAGGGCAAAGGTCGTTTCGATAACCAGCGAACCGCCGGTGAAAACCGAGATGATCCAGCCCATGATGGAGGTGGAAACCGGCAGCAGCGCATTGCGCCATGCATGGCTGTAAATAACCACCTTTTCCTTCAGACCTTTTGCCCGTGCGGTACGGATATAATCCTGCGTCAGGGTGTCGATCATTGCCGCACGAACGGTACGGGTCATACCTGCCAAACCGATAAAAACCAGTACTAGTATTGGCAGTGCCATATAATACATTCTATCAGCAAATTCGGCAAAACCGGTATAGGTGGAGCCGGGGGTCTTGGCGCCGCCTACCGGGAAGATCTTCAGCTTAACGGCAAACAGGTAGATGAATACAATACCGACCAGATAACTGGGCAAGCTATACCCTACTACCGTTACCGCCTGGATCGCACTATCGGAAGCCTTCCGGCGATGAACAGCACAATAAATACCCAGCGGGATAGTAATGGCGAGGGTAAGTATGGTACTGAACAGGTTCAGCAGTATGGTGTTTGCCATTGGCGCTTTTATAACATCGATGACCGGACGCTTATACACGGTGGAGTCACCAAACTGGCCCTGCAAAAGGCCGTTCAATGTCCCACCCACATCCGGTATCAAGCCCATCCAACGGGCATAGCGAACGATAAGCGGATCATCCAATCCCAATTCGGCTCGTTTTTCCAGATACTGACGCTGCCACTCTGCCGGCTTCAGAACCTTACGCAGCGGTTCCATCTCCACCATAGCGGGGTCGCCCGGAATTAAATTATAAAGGGCATACATCAGCAGTGATACGATAAAGAACACGATGACGATGTATACCAGTCGTTTTAGGATATACTTCCCCATTTACCTTTGGCCTCCCAATTATAAAATAACGAGCAAACGCATGAAGGCGTTTATTCTTATATCATAAACCATTTACGGATAAATTGCAACTTTTGATTTGGAAAATTGTAAACAAATACTGAAATTCTATTTGTTTATGCAGGATATACGGCATATGGTAAAAAAAACGGGGGCGGCAGATGAACCGCCGCCCCCTCTTTTGATGCATTAACTATGTGTGGGCGATAGATTATTTGGTACCAACCCAGTTAGCATACAAGATAGCACGCTCGAAGCCCCAGAAGGAATCCTCGGCATAGTTATCGATGGTGTTGGGATAAACTGTAACATAGATGTTGGAGTACAGGGGAACCATGGGCAGCAGCTCATTCCAGCGAATGATATACTTCTCCCACAGGCTCAGGTAGGTAGCCTCGTCGCCGGGCTCTACGCCGTAAACCATATCCATGGAGAGCTTATCCAGCTCCTTATCATACAGGCGCTGTACGTTCATGCCCTGCTCGATGTACTCGGGATCGAGGGTCCAGTTGTAGGACTCATCATAGACACCGCCATTGTAGCCGGTAGCCAGGTTGAACATATTGTAGGTAGGAACAGTGAAGTCGCCGACAGCGCCGTTCGATTCCTGACGATACATATAGCTCAACATGCTGGGGAAGGTCATCTCGGTCTTGACGATGGAAACACCGGCAGCCTTGGTGGCATCGCTGTTCGCCAGCATGGTGGAAAGCAGAGCGGAAACAGCGTTACCCTCGGAGGAAGCCCAGTTGACGGTAGCGGGCATCAGAATGGTGCCGTCAGCCAGAACCTTATTGAAGCTCTCATAGTACTTGGCCTGCTCCTCGGTAACCTTGGCATAACGAACCTCGCCGGAGCCGTCAACATAGTCGGAGCCGTCAGCATTGTAAACGAAGCCGGCCTGCTTCAGCAGCTCAACAGCCTTCTCTGGGTTGTAGTCATAGTGGTTGATCTTCTTTTCAATGTCGGTCTTGGCAGTCATGGTGAAAGCGGTGCAGTAAGGACCATGCACTACGCTGCCCCAGCCCTTGCAGAAGGTCTGAGCAAACTCAACACGATCCAGCAGATAGGCGATCGCCTGACGGAACTCGGTGAACTGGGTCGGACCAAAGTCGCAGGCAAAGCCGAAGTAACCGTAACCGGCGCGGTCATACTGGGAGGTGGAGCTGTTGATGGTACCGGCCTCGATGAGGTCCATAACAGCGTTAACCTCAGAGCCATCAGCGATCTGGGAATAGATCTGGATCTGACCGGTGGTGATCATATCCATAACGGTATCTTCGGAGGTCTTAACGATAACCAGCTTCTGGATACCGGGCTTCTGACCCTCGAAGTTGCCGTTGTAGTTCTCGTTTACTTCCAGAACGATCTCGCGGGAGCTCTGATCGAAGCTGACGAGGTTGTAGGGGCCTGCGGTAACACGGTTACCGGTGGCAAAACGAGCAGCCTCAACGGTTTCACCAACGGTTTCAGCGGTGAACTCCTTGCCGTCGGCATTTACAAAGTAAACGCCCTCGCCGTCATCCTTAACAGACCAGCCCTCGCCGAACCAGTAGGTGAGGTTAACAGCCTGCATGGCGGCATAAGTAATGTCATAGTAGTAAGGCAGATAAGAGGTCTCGCCATCCTCGCCGGTCTTGGCGATGGTGATGGAGAAGGTCTTCTCATCATACAGACGTACAGCGGAAAGAACGTTGGTCTCGCCGTTACGATAAGCCAGACCGCCGGGCAGCATGTTATAGGTAGCAGAAACAACGCCCATCTCCTTACCTGCAGGAGAGGTAACGAACATGGTCCAGGCGACAAAGTTCTGCGCAGTAACAGCTTCGCCGTTGTTGAACTTCAGGCCGTCATTGATGACGAACTTGTAGGTAACATTGCCGTTCTCTTCCTCGATACGCTCGTAGGACTTAACGACGGTCTTGTTGATTCCATAGTCACCGTGCTGATCACTATCGACGGTAGTCATATCATCGGTCAGTGTCATAACCGCCTTATCGGTGGCATTGGGGTTTCTTACGAAAGCGGAATAGGCCCAGTCGCCGGAAGCTTCGGTAGAAGTACCGATAACAACCTGACCGTCAGCTTTCTTCTTGCCCTCGCCGCAGGCTACCATGGTAAGAACCATGACTACAGCGAGCAACAGAGCCAGAAACTTTTTCATGTTGCAATTTCCTCCTTAAAATATTTTCGTTTTGTTATTTTGAATCGGGCTTGCGCCGCGAATTCACAAATTAAGTGGTTTCAGTCCATTTATACCTAAAATCCTAGGGCAAGGCGCTGCGACTTGCAGGATTTAATTTTGAATCCTGTATTCTATAAAAATTTTTTTAATATACTACCATAGAATTTGTAATTT
>OLYC01002563.1_pt1 | contig 10516 bp, 5 predicted proteins | sample 1674271 | NCBI WGS metagenome assembly OLYC01 (sample SAMEA103958154, study PRJEB25191) | human gut metagenome
CTGCCACTTCCGTTGACGCAAAGTGTCCGTAACGCTCACGGAACGACTCCATGAATGGGATGTAGGTAAGGGTGTCTGTAGGGTTGGGGAACAATGCAAAGTTGGTGATGAACTGGTTCTCGGTTGCAATCTGAAGATTGTACCCGGGTTTTGTCAGCCCGTCGTTTATAGCATCCTCCTTCATGTGCATGAATGTAGCATCCTTGTCGGTCTTTGAATAAGAGTTGCGGTCACCGAGAGTTTCAAGATGTTGGTTGTATTCAGCCAGTTTCTCGCTACGTTCCTTGAGTTCCTTGGCTAACTTGCGCCTCTTCTTCTTTTCTTCCTTGTCCATCTCCACTTGCGGGTCGGACAGCGAGGCATTAAGTTCTGCGGATATTTCGGCAAGTTGTGACGGGGTGAATTCCACCGTTTCGTCTGTCTTGGTATTGTCTTGTGCTATGCAGTCGTCAACCTGGGCAAGCAGAGCCTTTACCTTGTCAATAAGTCTGGCACGGTTACGCTCGACAGTCTTACGCCAAACAAACGTATACTTGTTTGACTTCGACTCTATCTTCGTGCCGTCCACATACTCCACGTCGAGACTCACAAATCCCTTCTCTGCAAGAACGAGCACAAGCTGTGTGAATATGTTATTGATCTCGTCCTTCAGACGGTTGCGGAAACGGTTGATTGTTATGAAATCTGGCTTTTCATAACCTGCCAGCCAAATAAAATGGATGTCACGCAGGAGCAATTGCTCTATCCTACGACATGAATAGATATTGTTCATATAGGCATAGATGATGACCTTGAGCATCATGCGTGGATGGTACGGACACCTGCCCATACCGTTGTATAATTTGTTGACTGAACTCATGTCAAGATGGTCCACAATGCTGGAAACGATGCGTACGGGGTCGTTTTCCGCAATATTTTCATCGATTCGTTGCGGAAAAAGAACCATTTGGTTGGTAGTATAAGAACGAAAGTGTAACTTTGCCATAGTTAAATTTTTCTATGGTCTAAAGTTACAACAACTTTTAGACATAGCAAAGCCCTGGCTTGTGAAAGTCAGGGCTTTGTGATTTTTTTAGAATAAGAGAGTTTTGACACACCCTCTTAGCTGCCTTTTCTGTCCTTACGCTCACAGTACCTCTCGCATTGAGCGCATATATCATATCCAAGCATAGCCCCGAGCATAAAGTCCTCCTCAGGCGTGAGCAGGTTGAGAGGCCGTGTTACAATCATGCGTATGGCGTTAAGACACTCCTCTCTACCGAAATACAAATTAAGGCGGTCGCTGCCAACCGGTTGGATAACGTATTTGATGTTTTGGTTTTCCAGTCGGCGGATTGCAAAGTCCTCATATTGCTTGTTGAAAGTGAAGAGTACCATACGGCGCACACCCTTCTTATATTCGTAGATATGGTTCATCAGAACCTTCATGTCTACTGGTACTGCTGTGGATTGCTGCATGATTGATAACTTGATTTTATGTGTGAATACTAACTGTTGGGTATGTTGATTAGAGGCTTGGCTTTATTTCGGCTACCCAGTCGTCTATGCGCTCGTCTGTCTTTCTGTCCTCGTTCACCTCGTCGAGAGCCAGACCCACGAACTTGCCGTCAACAACCGATTCGGAGTCGTCGAATGTATAGCCATCCGTAGCAACTGCACCTATAACGTTGGCGCCAGCCTGCTTTACAGCATTGTATATCTCTGACATTCCGCCTACGAAGGTGTCAGGATACGACTCGGAGTCGCCGCAGCCAAAAAGAGCTACAGTCTTGCCGCTAAGGTCGGCGTTCTCGATAACCTTCAAGCCGTCATACCAGTCGTCCTGCATCTCGCCTGCCCCCCAAGTGGATGTACCGAGGATAAGGTTGTCGTTGTTGGCGATAACGCTGTCGTCAAGGTCGGTTACGTTGATAACATTGTCCACACCCAATTTTGCTCCTATTCTGCCAGCGAGGTCTTCACAAGTGCCTGTACTTGTGCCATAGATAATAACAGTCTTTTTCATAATCTTTAGTTGTTTTTATTTATGTAAGTGTATGGTTAAAGCCGTTGGTTTTAACGGTTGCAAAGTTAGCTTGGCTTCAACTTCTATACAATACCTAAATACGATGATTATTTACATGGTTATCATTATTAATGTTTTTGTTTTTTAACCACTCATTCTATCATTATTTGGGTGGCGAATAGCTGTAAATAAGATACAAGAGTGATGGGGGGCGGCTCGTGGCTGCCATCTATCATTAATCTAACACTAATGGGTTACCCCGTTAGGTAGGGTGTTCAAAATTCATGATTTTTTCCGGCACGATTTTGTAGGATTTTGATGTCGATAAGTAGCATGATTAAATGGGTCACCCCGTTAGGTAGGGTGTCTTGACTAAATCCGAAACTTAAAAATTATACTCACTGAATTCTGAGAATCGAAATTCGAAAAAAACGATGCACTAATTCTTACTAACCAAAAAGCTAAGTATGGCTTTCATGGCTTTGTGGCGCACGTCTTTATCGCGTATGCACTCAAAGGGGAATGCCATGCTGAGGGTGCGATAGTTTTTGCCTTGATAAGCCACACCTGCACCCTGCCCTCCCCCATAGGCAAAGGCTGTAAACGCCTTGTTGGATGTGGGCAAAATGGCATCGGGGGCAATGGCTGCATAATGCGTTGCATTGGGCTTGCGATATATAAGGAATTGCAAATTTAAGCCGTTCACATAGTCGGTGCTATCAATACGTGCAGAACCATCGTACTTAAACTTGAGCATTTCTTCAATAAAATCGCGGTCGGCAGCGCTATGCACGTTGTCAGAACCTATATAACTACCACTGAGCAATAACGACCCTCCGTTTTTTAAATAGGCGCTCAACTTGTTTCGCGCTGCAGATGTGAACACGGGATAGGGACGTAGGTTGTAGGGCTTCTGTGCTTGAAGACCTGCTATGTAGTCGACCGCAACATAGCCTCGTGTGCTGAATGCGGGCGATTCAAAGACTTCGCGACTCACTGACGAGAACGAATAGGCACCTGTTGCGGCTATGGCACGTCCATGACACACGGTGTAGTCGAAGGTGTTGCCTGCAATTTCGCGCCCCGTCCATTCGTGCGATGAATAGCCTAAGGCATGAGCACCCTCGCTACCTGCCATTGAGGGGGCGAACACACGTTGCTCACCACAATAGGCGGTGGTGGAAATATAGGGTACACCTGGGTCGATGTCGAGGCGGAAACCTAAAGAGTCGGGGGTATTGACTGTGGCGGGACCGCTAAGACGATTGAAGGCATTGACGATGAGTATACGCGGAGCTGTGGCTTGCGCACTGCGATAGGCACTGAGTTGCTCGGTAGGAAAGCTCTCGCCACCTGCATTCACTGCCGTGATGCGGAAGGTATAGGTGCGACCCGGTGAGAGCGGAAGGGTGTATTCGTGAACATTGCCTATGGGGAGTCCGTTGTCGAATGCTTCATCGTCTACTCGGGTGTAGAGCACATAGCCCGTGAGGGTTGCTGTAGCTTCTAACGAATCGATGGTGGGCTGCCAAGTGAGGCGCACTTGACTGGCATCGTCGGTGAGTTGTGCCGAGAAGGCATGGGGAGCAAGTGGCTGCACGGCATATTGCTTGATGCCGTGTTCGTAGTTTACAAAACGCAAGATGCTTTTGTAAACGGCACGTGCCAAAGTGAACTTGAACAGGGGATCGTGACCGAAACGCATATCCGCAAAATTTTGGTGCGACATTGTCTCGAGTATGGCTGAGGGCACATCGGGCATGCGGGTTTCGGCATAGTTGCGGTCCCAATGTTCGCGACGTGTCCAATTTACCTTAAAGGTGCGACGCACATCGTCGGTGAGGTTTTGCAAAAGGAGTTGTGCAAAGTCGGACGATGCTAGACGCGAGAGTCCTGAGGTGTAAGTAGTGCGCCCATCGCCATCTTGTGTGGTAGAGATGGAGAGGGAGCCGTAGATGCTTTGGTCGGCGTGTACGCCTGCATCACTGTGTATGGCAAGCGAGAGTTCGAAGGGCACTTTTTGTCCCTCTTTATTGGGCAGATAGGGACTACCCGCTGCCAAATAGTTGAGCATATTGCCACGCACACGAAGGTCGTCGGCATAGTCGTTGGCACCTGCATCGGTATTGAACAGGCTGTCGGGCACGCCTGCCCATTGGGCATAATAACGGGCTGCCTCTAAATAGCGCGGAAGTCCTGAGGTGCCTGCTGTGCCTCGCTCGGTTTGCCCCACTCCTCCGCCAAAGCGTACGGCATCGGCTGTGACAACGCCACGGTAGTCGCTCTGATTGGTAAGCACAACACGTGCCTCGCTGCCTTGGTCGAAATTGAAGGTGCCTAAATAGAGCCAAGTGCCACCGCCCATTTGCTGATTGACGGTAAAGTTGGTGCGTCCGCCTTTATGATACACGGTATAGTGGGCATCGGGCACGGAATTGGGACGTGAAGCATAGCTTACGTAAACGGCATAGCGCCCTGGGGCTGGAATATTGGGGGTCCAAGTGGCATTTGCCAATTTGGTGCGACGATTCACCGCGGTGATGCTACGGTAGGTGCCACTTTTAAAGGGTTGCACATCATCGGTCAACAAGGTTGCTGCTGAAGCGAAGCCTGCAGAATCTGCCGAGGCTTGCCATTGGGCATCGGGCTGCACGGTTTCGGTGTAGCGTCCCTGACGATTGGGGGTATCATTATCTACTACTGCCTCGTGGGTTTGATAATCTCGTTCGCGCGGACACCCTACAATGGCGCCAGCGTTTTCGAGCATAGGAAAGAGGTAGGGCAGCACGAACGACTGCGTAAACAGATCCTCGGTGGTGCAGAACAAATAGGGACGCTGCCATTGCCAATGTCCTTCTTTGTAATAGCGACCGTGGCTGGGCCATATAAAGAGGTGACGATTTTGCAGTCCTGCCGTGACTTTATAGGGGCGTGAGGTATTCTCTACCCAGGGTTTGCCTTGGTAGTCGATATTTCCCCAAAGGCGCGACGCATCTTCTCCGCCCGTGCGAAAGATGTTGGGCACGAGGTCTTCGATGAGTTGCTGCTTTTTATTGTATATGGACAGCCGATAGGTGTTATAGGGGGCTGGCAAAAGTCGTTGCAAGTCGGTATAGATGGTGCTAACGCTTTGTGGGGTGAAGGGTTGCGAACAGAAGGGTTCGTTGGCATAGATGCGCAACTCGTGTTGGGCATCATCGGTTCGCAAGGAGTCCATCCCCATGCGGTCGAGTGGTTGGTAACCGCTCAGTTTATAGTTGCGCAAGTAACGATTCACAGCATCGTGGACTGGCGACTTTTGCGCATGTAACGAAACGATGCTTGCACACAGTATGCCCCATAATAGAATGAGTCTCTTGGTATACACGGGGGAGTTTTTGGAAATATTGTTTTTTGTAGGATATAAAAGTTTATCGTTGGGATAGGGTGTTCAAAATCCAGCATATTTTTCTGCAGGGTTTTGATAAGAAAAAAGGTATTGTAAATTGCTGATATTCAACAATAACCAACGCAGCAAACACCTCAATCGTTTATTATTTTAATGGGTTACCCCGTTAGGGGTGAGATAAGGTAGCCAGGTATGTGAAGAGAACTTGTTCTTCTTCACATGCCTGGTTATATGTTACGCAATAACCAAACGGGTCACCCTGTTATGGGTGAGATTGGGCCTAGGCGAACAGCCGTTTTCATAGGACGTGCGTGTCGTTTTGATTACCTCAACTTGCGACATAATATAAAACTTGGCAAACAAAGCCATGCAGAACATTTGATAAATTTTAAACATCACCCCCCAAAAAAGCCGATAAAACCTCGTCATCTTACGCAAAAAACAGTAACTTTGTACACTAAGGCAAAAAGCACGCTTAAGCCTCAGCATTAAGTAACAAGCTATATCCACGTGAAATCCAATAAATTACGCAACATATTACGCGCAGTTGTATGCACCATAGTTGGCGCATACGTCTTGTTGTTGGGTATACTCAACTTTGGACCTTCTGAACAATGGATTACACACACCATAGCACAAGCTTTAAGCGAAAAACTCGGCACAGAGGTTTCTATATCAAGAATTGAAGTTGGACTATTTAACAGACTCATAATCAGAGATTTAGAAATAAAAGACTTAAAAGGGAAACAAATGCTTTCCTCGCATGTGGCTTCAGCAAAAATAGAATTACGTTCGCTTTTTAAAGAGCAACTTTCTTTGCGTACGGTATCGTTACTCGATAGCCATATAAACCTCTACAAAGAAAAAGCAGACAGTGCTGCCAACTATCAGTTTGTGATTGACGCGCTATCGAGCAAAGATAAAACCAAAAAGTCAAAGTTAAATCTGCGCATTAACTCCATCATTATGCGCCGTGTCAATGTAGCTTACAACGAACTTTATGCACCACACACACCTGGTAAATTCAACACGAAGCATTTGATGGTGTCAAACATCAACACAAATATTAGCCTAAAAAGCATCACAGACTCTGCCATCAATCTGCGCATACGTTCTTTATCTTTTCACGAAGCTTCGGGTTTACAAGTTAATGATTTGCACTTTAAACTCTATGCCAACAAAACTGAAGCACGCATAGAAGATTTTTGTTTAGAGATGCCCCATACACACATTAACCAAGGGCAACTCATAGCCTCATACGACGTAAGCAAAAATTTTTCATCTCTTTTGTCAACCTTGCGCATAGGGGCAACTAGCAACAAAATGCGCATCTCAACCACCGATTTAAAGCCCTTTATTCATTTTCCTGAGGGCATGAATCTTACGTTAGACGTATCAAGCACATTCTTTTTTACCCCACGAAAATGGCAATTTTCGCAGCTTTGTATCACTGACACCGAAAACAGACTTTCGGTGAATGGCAACATTACAATAGACCATAGCAAAAAAGCTTTTCAAAACACTAAGTTTGCATTATCCTCACTACGTGTTTCGCAAACTCTTATTAACGATGCAGCCCAATGGGTAAAGTTACCCAAATCCACCGCAGATATACTATCAAGAATTGGCAATGTGAATGCCAATGGCAACCTTTCTTACGAAAAAGCACATATAGAATCAACCCTTTTTGCCAAAACTTCAGTAGGCGAAATTGCTGCCGATGCTACAATCAATGGTAAAAAAATAGATGCTCGTGCCAAACTTTTCCGTGCCCTCCCCGATAAGTTGCTTAACAACGACAAAATACCTTCACAAGCTACACTTTCTACCCATTTCATCGCAGATTTAAGCCAGCCTAAACAACCACGAGTTGATGCCGATGGCACCATTACCTCTTTTGTTTGGAACAACTACACCTATCGCAATATTGGACTTAAACTACATTTGGCAAATGGACATATTGCTTCGAACATACGCAGTAACGACCCTAATGCCCATCTTCAGGTAAATGCACAGGCACTACTCAATAATGGCAAAGTATCGAACATTGCTCTGCAAGGTCACATCGCACATATAGCTCCTGCCACCTTAGGACTAAATTCGGGTTACCACAATGCTACATTCAGCGGTGATATCCAGGCACAAGTCGACAACTTGCAGAATCTATTTGCCAACACCATGCTGCATGTGAAGAACTTCAATATGCAAAACAGCCAACGTGGTGATTATGCCCTTCAAAATTTAGAAGCATCCATCCACACCACAGCAGCTCACGAGCAAAATCTCACTGTACGCAGCGATTTCTTAGATGCCGACCTTTCGGGCAACCTCAACCCTGCAAATATCAAGCAAGGACTATTTGCCATTGCTAACAAATGCTTGCCTGGTTTAGTAAAGAATACAGCCAACGCCCATACAACCACAAACTTAGCCATTGATGCCACACTTAAGCGCACAGACTTTTTGCACAAAATGTTAGGTGTCGATATCAATGTAGATGGCACCCTACGTGCACAAGGCAATATCCACACAGGCGATGCACACTCTTCGCTTACCATCTTTGCCGATAAAATAGCTGTAGGCGGTCAAGAGTTTATTCGTCCTAGCATCTATTTGCATGGTGAAAACGACAATTACCACTGTCTGCTGCAAACACGCAAAAACATATCAAGACAAGACTACAGCATCGCCACACAATTTGACACCCACGATGGAGAACTCACCACAAATGTGTCTTGGCGTGGCACTAACGATGCAAGCTATAATGGTAGTTTTGAGAGTATTACCCGTTTTTTGCCTACCGAAAAAGGGGTAAACTTTGACATGCACATACAACCCACAGAGTTTGCCTTAGCCGACACCCTATGGAACATATCATCGGGTAATATTTCATACATCAATAAGCAATTAGGAATGAAGGGCGTAAGCCTTGTTCACAACAACCAATCGCTTACCATAAATGGTGAGATTGCCCCTGGGCACAACGACTCAATTATTGCTCAACTCCAAAACATTGATATCGACTACATTCTGCAACTCGTAAAATTCGATGCGGTAAGTTTTGGCGGACAAGCCACAGGACAAGCTGTTTTTACACAAAAAGACGGTCAACCTCAATTACACGCCACCCTCAATGTGCCCCATTTCACATTTAACGATGGCGAGATGGGAAATGCCCATATCAATGCCAATTGGAATAAACACGAAAACCGCATCAATCTTGATGCCGATATGCAACTTCCGCATACTTCAGGACATGGCACGCATGTAGATGGCTACGTGTCATTGGCTGAAAAAGGACTCGACCTTTATATACAAACAAATCATACACGTCTCGACTTCTTGCGCCGATATATTGATGGCATTTTCGGTAACTTTAATGCAGAAGCTACAGGTGCCATACGTCTGTATGGACCATTCAAAAAACTCGATTTCGATGGCGAAGTCGAAGCTACAGGTAATGCCAAAGTAATGGCTACGGGTGTAACCTATCACATTGATAAGGGAAAAGTATTATTCACTCCTGGCAAGTTTGCCTTCCACAACTTTGCTCTTACAGATGGACGTGGTGGTACAGGTTTGGCAAATGGTGAACTACGTCACAAACACCTCAAAAATCTGCAATACGACTTCGACATTACTGCCCAAAGACTCTTGTGCTACGACCAACCGCAAGAGCCCAGCCTACCCTTCTACAGCACCACTACGGGCAGCGGAAGTATTGGCATTTCGGGTTACCCCGGACACTTGGTGGCAAACATCATTGTAGAACCTTGTGCCCCTACCACATTTACTTATAACCTGGGATTGCAGTCTGCCTTCTCTAAAGACGACCGCATGATTCACTTCCACACTACACAACCCGACACATTATACACTCCCACTGCTACGACTAAAAACGAGTTGGTAAAAGACGATAAAAACAATGACTCTGAAACCGACATCCAACTCAACTTTATTATCAACGCTACACCTGCAGCACAAATACGCATCATTACCGACGAATTAGCAGGTGACATGATTACCACCTATGGCAATGGTACACTCCGTGCAAATTGGCACAACAAGGGAGCATTCCAACTTTATGGCACATACGTAGTAGATCGTGGACAATATAACCTCAGCATTCAAAACATCATACGCAAAACGCTCACACTGAAACAAGGTAGCAATATTGTGTTTGGTGGAAACCCATTAGATGCAGACTTGGCACTCCACACACTCTACACCGTAACGGGTGTGCCACTGAGCGACCTAAACTATGCCTCAGGATTTGCTAGTAAAACCGTACGTGCCGACTGCATACTCGATATTGTAGGCAAAACACGTGCACCACAAGTAAACTTCGACCTCGATTTACACAATATATCGTCAGACGAGAAACAAATGGTGCGTCAACTCATCTCCACCCAGGAGGATATGAGCCGACAGGTAATAGCCTTGTTGGGCGTAGGACGTTTCCTCACCACCAACACACTTGGTACATCGGGCACAGAAGAGGGTACACAACAATCGGGCGCAGCCATGCGTTCATTCCTCTCCACTACCCTAACTAGCCAACTAAACTCTGCCATTTCATCAGTTTTGGGCAATCAGTCTAACTGGTCATTTGGCACGAACTTTATGCCTGGCACACAAGGTTGGAACACAATGGAAGTAGACGGATTATTACAAGGTCGTTTGCTCAACGACCGTTTAATTATCAATGGCAACTTTGGTTACCGCGACCACCCATCTTACACCTCTAACTTTGTGGGTGACTTCGACATCCGTTATCTTCTCACGCCACGTGGCAACATTAGTTTGCGTGCATACAGTGAGACCAACGACCGTTACTTTACCAAGTCTTCGCTCACCACACAAGGTGTGGGCATCACATTGCAACGCGACTTCACCAATTTAGGTCAACTCTTTCGTTACAAGAAAAAAACAAAGAAGACAAAAGAGAATGACAAAAAATAAGCGTCGAACATAAAACACAACCGCACAACGATTTATTGGATTTTGTCGTCGAAAAAGTACGATATAATGGATTAACCCGCTAGGTAGGGTGTTCAAAATCCATAATTTTTTTCTGCATGGTTTTGATAAAAAAATGATATCGTAAATAGTTGATATTCAAC
>OLYC01002570.1_pt1 | contig 10485 bp, 9 predicted proteins | sample 1674271 | NCBI WGS metagenome assembly OLYC01 (sample SAMEA103958154, study PRJEB25191) | human gut metagenome
ATAACTTCCGCCGCTGGCACAAAAACCCAAGAATAGTAATCACCTTCTGCCTTGCGTTCGTGCTTTGCTTCCTGCTGTCCGACAAGGCGGTGAAGTTCGCCAAGGAGTACGATACCACAATGCAGCTTGTCGAAGCCTTCGTATGGACATTCGGGGACAGCAACTCGATACTGCTCTCCTCTTTGCTTCTCCTGCTGCTCTTTGCGGATATGCCTTTCATCAATTCGGGCACGCCCTTTTACCTCATGCGCATAGACCGAAAAACCTGGCTCACGGGGCAGGCGGTGTATATCGCATTGGCAACGCTTATATACCTTGCATTTATACTGGTCTCCACCTCCCTGGTCTGTATGCGGCAAAGCTTTGTTGGGAATATGTGGTCAGAGACCGCAGCCATCCTCGGCTACTCCGGCGCGGGGCAAAAGGTGGCCCTGCCTGCGCTGGTGAAAACGCTGGAGATGAGCCGCCCGTATGAGTGCATGGCGACAATATTCCTGCTGATGCTGCTGTACACCCTGCTCATGGTGTTCGTCATGCTGCTGTTTAACCTTAAAAAAGGTCAGCTTGCGGGGATAGCCGCCGTGTTCGCGTTCAGCCTGTCCGGCTTTCTGCTGAATCCGCAGACCATCAAGGCTATATTCAAACTGCCGGATGAGCTTATGTACAAGGCGAACGTTGCCGTGGGGTGGCTTTCGCCGCTGAATCAGGCAACGTATCATATGCACAACTTCGGCTACGACCTGCTGCCAAGGCTCTGGCAGACTTACACCATATTTGGTGTATTGATAGCGGGCTGCTTCGCGCTGTCCCTTCGGGCGGTGCGCAATTACAACTTCAATTTTACCGGAACGGAGGGCTGACGATGGACGATATTGTAATACGGGTGGAAGGCGTGTATAAACGCTTTGGCACGGATACGGTGCTGAATAACGTCTCCCGCAGCTTTGAGCGCGGCAGGATACACGGCATAGTGGGCAACAACGGCTCCGGCAAAACGGTGCTGATGAAGTGCATATGCGGCTTCCTCATTCCCGACAGCGGCAGCATAACCGTGAATGGCGAGCGCGTGGGCGTGGATGTGGATTTTCCACGCGACATGGGGCTGATAATCGAAACGCCGGGATTTCTGCCCAACATAACCGGCGTGAAGAACCTTGAAATATTGGCTTCGCTGAATAAAAAGATAGGGCTTGAGGAGATAGCCTCCGCTATCCGCCGCGTGGGGCTCGACCCGCTGATGAAAAAGCCCGTCGGCAAATACAGCCTCGGTATGCGGCAGAGGTTGGGAATAGCCCAGGCCATAATGGAGGATCCTGCGCTGCTCATTTTAGACGAGCCGCTCAACGGCTTGGACAAGCATGGCGTTCGGGAGATGCGGCAGCTCATAAAGGGGCTCAAGGAGCAGGGCAAGACAATATTGCTTGCCAGCCATAATCAGGGGGATATAGACGAGCTTTGCGATACCGTGTGCGAGATGGACGCGGGAGTTATGACCATGATACGGGAGGAAAGTATATGAACCGATTATTCGCGGCGCTGATGGCAATATTGCTGCTTGCGCTGCCCATCGCCGCTTTTGCTGAGGGCGAAACGCCGCCCGCAGAGACACAAGCGCCTGTAACTACGCCCAATCCTACACCCGAACTAACGCCGCAGCCTACGCCCGTTGTGGAGCAGCTTATTATAGACAGTTGGAGCCTGTACGACGGCATGGATAAAACATACCAGCAGGGCTATGTGCCCCGCATAGTGAACGGCTGCTGCTATATTATATTCCCGCTTATCGGCGAAACCTATGACGGCAAGGTGACGGTAACCGCCGACCTTGGCGCGACGGCGGACAGCCCATTCGTATTCGGCAACTATTCCCAGACCGCAGCCGGCTGGGGGCGGTATGTGTTCATGCTTGAAATACCGCTTGTAAAGGGGCGGATAAACGGCTCATATCCCGTCACGCTGAAGGCGGACTACCTTGACGTGCTGGGGCAGCAGAAGCAGCAGAGCTTTACCGTGTTCGTGACGGTTTCAGACGGCAAAAAGCCCAAGGACCCCGACGCCAAGGAGGCAGCCGAAAAGCCGGAGCTTTTCATATCCGCCTGCGAGATAAATCCAAACACCGTCGGCGGGGACGGGGAGTTTTCCGTGAATGTCAAAATAGACAACATAGGCAGCATACGCGCAAGAAGCGTCAGGCTTACATACGGCAGCGAAGCCGAGGGCATACTGCCCTACGACACCAACAACGCCATACTGCTCGATAACATAGCCTCCGGCGAAGGCGCCGAGGCCACGTTCAAAATGAGGACCACAAAGGACGTAATAGCGGGGAGCAGGGCGTTTTTCATAACATTGGATTACGTCGATCTTTACGGCGGCGTTTACACCGCCACGCGGCAGTTCCTCGTGAACGTCACCCAGCCTGCGGAAATGACATACGACTCCATATCCCTGCCCAAGAGCGTCACCGCGGGCGAGACCTTCACCCTGCCCGCCAACGTGTTCAACATAGGCAAAAGCCCGCTCAGGAACGTCACCGTGAATCTGACCGGCGCGGGGCTTTTCCCCACGTCAAGCGTGTTTTTAGGGGACATTCAGCCCGGGCAGGCGGGCTACGGGGAGATGAAGGTATTCGTGGGTATGCTCTCCATGACCGAGGGCTACACCGAAAGCTACGGCAAGACCACAGGCGTATACACCATATCCTACAAGGACGACGCGGGGGAGGAATACGCGGTGAGCGTGGACTTCGCCACCGAGATACAAAAGCCCGTGATAGAGGGCGAAAAGACCGACGCCGAGAAAAAGGCCGAGGAGGAGCAGAAGCGCGCCATGAGCCAATGGTGGATAAGCGCCCTTGCGGCCTTCGCAGTTATTGCGATAATAGTCGCGGTGATTGTGGTCAGTAAGTTTGCAAGGATGATGAGGATGAAATAGCCGTATGGTTGTGTCGGTTATTAGTATATAAAAAATACGCTTACGGCGACAGATTTTCCCGCGTCAGCGTGTCTTATATATAACGAAAAAGACGGTGGTTCCGTTGAAGGAATAAAAAAGCCCTTGCAAATCATAATTGAGCAAGCTCATTGCCATTTGGCAATGCAGAGTTGCAAGGGCTAAACATGAATATACCTGTTCTTGCCCAAAACTCAAAGATTTAGAAAGGAGAAGGATATGAAAAAAATAATTGCAATAGCTCTTGCGCTGGTAATGGTCTTTGCAATGGCCAACGTTGCACTTGCATTTGAGGCATCTGATTATACTCTTGGCGCGAATAGCACAACGTCGGCAAGGGCACTCAAGAACATATCACGCGAGTTTTCTGCTTGGTACGCATCTGGAACGTTTGGTGGTAACGGCAGTAAACGGCTTACAGTAAGGCCCTACAAGGCAGGATCTACCACGGCGATAGCAAGCCATGCCTATACATTTACAATAAGCCAGGTATCCGGCGGGCATGATTACACAACGCTTTATAGTAGTTTGGATGTGTATGCGAATACTAATGGTGGAGGCGCAAGCCTTACGGGATACTGGAGTTTCTAGTTAGATAAGCGTCGGCTAATCGTCAATATAATATGGCGATTAGCCACACTATACAATCACGGAGGATAGCTTTATGCCAAATAAACCCAATAAGTATCGATTGCCCGTAGGAACCTTAGCTTTAGTTGTTTTATTGCTAATCCTGTCTGCCTGCCAGCCTACTCCTGAAAAAGAACCTGTTGTTGTTAAGACGGAGGACTACGTAGCAGAGGCTATACAGCCGAAAGATGGAACTCATGATAAATACGATGCACCGAATAACGTGGAATTCCATAATGAAATAAGCGGATTAGATTTGACTATAAATGCGCCTGTAGTTATACCTCAAACAGATGTATATCCGGTTGCGGAAATTGAAAAAGCGGCATTTGATGAAACATATTACCGGAATGTGATGCGATTCTTTTATCCGGACGAGCAGTGGGTAGAAACTCCCCAAGAAACGAAACGGGATATTCTTGAAAGAATGTCTTATTTAACGTCTTTAGCGGAAGAGAGCGATACAGATATAGCTAATGAACTTATAGAATTGCAACAACGGTTAGCAACAGCTCCCGATGACAGCGCAGCTATTCCCTTCTCTTTCAATGATTTGCCGGGAAAGACTTTTTTTGAAGCATATCACTACAATGAAAATACGGCGACATACGCTGTTTTAGTTGCACAGATGAATGGCAATACCTATCAATATAGACGTGATAGTGATTCATACTGGGTGCGAGAAAGCAATGCGGAGACTTTAGAACAGAAAAATGATTTTACATCCACCAACCCCAAATTGGAAAGCGAATCTGCGATGGGAATTGCCCAAGATGCTATGAAAAATTTAGGCGCGGACTCAAACATGAAGTTTTCTTTTATGGAAAAGGCGATTGCATATAACGACAAAGGCCTGCAAGGGATCGGATGGATAATTTTCTTTATTCGTGATTGCGGAGGATTACAAGCTACCTACATGGATGAATGGCGAATATGGAAAGGCAGCCCGCCGCCAAGCAACGCTGCGCCTTGGGAAAGCGAGTATATGTATATTATTGTAGATGAGAATGGTAAGATCGCACAGTATGATGTTCGTGGAGCTGGCGAGCAAGTAGCTATTATTGCTGAAAACACCCAGCTTATGCCTTTTGATGATATTTTGGATCGGATTAAGCAGCAGCTTGTCTATAATCATGCTTATCAAGAGAATCACGTGGAAGAGTATTCGGTTATGGTCAACAAAATCCGATTGGCGAGTGCGTTGATAAATGTTAAGGATCGTCGAGACATAGGTCACCTCGTTCCAACGTGGGAAGTGATGTATGAGTTTCACGAACGCCTTAAAGGAGAGAATGAGCCCACTGTTTACCACTGCCGTGTTTGTTTGAACGCAATAGATGGTAGTTATATTGAACCCAAAGCATATATCGGCAGGATAGCACAATGACTGCTTGGATTCAAATGCATTGATTTGATCTGGCGGAGCAAATAGTGACAGGCAACCGAAAAAAGGCAAACGCGCGCCATGAGCCAGTGGTGGATAAGCGCCCTTGCGGCCTTCGCAGCTATCGCGATAATCGTCGCGGTGATTGTGGTGAGCAAGTTTGCAAGGATGATGAGGATGAAATAGCCGTATGGCGGTGTCGGTTATTAGTATATAAAAAATACGCTTCTGGCGACAGATTTTCCCGCGTCAGCGTGTCTTATATATAGCGAAAAAGGAGGTGGTTCCATTGAAGGAATAAAAAAGCCCTTGCAAGTCATGAGTTGGACAAGCTCATAGCTGAAAGGGCGATGTAGATATGCAAGGGCATAACCAAATTGTAGCTGCTGATTGAGAAAAAGACAACTAAGTTACTTGAAAGACTAACTATTAAAAGTCAAGCCCCAAATGCGGAGGAGCGGTGAAAAATACAGGCGGTTCAAAAAAGGCATAGCAAAGCAGACGTCCGGTTAGGCGCCCAGCTAAGCCTATGAGAGAAAAGCTGTTATGCGGCTGTGCTGTATGGCCGTTTGGATTTCTCCAAAGCGTAAATCAGCCGAACCAACTTCTTGATCGCATGGGAGAGCGCAACATTGTAGTGCTTACCCTCAGCCCGCTTCTTGGCAAGATAAGCGGCAAAGGTTGGGTTCCAAAGGCAGACGTATTTGGTGGCGTTGTAAAGCGCGTAGCGCAGGTAGCGAGAGCCTCGCTTCTCCATGTGCGAATAGGTTCCAGACAGTGAAAGCTGCCCGGACTGGTAAGTAGATGGGGACATTCCGGCATACGCAAGGATCTTATCCGGCGAATCGAAGCGGGAGAAGTCACCAATCTCGGCAAGGATCATAGCGCCCGTGCGGATACCCATGCCGGGGATAGTAGTAATGGGAGATTGTATTTCGTCCATCATGGACTGGATAGCAGCCTCAATGTCCTCGATCTCGGCGTCCAGCTCGTGAATCAGGCGGATCGTATGCCGCAGTTCCAGGGACTTGGCCGGCATGACAGAGCCGACAGAGCACCTGGCAGCATCCCGAAGTGTCGTTGCCATATCACTCCCATAGCGGCCTTTGGAGGCGTCGTATAAGACGGCTTTCAAATGCGTTAAGTGCGCTTCGGAAACCTGTTTGGCGCCGGGAAACTCGCTGAGAAGTGCGTAAACAGATGCCATGTGCAGTGTTGAAACCAGCTTTTCCAGTTCAGGAAACAGGATTGTGACCAGACGGGAAACCGACTGCTTCAGCTTCGCTCGTTCACGAACTTTATCAAACCGGTATCTTGTGAGTGACTTTAACTCCTCGTTGTGGTAAGCTGTGTCTGTGTAGGACTTGAGGTCCACATCAGACATGAGCATAGCTGCAATGGTTCGCGCATCGACACGGTCTGTCTTCGTTTTGCGAAGGCTCAGGCTTTTCCGGTAGAGGTTGGTGTGCAGCGGATTGATGACGTAGGTGTCCAGACCTTCGTTAAGCAAAAATCCGAGGATGTTGTAGCTGTAATGTCCGGTAGCCTCAAGCCCTACTTTTATTTTATCCTCCGGGCGAGCGCAGCGGCGAATGGTTTGCAGCAGCGTGTCAAAGCCCTCTGCGTTGTTTGGGATGGTAAATACATCTGCAAGGACTTCACCTTCTGAGCTGAGGATAAAGCAATCGTGCTTATCCTTGGCAACGTCAATTCCCACGCAAATCATGATGGTACCTCCGGTATGTTTATTTGATGCTGGGTCCACAGGACGCTTTACTCTTGTAACCTTGTTCTACATAAACCGTCTGGCGGTATCTAACTGATTAACAATACTGTAAAGGACTGTGGTTGGAGCCTTTCAAGAACCGTCTTGCGGTAGGAGAACATAACCAATCCACAGCATCCCTTACAGTGTAGCACAGTCCTTGGAGAGGGACTCTAATAACTACTACTCTATAATACAAGGAGAAAAACATGAAGAAGATAAGATATACTGCCCTAATTCTGTGCATGGTAGTTATACTGGCGTTTACAGGGGCGGCTTTTGCATATAGCTCCTCAAACATCTCCTACATGTATGATTTTTCTGCAGGAGTAGTTAATGCTTATGCCAGAAACCACAATACAAATTGCAGTCAAAATTTTAAAGAACAATGGGTGGCCGGTGAAAGCGGATGGACTCAGAGTTCCAGAACAGCCTTGAGTTCGATTGCAACCCGTGTCCCGGGTTCTTGTTACTATCTTTCCACAAGTGCATATAAAGCATCCAATCCGAGTCATGTGGTATATCTGCGCATTAGGCCCACATCCGGCACAATTACCAATATAAATGGGTATGCATTTACAAGTTCTTCCATGAGCTGTCCTTACGGATCTCACGCTAAATAAACATTAAATTTTGGCACAAAGGGTGTCAGTTAAACTTGACACCCTTGCTGAAATGCAAGGAGGAAATTATGTTATTTCATAAGAGAGCCATCACTGTTTATGGTATTTTCATATGTGCGCTGTTATGCGCCTGCCAGCCCACGCCGGAAAGCAGCATTGTTGTCGGCAGCGAGCCGAACTATACAAGCGCGGATGCCAAATGCACGATTGGCGAGTTGATCATTCCTGAAATTTGGATTGAAAAAGATATGGAAACATCAAAAACATACCGCATTTCGGCTAATGCATGTATAGAAGTTCCTCACATTACCGAATGTCGCAATATAATCGTTAAACGTGCCCCGTTTGATAGCACAAAGATAGAAAAAATAGCTAAATTATTCGTTGAAGATATGTCGCAGATATATATGCGAGATATTAACCTTACGAAACAGGAAATTTTAGAGATGATCATTGCTTATGAGCGTCAACTTGCCCAAAAATCAGAAGAAAGAGACATGTCGCCAGCAGAGATAAATACTATTCTGAACGATTTGTATACGAGGCTTGAAACTGCCCCGGAAACCAAGCAGCAAGGAATCCTTAGTTTTAATTCTAAATCAGAGGGTGATGAGTATATAGGTGAATTTTTGCTGAATAACAGGAAAACTATCATTTTCGGAATAATGAACGGGACGTCGTTATATATAGCGCCCGGCGGGGTAACGCAATATGAGGGATTGGATTGGGGCGATGGAATACTTAAAATCGACGATATAGGCATAAGCGAACAGGAGGCCGCCGATATAGCGGAATTATTCGTCAGCAGTCTGCCATGCGACAATATGGCGTTAATCGATACAAAAAAAGCACAGCTTGTAGAACCAAGCAATGAATATATAATACCGCTTTATGTGATGGTATACGGCAAAACAAACAATGGATTATCAACGGTTGACGTGGGCACGGGTTATACTGTATACCCTACTACTGCGGCTTCTGAATATGCTGCGCCATGGCCCCAGGATATTATCCTGGTATATGTCAGCCGCGATGGGGTCATAGGGTGTGAGTGGAACGGCGCAAGCGAAATAGACTACGTTGATAAATCCGAATGCGAGCTAATACCATTTTCACAAGTACAGACTCGGATAAGAGAGCAGATGAAATATCGCTATTCCTATTTAGAGGATGAAAAATACGCCCGTATTGATCCGATTGATATATGCATTGACAAAATAAAATTTGGCTATTGCATTACAGGAGTAAAAGGAAACGCCGAAAGAGCCCGGCTTGTGCCGGCATGGTATGTTTTGTATAGGGAGTTTGCAGAGGAAAACGGTGAAGGAACCGAGGCCGTCATGGTTCTGAATGCAGAAACAGGCGCATTGATGGATCCGAGAATCGTAAGTGACGATAACTCAACCGCGGAATAAGCAAATGGATAAATAATAATCCCAGCAAAGGAGCAACATCCCCATGTCCCATACCCTTACTGCCAGCCTGAAGCAGGCTCTTTTAAGCCTTGGCTTCTTAATCGCCTTTACGGGTGTCGTCGTGGTGCTTTTGTTAGCGGCTTTTGAGGATATGCAGCACTTTTCATTGGAAGAGGAGATTAAGATGAAAAAAATTATAAGCATACTATGGTTGGTCGTAAGTTGTATATTATTATGCGCCTGTCAGCCCACGCCGGAGGCATCTGTAATAATAGTTGGCGATGATAGTAAATACCTCGAACCCGCTTCTCAAGGCGGCAATCCGCTTACCGATGATCTCCCCGAAAGGTATGAGGGCATAATAGACGTAGGAAATAAAAATGTAAAAATCAAAATCGATGCTTCTGTAATAGCCCCTGTATTGGAGCGGTATGCCGTTTTTTCCGCAAGGCCGGAGTTTCTTTCCCAAGCTATGGTAGATAAGGCAAGGGCGGCGCTTATTGGCGATAAAACCATGTACGATCCGCTGTCCGTTACAGACCTTACACAGGAAGAAGTGCTTATTCGCCTGAACTCATATAAACAGGCGCAGGCGGAGCTGCAAGGCAGAAATGAAAGCAGCCCATATATAGATGATATGATAGCTTTCTATGAGGAAAAGCTGAAAGCAGCCCCAGTGACTATTGATAGAACGGTTAATGACGGAAAATTCGGCGATAAACGATCCGTCGCCGAGCAAAAATCCGATTCGCCGCCGGTTCCTACGCTTCTGCCTCCCGGCAACGACTATAACCGGATAACGGCCTCTGTCGATCTTGGGAATGAAACCCTTGCAACGTTTTCCGCTTACCGCTCGGACAGCGGCAAGTTGAGCTATATACGTTTAGAAAATGCGGGTACAGCATATCTTGCAAAGCAATATAGGGTAAACAGGGCGGACATAGAGGAGCTGAGTACCACTTTTTCTAAGGCTAAGAGCATGGCGCAGGAGGTTATAAAAAATATCGGGCTTGACTATATGGAGGCTTTTGCAGAGCTGTCCGTAACGGCAGTAAACCCCGTGGAGGGCCGGAATAGCCATGACTGCTACTTGTTTATATTTACAAGGGGATTTAACGGCCTGCCTGCCATGTTCCATAAGCCCATGCTGGCGCGTGGCGAGGCTTCCGCCGCTTATGCCGAGCCTTGGGCGGACGAGTACGCCGCCGTTACTATTGATGATGCCGGAATAGTGTATTTCACATGGGAATCGCCCACCACGGTAAAAACGGTGAACGAAAGCGTGGCCTTGCTGTCCTTTGACATGATTATGGAATTTCTTGCACAGCATTGCAGATCCTCCCTTTCATGGATAGATGAATCCATAAAGTCGATCAGCGTCGAAATAACTCAGATACGCCTATGCATGGCGAAAATCAGCACGGGCGCAGACGAATACCTGTACGTTCCCGCATGGGATTTTATCGGCATTTCCCAAAGCAACATGGCCGACGGGGCAACGGCAACGGAAAATGGCGCAGAACAGAGCTATTTCACCATCAACGCCATCGACGGCAGTATAATCGATTTGACGAGGGGCTACTAAGGTGGCAATTATGAAAAGATACATGGCAATTCTGCTCTGCACGGTTATGGCGATTGGTTTTGTTGCCTGCCAGCCTACGCCCGAAAAAGAGATAGTGGTGCATAAGGCGGCGGAACAATTAGAAGCTACAC
>OLYC01002571.1_pt1 | contig 10483 bp, 7 predicted proteins | sample 1674271 | NCBI WGS metagenome assembly OLYC01 (sample SAMEA103958154, study PRJEB25191) | human gut metagenome
TTTTGTTGTCATTGTAATCCTTAATTTTGAAGGTGTACATAATAATTAGAGAAAATAGACCTCTGATGTCCCAAATCTCAGATTCAAGGAGTTTCAGGGGGAGTGGGAGAAGTATGAACTTAATGATATTTGTGAAACTATCACAGACTTTGTTGCAGCAGGAAGTTTTGCTTCTTTGAGGGAAAATGTCACATATTACCAAGAGGACAATTATGCCCAACTGGTACGAACTATTGATTTGAAAAATAATTTCTCCAATAATGAATTTGTTTATGTTGACAAAGGTGCCTATGATTTTCTATGGCGTGTTCAACTAATAGAGCCAAACATCGTTTTACCAAATATAGGGGCAAACATAGGAGAAAAATATTATGTAAGGCCTCAAAATCTACCGAAAGACAAGAACGTCTTAGGCCCCAATGCAATACTATTAAGAAGTGAAAGCAACGATACTCATTTTGTCTATTTTAGACTGTCAACGTCTTCATATGATAACGAAATGAAAAAATTGGTCGGTGCAAGTGGACAACCAAAATTCAATAAAACAGACTTGAAGAAAGTAAAGGTATTTATGCCAACTATTTCTGAACAAAAGAAAATATCACGTTTTCTTGCTTTAATAGACGAGCGCATAGCGACCCAAAACAAAATCATTGACAAGTTGCAGTCCTTAATCAAGGGAATTGCAGACAAATTATTCCAAACTGCAAGAACAACAAAACCATTATTAGAGTTTGCGCCAAATATAACATCTGGTACTGATAAAAGCGGAAGTGGGACTATTCCTCTTTATGGCTCAACTGGGATTATAGGCACAGTTAAAAATGCAAGCCAAAAAGGGAACATCGTGTTAGTTGCACGAGTTGGAACAATAGGTACTGTGCAATATGTTAATGAACCATGCGGTGTAAGTGATAATGCCTTAATTGTAGAGGCTGGAGAAATGACAAAATACATTTATCATTTTCTTAAAACGTATAATTTTACACGTATTACATCTGGAACAACACAACCTTTGATTACAGCGAGTTCATTGAAAAAAGCAGCTATCCCCACATATGATATTGAAAGTCAAACCAGAATTGTTCTCTGCTTGAATGGTTTGGAAAAGAAACTTGACATGGCAAAACAATATTTATCGGATATAGCAGTAATGAAGCAATACTTGCTCCGCCAGATGTTTATATGAACATTTGGCGAAGCAGATGCTGCTTCTGTAAAGTATATAATGCACAGAGCGACATATTGTTTTCAAGAGCGGAATCCACCGATGTAAGCATCTTTACACAAGTGTCCTTAATGGTGGCATTAGGGATTGAAAATGACATGTTTAGTATATCTTCCCCGTTCAAATTTGCAATTGCACCATTACCACCTTGCAAAGAGTTCCAAATATATCTACGATATTTGTTTGTTTGAAATAACCATTTTACAATTGGTTCTTTAGAACGGTATATACCGCAAAATGCCCCAACGGTTATAGGAAAATGACAGCTGCCGTCATAGAAAGAAGATTTGCCAACCAAAGAAGAACTTCCGTTTGCCATACAGATAACAACATCACCATTTTGTAATTGCTGTTCTGCTGACATTTGCTTATTAACGAATACAACATTATTATTGTAATCAAGCAAACTTCCATTGATAATATTGTTAGAGCGCATAACAATTGTGCCACCATGTTCAACAACATCGTTACTGCTATAAGTTAGTCCACGAATATATGATCCAACATCATTCAATTGTAGTTTTTCTGAATGTTTACCATTGAATACCTTTTCAATAATCGCAGACTTTAGTTTCTTCAAGTCCTCAATGATTTTGTTTTGGGTTGAGATTCGCTCGTCAAGAAGTGAAAGAAGTTTGGCAATTTTCTTTTGTTCATTGATGGAAGGATATGAAATAGTTCTTTTTTCCATATTCCCCTTTGTGATATGAACCATTGTTCCACCTTGTACTTCATTTTTTATTTTAGAGGAATCCAAATCTAAGAAATGATACATAAACTCCTTGTCTACATTCTTGAAAGAGTCTATCTTCCATATATGATAATGGTATATTACTTTTTCTTCTTTCCAAAATCGTGGTCCAAATGAAGCAGACCACGCATAAAGCAAATCTCCATCTTGAGCATATTTGTTATCTTCCAATTCAAGATTTGAATAGTACCAAGAATCATTGGTAAAGAAATTGCCTACTCTTAGAATACGATACTTTCCAGCAGCCAGAAGTTCAGATTGTTTGTATGCCCTTCCATTATGAAATTTACATACTTCACTTAAAGTACACTTCTCCCACTCCCCCTGAAACTCCTTAAATCTGAGATTTGGGACCTTTATATTCTTATGTTCGTTATTTACTGTCGTTGTCATTTTTAATCCTTAATTTGATTGTTTTGAAATAGTCTACCAGCTTGGTAGATAATTTAAGTTTCTTTTGGATTGAGGTCGAAAGGCAGCAGAGACGTATCGTCATCGCCCTTATTAAACCTGTCAAAATCAGATATATATGAATGGTCTTGGATGAGTTTATATTTCTCATATTCTCCATAAGCCTTTGCTCTTGCTTCATCTTGCGAAACAGTTCCTGCCGAAGGGTTTGCCTCATAGTCCATTGCCGCAAGGAACTGGGCAAGTCGCTTTCGCCAATCTTCCATTGTTGTAATGATATGGCGTTGGGCACGAGTTTCTGCAAAGTCAAGAAATGATGTCGTTATGGCATTGAGTTGATTAAGTTCGGTGTCCGACAAATAGTTTTTGGCAACAATTGTGTCAGACTTTTGTACTCTACCGTCTGGTGCTTTCTTCCATGTAGTAAGTCCCATGTGCGGCTGTTCGGCATCGGCTCTGTTATAGACAATCTCTGCTGCGGTATGCTGCGTGACAGCCAAGTGCATCATGTTCTGCACCATCTTGAAGAACAATTTGGTACTTTCTGATTTTGCGTCATAGTCAGCACTACACTCTGCATAGATGTCAGTTATCTTTTGGTAATAGCGGCGTTCTGACGTGCGTATCTCACGGATGCGTTCCAACAAGTCGTCAAAGTAGTCCTTGCCGAAATGCTTGCCTTGTTTCAGGCGTTCGTCATCAAGTACATACCCCTTAATGATAAACTCCTTCAATACAGATGTAGCCCATATACGGAATTGTGTGGCTTGATAACTGTTCACACGATAGCCAACGGCAATAATGGCATCAAGGTTGTAGAACAAAGGAGTACGTTCAACATCACGCTCACCCTCAAGTTGAACTTGTTGAATTTTTCTACAAGTTGCCTCTTTTGTAAGTTCTCCACTTTCATAAATTTGAGAAAGGTGATAAGCAATCGTTGCTCGGTCTACGCCAAACAAATCTGCCATGCGTTTTTGCGACATCCAAAATGTCTCGTTGTTGAATATCACTTCAATGCGGGTTTCACCTTGTGCTGTTTTATACAGCAATATGTTGGATTCCAGTGAGTTTTGGATAAGTTCTGTGGTAGAAACGGATTGCGAAAAATATTCTCTTGCTTGTTGCACCAGAGGTTTCTTTCCGTCTGCATTTTCAGCTATAATCATGCACGCCATACGAGACAAACGGAATATGTTCACCTTTCTATATGCACCACTACCGAGCTTGACCATATCAACCGTTTGGTTGAAATGGTCATCAATCTTCATGCCTTTTTGATTGGCTACGGCAATTGCCTTATTTATGACATTTTGGAATTTCCAGTTAGTAGAATATCCCATAGCGTTGCACAGGTCGCGCGAACTCCAATATTCCTTGTTGTTTTCGTCAGTCCTGCGGATAGCATCAAACGTAGGACGCATTTCTGGTATATTATCTTTCTCAGCCATATAAAACGTTCTTCTAAAATTGTCCCAACCTGGTACAAAAAATTTATTCAACCAATCCCAACTCTTTCAGATAGCCTTCAATCTCCTTGTCAAGGTCGGCTCGTTTGGCTTCCAAATCTTTGATTTCCTTCATGACAGCATGGATGTCAATAGGTTCTTCTTCCTCAAAAGTATCAACGTAACGAGGAATGTTGAGGTTGTAGTCGTTCTCAGCCACTTCTTGCAGTGTGGCGAGATGGCTGTACTTTTCTATCTCCTTGCGCTCACGATAGGTGTCAACAATCTTCTTGATATGCTGCGGACGGAGTTTGTTCTGGGTCTTGACCTTTTCAAACTCCTTGCTGGCATCAATAAACAGAATGTTGTCATCCTCCTTACGGCATTTCTTGAACACCAAGATACATGTCGGGATGCTTGTGCCATAGAAGATGTTGGCAGGCAGACCGATGATGGCATCCACATAGTTCTTCTTCTCAATGAGGAAACGGCGAATTACGCCCTCGGCATTGCCACGGAACAACACACCATGAGGAGCGACACAAGCCATTGTGCCACCCTCATTGAGGTGGTAAATCATGTGGAGAATAAAGGCATAGTCGGCTGTCTTGCGTGGTGCCAAGCGTCCTGCCTTGCTGAAACGGTCATCGTTGTTGAACTTATCGGCAGCACTCCATTCAGCAGAGAAAGGAGGATTTGCTACCACAGCGTCAAACTGAGTATCGCCAAAAGCATCAGCCTCCAAAGTGTCGCCATTCTCTATGCGGAAGTTGCTGAACTTGATGCCGTGCAGAAGCATGTTCATGCGAGCCAAGTTGTATGTCGTAGGGTTCTTCTCCTGTCCGAAAATCTCGTTTGCATGACCTATGCTTGCTGCACGGAGCAACAGCGAACCACTACCACAAGTTGGGTCATAGACATTGCGCAGACGAGCGTGACCGATGGTTACAATCTCTGCCAAGATACGGCTCACTTCCTGAGGAGTGTAGAACTCACCAGCTTTCTTGCCAGCACCCGCGGCAAATTGGCTAATCATATACTCGTAGGCATCACCGAGAATGTCAATCTCTTGCGATGCTTCCACACCAAAGTCAATATCATCAAGGGCAAGAAGTACGTTGCTTACCAAAGTATTCTTGTCATCAGCAGTCTTGCCCAACTTGGGTGAAGCAAGGTCAATGTCAGAGAATAGTCCGCCAAAGTCCTCTTCGCTGTCCTGTCCGAGCGTACTGTCCTCGATACGCTTCAAAGAGCGTTCGAGCATTGGAAGAATGTTCTCTTTCTTCTTGATGCTCTCAATAACAGACGAGAACAGGAAGTTCGGCTCAATGAAATAGCCGATATTCTCCAAGCACTCGGTCTTTACGCCTTCTTGCAGTTCCTCCACATCAGCATCTTTCTCCATAGCCCACAGTTTCTTGAACGTGATTTCATCATCCACCAATGCAGAATTGGCATGCTTCTCTATCTTCTCCGACAAATACTTATAGAAGATAAAACCAAGGGTGAAATACATAAAGTCACTTGCTGACATATTGCCACGCAGTTTATTTGCGACTTCCCAAAGTTGGTCACGGAGTTTCTGTTGTAATTCTTCGCTCATATCGTTATTTATTTTTTATCGTTTTGTTTATTCCCAACTGAATGTTCTTATTATAGAACGCAATTTGTCGAGTATTCTTGTTAATGCCTTGCGCTTTTTTATCAGTCCCAAATGCTTCTCTTTCAATGCCTCTTGTATGATTTCAGGCTGTTCCTTTTGCAAGTAATCATATTCCGAGAGGTAATGATTGAGAACGGAAGCGTCCAAATCCTCATCCTTGGCAAGCGAATTGACGGCATTGTTACGCTCTGTGACGATATAGTTGTTCAACCGCTCTTCAAGGTCGCTTGTACCGTCTGCCTTTTGCCTACGAGTCATGAAGTTGTCACGGTCATCATCCACATTCTTCTGGATAAAGCCGTCAATAAGTTTTGCCTTACTGCGAAGTTCGGCATCCTTTATCATTGTGTCGATGATATGCTTACGTTGTTCAGAATAGTCCTCACTATATGGATTAAGGTCTGCAATCAACCCCAAGATATAGGCAACATTGATAATGTCACTATGCAGCAGTTCCAAACAGAAATCGATGTCTCCAAGTCCAGAGGCTGCATCTTGTTGCGGGTCTGGCTCACTTACCATACTGGAATCTTCTTCAAAAGTTTGATATTCCCTCTTTGGTTCCTTATTGCCGATAGCAAATAAATCGTAGATGTCAAGATACTTGCTGCGGAAATCCATGAACTGCTGTTCCGTCATTCCAAGATCTGGAGCATCTTCCTCAAACTCATCATATATCTGTATCTCTGCCTGCTTCTTGATGATGTCACGGAAAGCGAGGATAAACTGCTTCTTGTCGTTCTCACTCTGCAAATAGTCCACATAGTGCGGTTCAGGATAATGCCCCAAGAAGTCCTTTGTCAATTCTTGATAGTTTTTCTTTACCTCATCAAACGGTGGGCGTACAATGTCTTCAAGGTTGTTGCTGTTGCTGAAAAGCTTGATAGACTCGTCCACCTTGCTTTTCAAGTCACGGAAACAAACGACCTTTCCGAAACGCTTCTTCTCGTTCAACACACGGTTGGTACGGCTAAATGCCTGCAATAAACCATGATACTCCATGTTCTTGTCAACATAGAGCGTGTTAAGTTTCTTGCTGTCAAAGCCTGTAAGGAACATTCCAACAACCAAACAGAGGTCGAGAGGTTTCATGTCAGCCTTCTTTTTCTTCATGCGGAGATTGATGTCATCGTAATATGCACGGAAGTTCTCTATGGTGAAACTTGTTCCATACATATTATTATAGTCATCCATAATGGCCTGAAGCTCGTCCGCCCCACCTGTACTGTCACTCACATAACCGCCTGCGTTCATACCTGTCAAGTCATCGTCTTGGCTGCTGTTGGCAGCGTATGTGAATACCGCTCCAATCCTAATCTTCGGATTAAGACTCCTGAATATCTTGTAATAACGGATAAGCATAGGCACTGACTGCACGGCAAACAATGCGTCAAACTCTCCATCGAATGTGGACTTATTGAAATTATTAAGGATAAATTTTGCTATCTCCGTCATACGGTCTTGGTCGGCATTATCCACATCCTCATTGCCGTGGTAATACTCCACAAGAAAACCAAGCACATTTTCATCAGCAATAGCGTCCTTGATAAGATACTTATGAAGACAGTTGCCGAAGATTTCCTTTGTGGTATGTCCGTCCACCGCATTCTCAACAAAGATAGGCGTACCAGTAAAACCGAATATCTGCGTGTTCTCGAAGAACTTTACGATGTTCTTGTGGCATTCTCCGAAATGGCTTCGATGACATTCATCGAAAATCATAATAATGCGAGAATGGCGTATTTCCTCAATACGCCTGCTATACCATTGTTTGCTGACAGCGGCATTCAACTTTTGTATGGTAGTGATAATAATCTTCGAGTTGCTGTGCAGACGCTTCACCAATTCGTCTGTGTTGTCGGTGCTGTCAACGGCACCAGGTTCAAAAGCCTCGTATTCGGCTTGTGTCTGCGTGTCAAGGTCGTGGCGGTCAACCACAAACATCACCTTATCCACATCGTCCAACTCGGATACGAGTTGGGCTGCCTTGAATGATGTCAAGGTCTTTCCTGCACCAGTTGTGTGCCAGATATAACCATTATCGTTGGAGTTTTCCACACGGTCGAGAATCTTCTCCACTGCATAGAACTGATAAGGGCGAAGCACCATCAGGCATTTGTCGCCCTCATGCAATACTATGTACTTGCCTATAATCTTGCCCAACGTGCACTTGTCGAAGAACACTGTGGCAAATTTCTCCAAGTCGTTGAAAGGCACATTGGCTGCATCCGTCCAGTTGAATGTGAACTTATATCCGCTATTCGGATTATTTGCAAAATAGCGAGTGTTTACACCATTGGATATGACGAACAGTTGGATGTAATCAAACAGTCCATGGAAAGAAGTCTTGTGATAGCGTTGTATCTGATTATACGCCTGTTTCAACTCTACGCCTCTACGCTTCAGTTCTATCTGAACCAATGGCAATCCGTTGATAAGTATCGTCACATCGTAACGGCACTTCTTTCTGCCCTCAACCGTAATCTGATTGGAAACTTGAAACTCGTTCTGACACCAGTGAGTGCGGTTCAAGAACTCCACCCACAGGCGTTCACCGCTTTCCAGTTCAAGCGGAAAGAGGTCACGCAGTTTCTTTGCCTTTTCAAAGCGAGTGCCACCTTCAAGATAGATAAGTATCTTTTCAAACTCAGCCTCCGTAAACTCAGTGCGACCAAGTTCTTCCAATTTCTTCTTGTTGTGTTTCTCCAACTGTTTCTTGAAATTGGCAGACAGGTTCTTCTCCTCTTCAATATGAACATACTCGTAGTTCATCTTTTGAAGAGTATCTATAAGTCCGTTTTCGAGGGCAGCTTCACTTTGTACTGGCATATCTAATTTTGTTTTTATCGTTACACTTGGGAGAATAAACCTATTCATCCATTTGTAGGAAATGAATATCCAAGGCATTCTCTATTTTGCTTATGGCTTCAAGCGAGAGGTTTTCACCTCCCTTTAGGATTTTTGAAATGTACTGTTGAGCACAATTCATTTTCTCAGCCAACATCTTTTGAGTCATTCCAAGTTCTTTCATTCTGGCGGACATGGTATTGGCTATCATTTGCGAATGATTTAACCACGGTTTTTCTTCTTGGCTCATTTGTGTTCCTGTATTTTGAACAGGAGATATTGTTTCCTTTATCATCTTAGACGTATTTCGCTTTGTACCATTTATATTTGGCTATTGCCATTTCGCCTACAAAGATAAATGATTTTAATGGAAAAACACAACTATAGGGTTGTTTTCTCTTTTATGTGTAAAAATAATATGTTGAAACTGATATTATGACACTTTTGCCGAGGCTTATACAGGTAAACTCTTAATAACTCGGCAAAAACTCGGCAAAAATATAAAAGCAAAAATCCTAACTACTCAATATCAAGCAGTTAGGACTCTATTCTGTGCGCCTGATAGGACTCGAACCTACACGTCGTGAAACACCAGATCCTAAGTCTGGCGCGTCTACCAATTTCGCCACAGGCGCAAAAGCATGGGCAAAGTTACACACTGATGGGCAATAAACAAAGCGAAATGCACGATTTTTTATGTCAAGTCGTGTATTTCGCTTAATTATTGGTGGTTTAAGCCCTAAAGATAATCATTTGAGCCTTAAACAAACAGTGAGATTTTTAAAATATCACATGTATGGGACTTTATGTAATAAAGAAAAAATTACATAGTGAGATTTTAGAACGATGTGCCACGTCGGGCAACAGCTTTAAGCTGCATGTCGAAGCAGAGAGTGGAGTAGGCGGGTAATACACCTTGTGTGAGGTAGGTATAGCCCAATTCTTGTGGAATGTATACCATCCAACGGTCGCCTTCGGTCATGTGGAGAAGGGCTGTGGTATAGCCCTCGACAGTATTGGCTACTGAAAAGCGTGAGGGCACAGAATAGCTGTCGCTAAACACGTGGCTTTCGTTTTCGTAAAAGCCGCTATGATCGAATACACGACCTTTTGCGTAACTCTGTGTGGGGATGAGGTGTCCCATGTAATTTACCTTTACAGAGTCAAGGTAAAGGGGTGAAATGCCATCCGCCTGTGTGCTTCGTTCAATGATGCGTACACAAATAGAGTCGTGACTGTTGCCACCAAGACCTGGGCGCTTAGAATAGCTGCGGAATACACGCCAATCGCAGTGGTCTTCCCATTGGTCGCCATATTGCGCTTGGGCTTGTGCCACTTCTGTGCATGCCACAGTCATTACGCTATCAAAGAAAGCCGCATTACGCTCCTTCCAGTTGACAGTGAATTCAGAATTGCTATCGTTGTCTTCGTTCACATTGTCTGTGCACGAAGCCACTGACAATGCTGTAAAAACTACAGCGAAGAGCATGCACAACTGCTTGATATGTAGCTTAATATTTGTCATTTTTTGCGTTCTAAGTACACAAATAGGGCGTATATGCCTTTTCGTAATCGTATTTCAAGGCGCATACACCCTATTTGCTTTGGTATGCTTTTCCGTTTTTACCTTATAAAGGATTTATTGTGGAAAACTTTACTGAATTTTTTTGAGCAACGAAGTGAGGCTAACCTTATCCTCGAGCATTGCGCGAAGATCAGCGATGGGCACACGGGTTTGTTCCATAGTGTCACGGTCGCGAAGGGTAACGCAGTTATCGTTGAGTGTGTCGTGGTCGATGGTAATGCAATAAGGAGTACCAATTGCATCCATACGGCGATAACGCTTACCGATAGAATCCTTCTCCTCATACTTGCAGTTGAAGTGGAACTTAAGATCATTGAAGATCTCGTGTGCCTTTTCGGGCAGACCATCTTTTTTAACCAAAGGCATGATAGCCAACTTCACAGGAGCCAAAGGTGCGGGCAACTTAAGTACTACGCGAGTTTCGCCGTTTTCGAGTTTTTCTTCCTGATAAGAGTGGCACATTACGCTGAGGAACATACGGTCTACACCGATAGATGTTTCGATAACGTACGGCGTGTAGCTGCGGTTTTCTTCGGGGTCGAAGTACTCA
>OLYC01002572.1_pt1 | contig 10479 bp, 8 predicted proteins | sample 1674271 | NCBI WGS metagenome assembly OLYC01 (sample SAMEA103958154, study PRJEB25191) | human gut metagenome
ATAGGCCCCCGGGAATTACCCGGAGGCCTTCATCAATATAGTATATATTTGGAGGATAGGGGAGAATCGGATCATGAAAATGCGCGTATGCTGCCGGGAGCTTGAGCGCAGCGTATCGCGCACTACGCCGGCAAAAAGCCAAAGCTGATGACGGAGAACAGCGCCATGAAGCGCCCCGTCTGGCCTTTGACGTGCTTTGTGTACTCCCGGAAGGTAATCAGGCTGGCCAGCGACGCCACCAGCGTCCCCACGCCGCCAATGTTCACGCCTACCAGCAGTCCCGGATAGTCGTCGGTAAACTGGCTCAGCAGGATGGCTGCCGGTACGTTGCTGATGACCTGGCTGGTCAGCGCCGCCACTGGCATGACCCCGTGGGCCAGCAACTTTCGGAACAGTTCCCGCACCGGCTCGATCCGCGCCATGTTGCCCGAAAAGGTAAAGAACGCCGCGAATATCACCAGCAGTCCCCAGTCCACGCCCAGCAGTGCCCGGCGATCCAGTACCAGCAACGCCGCGCAATGACGATCAGTCCCAGCCAATAAGGGATGCCCCGCAGTACCATGGCCACCGCCACGCAGAAGAGCGCGGCGTATGCCACAGCGTACCGCTTGTCCGGCAGTGTTTCCTGACGAAAAACAGTCAGTACAAATTGAAAAACAGAGACTATACCTCGAAAGGAATTTTAAGGAGGCCATACTGATGAGAACTACCCAAACACACTAAAGAGAGAACTTCTGGATGGCATAATGAAATCAGGCCATGCTGGAGGTTTTAATTTATACGCACTTAGTTTTAGCGGATATCTTTTTCTTGTTCAGCCATAAAAGCAGTATTGTAACAATAGCTACAAAGTAAATTGTGGACAATGTAATTTTTGTAATTGTCAACATATTCTCCATGAAGTAGAATATGAAAAACTGGAAATTTTACTCAGACTGTGAAGAAAAAGAGGAGAGCAAAATGGCGCAACAAACAGAAGCAAAAGCGTTAACAGATCGTATTCTTGCAGGAATAACTGTAGAAAACATAAAAGAAACGGCGTTTTTCTTCAGTAAGCTCAAGCGTGTGACCGCATCACCGGATGCCGAATCTGCATCTGCATATATTTGCAGCAAATTGTCTGAATACGGAATCCCTCATGAGCAATTATGGTATTCCGGATATCTTAGCTCGGCTGTTTCGGCCAAACTGGAAATAATCTTTCCGGAGCAGCAAGAATTTGAGGTAGTTCCCTGCGGCTACACAAAAAATGTAACAGATTTAGAAGGAGAGTTGATATACGACAGGTGGGGCGAATGCGCACGGCTGTCGGTAAATGATAATGCAGAACGGTTTCGTTCGTTTGCAGGCAAGGTTGTCTTAACACAATGCTTTTGCAGCGATATTGCCAGAGAGGCTAAAGAGGCGGGGGCATTGGCTGTGATTAGTATGTACCCATCTCCAGAAGAGGTTCCGCACTATTTTGGTGCATCTAACCACAATGGAACGCCAACGCCCGAAAACGCTTACCTTTTGCCGGAGATTCCTTGTATTGACTGTACAAAAGCGGCAGGCGAAAAGATGAAGGCGCTGATGAAAAGCGGGAGTGTTCGCGTCCGTTTGTCTGCACAAGCGGATACCCGGGTGAAGAAGGCATCCATTCCGGTGGCGTACATTCCCGGCTGCGAGGAAAACTTTGTATTAGTAGACGGTCACTATGATTCGCATTGCGAAGGAATGACGGACAATGGGGCTGGAGACTGTATTCTGCTGGAGTTAGCAAGAGTATTCCACGAAAATCGAAGCGCGCTGAAGCGCGGCCTGGTTTTTTGCTGGTGGTCGGGCCATGAGTTTGGTCAATACGCAGGTTCCACCTGGTATGCGGATACATTTTATGAAAAAATCCGCGATCATTGTGTAGCGCAGATCAACATTGATGTGGCGGGCAGCAAAAACGCACGGTGCATCCGCGCCAGAACAACCCAAATGGAGGGGGAGGCTTTTACTTCCGAACGGATCCGGCGATATACCGGGCTGGAGCCTGCACCCTATATACCACGGCCTCATTTGGGCGAGCCTAATTTTATGGGCAAAAATGTGCCGATCACTATTATGCTGAAGTATGAAGCTTCACCAGATAAAGTGAACATTTGGCCGGTGGGCGGCGGGTATTGGTGGCACAGCCGCGAAGATACACTGGACAAGGTTGATTTTGCCAACGCATTGCGGGACGCCAACATTAACGCGGAAATGATCTGCGAGGTGGCAAACAGCACCCAATTACCGGTAGATATTCTGTCTTATATGAGAGAAACCAGACGCATGCTGCAAGAGATTCAATGTGGGCTGGAAGGAGAATTTGATTTATCTCCGGTGTTTCCGCATTTGGACATATTGCAAGAGAAAGCTCAGCAGTTCTGCCGTGCGCTCAAAGGCAGAACCAATACGGATCGTGAAATCAAAAAAATAGCCGGAGATCTGGTAAATATGAATTTTAATTACTCAGATCCCTATAACTATGACAGATTGTCATTGCCGGCTACCTTTCCAAAGCTCCGAGCGGCAATGGGGGTCACCAGGGATAACGCAGATGACAAGAGCTATTTATTTATTTACACAGACTTCTTGCGGCAGCGCAATCGTCTGGTGGATATGATGGATCGCATTTGTGATGAAATCGATTTAACTTTACTTCGGTGGAATTATAAACAATAAAGCTAAGGGGGAAGACAATAGATGCTGAAGTATATCTTAAAGCGAATCTTGCTGCTGATTCCGGTTCTGATCGGCGCTACTTTCATCGTGTTCTCCGTGATGGACATGACGCCAGGTGATCCGGCTGTAGCAAAACTCGGTGTAGACGCAACAGCTGAGCAAATCGAAGAGCTCCGGGAAGAAATGGGCTTGAATGACCCGTTTCTGGTAAGGTACGGTCGCTTTGTGCTGAACTTGGTTCAGGGCGATCTTGGCACTTCCTACAAAACGGGTCTGGATGTCATGCAGCAGATCATGCAGCGCATACCATATACATTTTTACTGTCCTTTGCAGCGCTGCTGTTTGCCGTTATCGTAGGTATACCGGCAGGCATTATATCTGCCAGGCATCAGTATACGGTGTTTGATAACTGTACCATGGTCCTTACGCTGATTGGCGCCTCCGCTCCGCATTTTTGGCTGGGCTTGATGGGTGTAATCATTTTTGCGGTGAATCTCGGGTGGCTGCCGGCGGCCTATACGGCATCCGGCTCACTGGCGCTGGGTATCATCCTTCCGATGCTGACGCTGGGCATGAACTCTACCGCACTCGTCACACGAATGACTCGTTCGGCTATGCTGGACGTGATGAATCAGGACTATATTGACACGGCGCGGGCAAAGGGCGTATCAGAGCGGACCGTTGTGTTCCGCCATATGCTGCGCAACGCTCTGATCCCGATTATCACCGTTTTGGGCTTGCAATTCGGCAATCTGCTGGGCGGAGCGGTGACAACGGAAACCATCTTTGCCTGGCCCGGTATTGGCCGCTACATTGTTGAATCTATTTCCAACAAGGATACCCCTTGCGTACTGGGCGCGGTGGTGATGCTGGCCATCATTGTTACTGTAATCAATCTTTTAGTAGATATTATCTATGCATTTGTGGATCCTCGCATCAAGTCTCAATACAAATCTATGATAAGGAGGGCGAAAAAAAATGTCTAAACGCGACAAGCAGGGTAAGTTTGTACAGCGCTCCTTATCACAGCAGGCTTGGATACAGTTTCGCAGCAATCGCCTGGCAATTTGCGGTTTAGTGGTGATTGCCCTGCTGATTTTGGTATCAATTACCACTATTCTGATCGATCTGACAGATGGCGGAGAGCTGTATAAGGTTTTGGTTACGAAGAATAATCTTCCCATGAAGCTGGCCAAGCCCTCTGCCGCGCATCCCTTGGGGTGCGATGAATTTGGAAGAGATCTGCTGTTCCGGCTTTTATGGGGAACGCGCTATTCACTTTTTGCCGGTATTTGTACGATTCTGGCTGCCATCCTTACAGGCGGTGTGTTTGGTTCTATTGCGGGATTTTACGGCGGGAAAATTGATAATGTCATCATGCGCTTTATGGATATGGTGATGACTGTGCCAAGTCTGGTTTTAGCTATGGCCATCTATGCAGCACTGGGCTCCAGCCTGGTCAACCTTCTGATTGCGCTGACTTGCTCGCAGGTTCCCCAGTTTGCTCGAATCATCCGTTCTTCCGTTATGACGGTAAAGGACAGCGAATATGTAGAAGCCGCCAAGGCCGTGGGTGCTTCAGATGCTTTGGTCATTGTAAAGTATATTATTCCCAATGCTCTTTCCCCCGTAATCGTTCAGGGCACTCTCGGTGTGGCTACCACAATTCTGAATGTGGCCGGCATGTCTTTCTTGGGTCTGGGAATCCAGCCGCCTGCGCCGGAATGGGGCTCTATCCTGTCGTCGGCGCGCATGTATATGCGTGATGCCTGGCATATCTCACTGTTTCCGGGTCTTGCTATTGTGATCTGCATTCTTTCTCTGAACCTGTTGGGAGATGGTCTGCGCGATGCATTGGATCCTAAGCAGAAGCGCTAATAGGAGGGATAGATATGGATCAAACGATTTTGGAAGTGCAGGACCTGCGTATTCATTTCGAGCTGCGTGAAGGAACGGTCAAGGCGCTTAATGGTATAGACCTGGTTTTGAAAGAGGGACGCACGCTTGGATTGGTAGGCGAGACCGGTGCCGGCAAGACCACCTTGGCAAAGGGAATTATGGGCCTGACGGCAAAGCCCTATGGAAAAATCAAAAGCGGTAAAATTTTGTACGAGGGGAAAAATCTGCTGGAGATGGACAAAAAGCAGCTTCGCCGAATCCGCGGAGAGCATATCTCTATGATTTTTCAAGATCCCATGACAAGTCTGAACCCGGTGATGACCGTAGGCGATCAGATTGCAGAGGCCATCCGTAATCATGACAAGCTCAGCAGGGTAGATGCTGCAAAGAAAGCGGCAGAAATCCTTGAATTGGTCGGAATCCCCAGCGCACGCGGCAGCGAATATCCGCATCAGTTTTCCGGCGGTATGAAGCAGCGTGTGGTAATTGCGATCGCGTTAGCATGCAATCCGAAAATACTGATTGCCGATGAGCCGACGACTGCATTGGATGTAACGATTCAGGCGCAGATACTGGAAATGATCCGCGACTTACGGGAACGCTTTCGCACGTCAATGCTGCTGATCACCCACGATCTGGGTGTTATCGCGCAGAACTGCGATTATGTCTCCGTGATTTATGCCGGTGAAATCGTAGAAACCGGCACAGTACACGATATTTTCCGCCACAAGCTTCATCCTTATACAGAGGGACTCTTTTCTTCCATCCCCAATATAAACGAAGATGTGGAGCGTTTGGTGCCGATTGAGGGCCTGATGCCGGATCCCACGAATCTTCCGGCAGGGTGTGCTTTTTGCGACAGATGCCGCTTCGCGACAGAGCGGTGCAGGACAGAGCATCCTCGCTTGGTAAGCATGGGCGGCGAAGAGGGCAGCCATCAGGTGCGATGCCACCGATATAATGAAACACGGGAGGAGGGAGAATAAATGGAAAACCAGGAATTGTTAAGGGTCAACCATTTGAAAAAATACTTTCAGACGCCAAGCGGAACGCTGAGTGCGGTTGACGATGTGACTTTTGGCATTAACCGCATGGAAACCTTGGGGGTAGTCGGCGAGAGCGGCTGCGGCAAGTCAACGCTGGGACGGTGCATTCTCCGGCTCCACGAGCCGACGGCAGGCGAAGTTATTTTTGAAAATCAGAACATCCTCGAATGCAGCAAGGCGGAAATGAAAGAGCTGCGCTCCAAAATGCAAATTATTTTTCAAGACCCCTATGCTTCCCTCAATCCCCGCATGACTGTTTCTCAGGCAATTGCGGCGCCCTTGATCATTCAGGGGATCTACAAGGCCAGTGAAAAGGAAAAAATCCAGAAGCGTGTTGCTGAAATGATGGACGTTGTCGGCTTAGCGTCCCGGCTGGTCAACTCCTATCCCCACGAGTTAGATGGCGGACGCCGCCAGCGCATAGGAATTGCCAGAGCCTTGTCCCTGAACCCGAAGTTCATTGTTTGCGACGAACCTGTTTCAGCGCTTGACGTTTCCATTCAGGCCCAGGTGCTGAATCTAATGCAGGATCTGCAAGCGCAGATGGGGCTGACGTATCTATTTATTACGCATAATCTTTCCGTGGTAAAGCATTTGTCGAATCAAATCCTCGTAATGTACTTAGGACAGCTGGTGGAAAAAGCAACGCCAAAGCAGCTGTTCAAAAACCCAGTTCACCCATATACACAGGCACTGCTTTCTGCCATTCCAATCCCGGATCCGGATGTTAAGATGGAGCGCGTTGCGTTGAAAGGCGAATTGACCTCTCCCATCAATGTAAAGCCGGGATGCCGTTTTGCAAAACGATGCATTTATGCGCGGCCGGAATGCAGCCAGTGTTCACCCCAGATGACGGAAGTCGAACCAGGTCATATTGTCGCCTGCCACTTGGCCGGCGGTTCTATGAAATAAAAATGAGGAGGACTCACATGAAAAAGATTTTTTCTGCACTGCTGACTGTATGTATGCTGCTTGGCTGCTTGAGCGCATGCGGCAGCAAAAACCCCAGCACGTCCGATGACGGAAGCGCAACCACCGGAGCTAAGGATACGATCGTTTTTGCGCAAGCCAGCGATATCACCTCGCTCGATTTCCACGTGGGAAAAAACCCCGCAACGTATGATGTGACTTGCAATATTTTTGACACGCTGGTCACTTGGGATGCCGATATCAACGTAATTCCTCACTTGGCTGAAAGCTGGGAGTTTTTGGATGAAGACTCTCTGCAGATGCACCTGCGCAAGGGCGTACTGTTTCATGACGGCCAGGAATTGACGGCAGAGGACGTCAAATATACCTTTGACCGTGCAATGAACAGCACCATTGTAAAGAACAATTTCTCCTGGCTGGAGAGCGTGGATGTCGTGGATGAATACACGGTTGTCATTAACACAAAGGGCGCTTATACCCCGGTGTTGAATGCTCTGTGCAGTCCTCTTGCCGGCATCATGCCCAAGCACCTCCTGGAGCAGAATGACGAGGCTCTGACAACAAATCCTGTGGGAACCGGCCCGTATAAGTTCGTTGAGCGTAAAGAAGGCGAATATGTAAAGCTGGAGGCAAACGAGAATTACTGGGGCGGCACGGTTGCTACCAAGTATCTGGAGATGCGCGTGGTTCCCGAAGCGTCTCAGCGTTCGACTCTGCTGGAAACCGGCGAAATCGACATTGCATATGATGTGCCGCCTTCCGATGTGGACAGACTGAATGCAAATGAAGCGACCACGGTTTTGTCCGCCCCCTCTTTTAAAGTGTTTTATGTGACCATCAATTGCAATAGCGGCACAAAAGCACTGAACGATTCCCGTGTACGTCAGGCAATTGAATATGCCATTGACAAGGAAGCTTTGTGCGCTTCTGTGATGTATGGTTATGCAACGCCCGTAGCCAGCCTGATCGGTCCCGGAGTCTTTGGCTATGATGCTTCTGCCACCGCCAACATTTATAACGTTGAAAAGGCAAAGGAATTGCTGTCCGCCGCCGGCTATCCGGACGGCTTTGAAATGAGCATCTGGGTTCAGTCTTCCGATCAGACCCGTCAGGAGGCGTGTGTGATCCTGCAGGATATGCTCAGCGAGGTTGGCATCACTGTCAGCGTTGAGCCGATGGACGGAACCGTGATGGATGATACCATTGTGAAGGGCGGAGATTTTGACGCATGCAGCTCCATGTATTATAACCTGATGGGTGATGCGGACTATGTGCTGTACAGCAATATTTCTCCTGAATCCACCAGTAACCTTTCTCACTACAACAACTCCGATGCCATGGCTAAGCTGCTGGCTGCACGGAGCCTGACGGACGACGCAGAACGCGCTGCCGTGTATAAGGAAATCAGCAGCATTATGGCAGTTGACCGGCCTTACATCCCGCTGTGGGCTTATCAGAATCTAGTGGGTGTGAGAAGTGGTGTCTCCGGTTTCCAGCTGAATCCGATCACCGCTTATCGGTATGAAAACGTCGCAAACGGCAAGTAATCGTATTTTTAAAGCTTTTGTATTTTGCCCCCGATCGAGGGGGCAAAATACATTAATTTAGCAATAAGGAGGCCATCTCTTGGAGGCATTTCAGACTATACATATTAAGGCGGACACGCCTTATGCCTGCGGTGTTCAATATGGTCAGCAGGCAAAAGAAAAAATTCGCGCAGGTGTCGAGGTATATCGGCGCTATTTTGCGAAAACTTCAGATAAGAGTTGGGATAAAATTCAGCAATACGCTATGGCCTATTTGCCGGATATCAAGCAGATGATGCCGGAAGTGCTGGAAGAGGCATATGGAATCGCCGATGGAGCGGGAGTCTCGATAGAAGATTTGATGGTTCTTAATTGCCGCTATGAAATCACGAAATTTCCCAAGACTCCGGAGTGTACCACGGCGGCCATTTTGCCGGAAGCAACCGCAAGCCATACGACCTATCTCGTCAAAAACTGGGATTACAAGCAGGCAGTGATTCCTAATATCGTTATTTTACACATCGAGCAGGCTGACGGTACCCGGATTTTAGGCTTGACCGAGGCCGGGCAGATGCTCCGTGAAGGGTTTAACTCCTGGGGGGTAGGCCTTTGCAATAATATGATCACGTCAGTATATGACGATTGGGGCACCGGTATCCCAGTTACTTTCCTCAGACGCAAAGTCCTCTCCTGCCACTCTTTTGAAGAAGCCAGAGATATGCTGATTCACGCAAAGCGAAGTGTTTCGAACAACATGATGCTAGCCTCTGCGCAGGGTGTCGCGGTGGATATCGAGGCATTTCCGAGCGGTGCAAATATGCTGGCCCCGAAGGATGGTATTTTGACCCACGCCAACCACTTCGTTGTACATCAGCAGTTGGATGCCAGAGTCGGTCCCAAAAATCGCGACACGCGTCTGGAAGCGCTTCTGCGGCAGCGGCAAGGCAGCATTGATGTTCCGTATATCATGGAGTGTATGAAGGATCACGAATACTATCCGGAATCAATTTGTGCACACAATACGAATCTTCCCGGTTATGAGTTAAAAGACTTCATGACGGTAGCCTCCCTGATTGTCGATTTTGCCAATAATACAGCGCATATCTGCGCCGGTCCTCCTTGTGAAGGTACCTATCTGGCCTATAAACTTTAACGCCCAGCAAAAAGCTGTTTGAATTGCCAAAACCAACCGTTTATGTTATGATGTCCTTGTTCTTTTTTACACAAGGAGCAAATATTTGGCGGTAAGCAAGGAGGCAATAACCATGGCATCTGGAGAACACCTTTGGGCAGGCCCTGCGTGCTGCAATAATGAGTTGCTGCGCAAACAGATTCGGGCACGCTCCATTCTCAGACACTTACACGCCGGGGATGTATATCTTTCCCCCGGAGATCCAATCCATTATGTCGCCTATGTTGCAGAGGGCGTAACCTCTCATTATATGTTTGGCAGTAACGGCCGTGAAAAAGTCCTGTATCGTCTTGGACGCGGTTGGTTTTTTAGTGAAGGGATTTTCTTGAATACAGGCGATAATGTGGAGCTTGCCACCAGATATGCCATTGCGGAGTGCGACACCTTACTATATTTGATAGATTACAATAACTTTATGGCCTTGCTGCAGAACATCACTTTTGCACAGGCCGTGCTGTGCAGCACGGTGGAAAAGAGCACCATTTTACGCCATGAGGTTGAAAGCGTTACCTTTGATTCCACACTGGATCGCTTAAAGCGCCTATTGCAGTCCTGCGCCAATCCCGGCGCTGTGGAGGACGGAAAATGGTGCAATCTCTCTGTGGATTGGACGCATCAAGATATTGCAGCAATCATAGGTGTCAACAGAGTGACTGTCAGCCGGTTTATTGCAGAACTGAAGCAGGATGGTTTTTTGAGACAAATAAATGGAAGGATTCAGATTCATAAAGAGTATCTGATTTCGTTGGAATAGCTGATACCTCTTCCATACATAAATACGATCATGCTCCGCATATTGGGTATCTCAAAAGCATCGTATTGGCAACCCCTGCAAACGGATATATTTATTTGCTCTGTCGCTGGTGCTCAAAACAGCTTTGACTCCCGTAAAATACGGGAGTCAATCGTCGACAAAGTAAGGATGCCCACATTCCATTCAATGAAATAAAATGATTTCCAGTGAAATTTTAATGAAAAGGTGAGAAAAAGTATGAAACTGATCACCACCGGCAATGCCGGGACTATGGAATCTAACGACATTATGATCACCGTGGAGCCGTCCGATGCGGGCGGCGTGCAGGTGGATCTGACCAGCAGTGTTTATCAGCAGTTCGGCAAGCAGATCATCTCCGTTATCAAGGAGACGACGGCTGAATACGGCGTGAAGAATGCCGTAATCACTGCCGTAGA
>OLYC01002573.1_pt1 | contig 10479 bp, 7 predicted proteins | sample 1674271 | NCBI WGS metagenome assembly OLYC01 (sample SAMEA103958154, study PRJEB25191) | human gut metagenome
GAGTATTTAAATATCATAGAGAAGTGAGGAGAAGATAAAATGTCAGGACATTCCAAGTTTGCGAACATTAAACACAAAAAAGAAAAAAATGATGCTGCAAAAGGTAAAATCTTTACGATTATCGGTAGAGAGATCGCAGTTGCAGTAAAAGAGGGTGGTCCGGATCCATCCAATAACTTCAAGCTTGCACAGGTGATTGCAAAGGCAAAGAGCAACAATATGCCAAACGATACGATCGATCGCGGTATTAAGAAAGCTGCCGGAGATGGAAACTCCGTCAACTACGAATTCTGTACATATGAAGGATATGGACCAAGCGGAACAGCTATCATTGTAAAATGTTTAACAGATAACAAAAACCGTACTGCTGCAAATGTCAGAAATGCATTCACAAAAGGTCATGGAAGCATCGGTACACAGGGTTGTGTATCTTACATGTTCGATGAAAAAGGACAGATCATCATCGCAAAAGAAGACTGTGAGATGGATGCAGACGATCTTATGATGATCGCTTTAGATGCAGGCGCAGAAGATTTTAATGAGGAGGAGGACTGCTTTGAAGTATTGACATCTCCAGATGATTTTGAAGCTGTAAGAAGCGCATTGGAAGCTGAGAACATTCCAATGGCAGAAGCAGAAGTAACCATGATTCCTCAGAACTATGTAGAGTTATCTGCAGACGAAGATATCACAAACATCAACCGTATCTTAGATCTTTTGGATGATGATGATGATGTTCAGCAGGTTTACCACAACTGGGATGAATAAATAATATGAGACAGACTCTGCTTTTGGCGCAATCCAAGAACAGAGTTTTTTCATATGGACACTTTTTTACAATAAAGTGGTAGAAATCCGGGGGGAAATGTTATATCATAAATAGTACAAGGATGATGAGGAGGTATAATTCATGAAGAGGATTCTTTTTGCAGCGTCAGAGTGCGTTCCGTTTATAAAAACAGGGGGACTTGCGGACGTGTGTGGTGCATTACCTAAGGAATTTTCAAAAGAGGAATGGGATGTCAGGGTAGTGATTCCAAATTATAGTTGTATTCCGGAAAAGTACAGAAGCCAGTTCCAGTATGTGACACATTTTTATATGTGTGCAGGAAATTATATCCAGAATAAATATGTTGGAATTTTAAAATATGAACTGGATGGGGTTACCTACTATTTTATTGATAATCAGGAATATTTTACCTGTGATACACCATATGGGGATATCCGTTATGACATTGAGAAGTTTGTTTTCTTCGATAAAGCTGTTTTATCCATGTTAAAACAGATCGATTTCCGTCCGGATCTGATCCACTGTCACGACTGGGAGACAGGTCTGATCCCGGTATATCTGAAAAATGAATTTCAGGCAGACTCTTTTTACTGGGGGATGAAATCAATCATTACCATACATAATTTGAAGTTCCAGGGTGTATGGGATGTGAAGACGATGAAGGGGCTGACAGGATTTTCAGCAGATTTGTTTGCACCGGATAAACTGGAATTTCATAAGGATGCCAACATGTTAAAGGGTGGTTTGGTATATGCAGATTATATTACAACTGTAAGTGATTCTTATGCACAGGAGATCCAGACTGATTACTATGGCGAGGGGCTGGATGGACTGCTTGCCGCCAGACATTTTGATATGCAGGGCATTGTAAACGGTATTGATTACAAAACATATGATCCGGAGACAGACCCGAAAATTTATACCAACTATAACGCATCAAACTTCCGTAAGAAGAAGGTCAATAATAAATTAAAATTACAGGAGGAACTGGATCTGACTGTCGATAAGAAGAAGTTCATGATCGGACTGATCTCAAGACTCACCGATCAGAAAGGTCTGGATCTGATCAATTATGTGATTGACCGCCTAGTGGATGATTTCACACAGATTGTTGTGATCGGAACCGGCGATCCACAGTATGAGAACATGTTCCGCCATTATGCATGGAAATACGGAGACAGAGTTTCTGCCAATATCTGTTATTCTGATGACCTGGCTCACAAACTTTACGCCGCTGCGGATGCATTTTTAATGCCATCCCGCTTTGAACCATGTGGACTGACGCAGTTGATCTCTTTCCGTTACGGTACGGTTCCAATCGTCCGTGAGACCGGAGGACTTAAGGATACAGTCAGACCATATAACGAATACGAAAATACCGGTGATGGATTCTCTTTTGCAAATTATAATGGGGAAGAGATGCTCGGTGTTGTCAATTATGCAAAGCATATTTATTTTGATAAGAAAAAACAGTGGAATCAGATTGTTGAACGGGGCATGGCAAACGATTATTCCTGGAAGTCTTCCAAAGGAAAATACGAAGGGCTTTATAATTATCTGATTGGATATACTGTATAAAATAAAAAGAATCTCCAATACTAAAGAACAGGGTAGAAAAATCTATCCTGTTTTTTCAGTCTTATGAGGGAAGGGAGATTGTATGGCAGAAAAAAATGAGAAAGAGAAGGCTGTGAATGAGCAGATCAGGGATTTTGGACAGGTGGAATTAGAGCATGGGGAAGACAGGATCTTCATGCTGACGATCATAGGAGAGATTGAGGGGCATGAGTGTCTTCCGGCGGCGACAAAGACGACAAAGTATGAGCATGTGCTTCCAAAACTCGCGGAGGTGGAGGAAAATAAAAATGTGGATGGATTACTGCTTTTGTTAAACACGGTAGGCGGGGATGTGGAGAGTGGACTTGCCATTGCAGAGATGGTGGCATCCATTGATAAACCGACGGTTTCACTGGTACTCGGTGGCAGCCATTCCATCGGCGTGCCGCTGGCAGTCTCCACGGACTATTCTTTTATCGTGCCATCCGGTACGATGGTGATCCACCCGGTGCGGATGAATGGAACTGTGATCGGGGCGCAGCCAACGTATGATTATTTTAAGCAGATGCAGGATCGAATTTTAAAATTTGTTGTGCAGCATTCCAAAGCAGAACAGAACCGGCTGGAGGAGCTTATGATGAATACGGGAATCCTCACAAAAGACCTTGGGACAATCCTGGTTGGAGGACAGGCGGTCGAGGAAGGACTCATTGATTCTATCGGTGGAATCCATGAGGCATTTGCAAAATTACACCAGCTCATACAAGAGACAAAATCCGGCGGCAAAAAAAGCTTTTAATGACAATCAAAATGAAATATGGTATACTTAAAAAGTATGAAAATCGGTGACTTATGGAAAAAACTGATATTTTTTAGAAAATATGAGATACGATACAGCGGAGGAAAAAGCTTATGACTTTATTACAGGCGGTCTTGATGGGGATCATACAGGGATTGACAGAGTTCCTTCCGGTCAGCAGTTCCGGACATCTTGCACTTTTTAAAATCCTGTTCCATGTTGAGACGGATACAGGAATGTTATTTGATGTTTTGCTGCATGTTGGAACTCTGATCGCGATCTGCGCAGTTTATTATAAAGATATCGTCAGGCTTTTTGTGGAGGGAATCTGTATCGTGAGAGATGTGCTGATCAATTTTGCAGCACTTATAAAAAACCTTTTTCTATCGATCCGTGACAGAGGAAAAGATCATGTTGATTACAGTCCGTACCGCAGAATTGTAAACAGCAGTTACCGCAAGTTTGTGGTGCTGATCCTGGTATCAACCATTCCGACCGGAATCATTGGTTTTGTTGGAAAAGACGTGGTAGAGCAGGCATCAGAACTTCTGATCGTGCCGGGCATCTGTCTGATCGCAACCGCAATTCTGCTCTTTATCGCAGACCGCTGCAAGGGCGGAGACAAGCTTCCGAAGGACATTACATACACCAATGCGTTTGTCGTTGGTATTGCTCAGGGCGTGGCAACTTTGCCGGGACTATCCCGCAGCGGAACAACGATCACAGCATGTCTGCTCAGCGGATTTAACCGCAAGTTTGCAGTGAAATATTCGTTTATTATGTCGATACCGGCGATTTTAGGTGCCATGGTGTTAGAGTTAAAAGATTTTGCAGATCTGTCCGTGAGTGGCATGGATATTACCTGCTATATTGTTGGTATGGTGATTGCTGCAGTGATCGGATATATCTGTATTAAAACAATGCTTGTCATTGTGCGCAATCGGAAATTCCGTATTTTTGCAATTTATTGTCTGATTGTCGGACTGCTCTCAATCGGCGGATTTTTCTATACATTATAGGAGATATTTTTTGGAGGTAATATTTTGGCAACAGGGAAAAGAAAGAGTTCCTCTGGCAGAAAAACTTCTGGCAGAAAAACGAATTCAGGACGTAAGAAGAATGATATGCAGCAGGAGAGCTTTACAGAGGAAGTGATTCTGTGGGTGATCCTTGCAGTCTCCATTTTACTTTTTATCAGTAATTTTGGAATCGGCGGGGCGATTGGAAATGCTGTCAGCAGTTTCTTTTTTGGCGTATTTGGTTTAATTGCATATATTTTTCCGGTTGTTTTGGTGATCGGTACTTTTTTTGCAGCATCCAATAAAGGCAATCGGATCGCAACGGTAAAAATTGTTGCAGCCGTATTTTTTGTTCTGTTTTTATGTATGTTTATCGAGATCGTGCGCTGTGGCGCGGAAGTTGCCGGAGCGGCAGGTGCCTATCAGTATTGTTCGGTACATAAAATTGGCGGAGGATTTTTAGGTGGTCTTCTTGCCGGGATTTTTTGTCCAAATTTTGGACTCCTCGGTTCTTATGTGATCGATGTTGTGGCAATGATTATCTGTCTGGTGCTGATCACAGAACGTTCCGCATTGAAGGGTGTGCAGAAAGGCAGCCGTAAAGTTTATGAAACGGCAAAAGAGAGCAATGAACGTCATCGTGAACTTGCAGAACAGCGACGTGAGGAACGTGAGCTGCGCCGCATGGACCGCAAGGTGGAAGGCGTGGCAGTCGACACAAGAGTTCTTCCGGACAGGAAGGCAGAGCCTATGGGTTCGGATGAAGTCAGTGAAATTAATATTGACAAACTTTTGGAGCAGTCGAACGCCAATCTGCCGGAAATCAAGGAGGAGAAGCATGTGACACTCACAGCCGGAGGCGCAGAATATCAAAAACTTCCTGCTATGGAACCGGAGACGGAACCGTATGTTGCTCCGTCCGCATTTTCTGAGGAAGCGTTTGAGGCAAAAGAGCTGGAAGAGGATGCATCAATCTTTCACACAGAGCCGGCATATCAGGAGAGTATCCATACAGAGCCGGCTTATGAAGAACATCATCCAGTAGAAGAATCTATTCCGTATGATGCCGCAGAAAAACCGAAGAAAAATGTTAAGGCTACGGAGGAAGATATTCAAAATGATGTCTCATCCATCGAGGAAGAGATTCATCTGGAGGCACAGAAGGAAAGAAAGTATGTGTTCCCACCAGTATCATTGTTAAAACCGCCAGGCAATAAGCAGGGAGATTCCAAACAGCATCTTCAGGAGACGGCACAGAAATTACAGCAGACATTAAAGAATTTCGGCGTTAACGTTACGATCACGAATATCAGTTGCGGACCATCGGTCACACGTTATGAAATTCAGCCGGAAATGGGCGTTAAAGTAAGTAAAATTGTGAATCTTGCCGATGATATCAAATTGAATCTTGCGGCGGCGGATATCCGAATCGAGGCACCAATCCCTGGAAAGGCGGCAGTTGGAATCGAAGTTCCGAACAAAGAGACACTGATGGTTTCTTTCCGGGAACTTGTGGATTCGCCGGAATTTAAAAATCATCCATCCAACATTTCGTTCTGTGTCGGAAAAGATATCGGTGGAAATGTAACGGTTGCAGATATTTCAAAAATGCCGCATTTACTGATCGCCGGTGCGACAGGTTCCGGTAAATCTGTCTGCATCAACACGATTATCATGAGTATTTTATATAAAGCAGATCCGAAAGATGTAAAACTGATCATGGTCGATCCAAAGGTGGTCGAACTTAGTATTTATAACGGAATTCCACACTTACTGATTCCGGTTGTGACAGATCCGAAAAAAGCGGCAGGTGCGCTTCACTGGGCAGTCGCAGAGATGACTGACCGTTATCAGAAGTTTGCAGAGGCAAATGTCCGTGACTTAAAAGGCTACAACGCCAAAATTGATGAGCTTCCGGACGGAGAGGACAAGCCGGAAAAACTACCGCAGATCGTGATCATTGTAGACGAGTTGGCGGATTTAATGATGGTTGCGGCGAGTGATGTAGAGGAATCCATCTGTCGTCTGGCACAGCTTGCAAGAGCCTGTGGAATCCATCTGATCATCGCAACACAGCGTCCGTCCGTCAATGTCATTACCGGACTGATCAAGGCGAATATGCCAAGCCGGATCGCCTTTGCGGTGACATCCGGAATTGATTCGAGAACCATCCTTGATATGAACGGTGCAGAAAAACTGCTCGGAAAAGGTGACATGTTATTTGATCCACAGGGAGTACCGAAACCACTGCGTGTTCAGGGCGCATTTGTATCGGATAAAGAAGTAGCGGATGTCGTCGCTTACATAAAAGAAGAAAACGGGCAGGTAAGCTACAATTCATCTGTGGAAGAGCAGATGAACAGCATTGAATCAGGAAATACGACTGTAAGCATTGATTCCGGACAGACAGGGGACGGCAGAGATCCTTATTTTGCAGATGCAGCAAAACTTCTGATCGATAAAGAAAAGGGTTCGATCGGAATGCTGCAGCGGTATTTTAAGGTCGGCTTTAACCGCGCAGCAAGGATTATGGATCAGTTGGAGGAAGCCGGAATTGTCGGACCGGAGGAAGGTACAAAACCAAGAAAAGTACTGATGTCGCCGGAACAATTTGAGCAGTATGAAGAAGAATATCTGTAATTGATATTTGCTTATCAATAAGACTTGTATTATAATATCAACTTATAAGTCCTGTGTAGGACAAATACAATATGCGAAAGAGAATCGCAGGAATGGAGTTTTGGAATGAAAAGTGATATTCAGATTGCACAGGAAGCAGAAATGCTCCCAATCAAAGAAGTAGCAGAAAAGCTTGGAATCGGAGAGGATGACCTCGAATTATACGGAAAATACAAAGCTAAATTATCCGATGAACTGATCGAGCGGGTAAAAAATCAGCCGGATGGAAAGCTGATTCTTGTGACAGCAATCAATCCAACTCCGGCTGGAGAGGGAAAAACAACGACAAGTGTCGGACTTGGACAGGCATTTGGCCGTTTGGGGAAAAAGGCAGTGATCGCATTGCGTGAACCATCTTTAGGACCATGTTTTGGTATCAAGGGAGGCGCCGCAGGAGGCGGTTATGCCCAGGTCGTTCCGATGGAAGACTTAAATCTTCATTTTACAGGAGATTTCCATGCGATTACTTCTGCAAATAATCTGCTGGCTGCTTTGCTTGATAACCATATTCAGCAGGGAAATGAACTTGGCATTGATACAAGACAGATTGTATGGAAACGCTGTCTTGATATGAACGATCGTGTGCTCCGTAATACTGTCGTTGGACTTGGAAGCAAAATGGATGGTGTTGTGAGAGAAGATCACTTTGTCATTACCGTTGCCTCCGAGATTATGGCAATTCTCTGCCTTGCAACTGATATGCACGATTTAAAAAGAAGATTAGGACGCATTATTGTTGCCTATACTTATGATGGAAAGCCGGTGACAGCAGATGATCTTCAGGCAACCGGAGCAATGGCTGCATTATTAAAAGATGCGTTGAAACCAAACCTCATCCAGACCTTAGAGCACACACCGGCAATTGTACATGGTGGTCCGTTTGCCAACATTGCACATGGATGCAACTCTGTCCGTGCTACAAAGACAGCATTAAAACTTGCAGATTATGTGATCACAGAGGCAGGATTTGGTGCAGACCTCGGCGCAGAGAAGTTCTTTGATATCAAGTGCAGAAAGGCAGATCTGAAACCGGATGCAGTGGTTTTAGTTGCAACAATCCGCGCTTTGAAATATAATGGAGGAGTTGCGAAAGCTGATCTTGCAGAGGAAAACTTGGAAGCTTTGAAAAAGGGCATTGTAAATCTGGAGAAACATATCGAAAATCTTCAGAAATACGGAGTACCGGTGGTTGTTACTTTAAACTCCTTTGTGACAGATACCAAGGCAGAGACAGACTATGTAGAGCAGTTCTGCCATGAGAGAGACTGCGAGTTCGCACTTTCCGAAGTCTGGGAAAAAGGTGGCGAAGGTGGTATTGCACTTGCAAACAAAGTGCTTGAGACCTTAGAGAAAAAAGAAAGCCATTTCAAGGTATTATATGAGAATGATCTTTCTCTGGAAGAAAAGATTGGGACTATCGCAAAAGAGATTTACGGTGCAGACGGCGTGACTTACGCACCGGCAGCAAAGAAAGAATTAAAGAGAATTACAGATATGGGGCTTTCCAATTTCCCTGTCTGCATGGCAAAAACACAGTATTCTCTTTCCGATGACCAGACAAAACTTGGCCGTCCGGAGGGATTTACCATTAACGTAAGAGAAGTATATGTATCAGCAGGAGCAGGCTTTGTGGTTGCTGTAACAGGTGCGATCATGACAATGCCTGGTCTGCCAAAAAAACCTGCTGCATATGGAATTGATGTAAATGACGAAGGTGTGATCACCGGTTTATTCTAAAAAAGAAATGCAGTAGAAAGAACAGAGTGAGAGGAATTATGGCACAGATTATTGACGGAAAGAAAATTTCACAGGACATCAAAGATGAATTGAAAGAGAAAGTGACAGCATTAAAAGATACAGGAACGGAGGTTGCACTTGCAGTGATCCAGGTCGGAAATGACCCGGCATCCTCTGTCTATGTAAGAAACAAAAAGAAGGCTTGCGAGTATATTGGTATCCGGTCCTTATCCTATGAACTCCCGGAGGAGACAACCGAAGATGCATTGATCGAGCTGATTGAAAAACTGAACAAAGATGAAACTGTAAACGGTATTTTAGTTCAGCTTCCGGTTCCAAAGCATATTGATCCGGATAAAATCATCCGCACAATCTCGCCGGAAAAGGACGTAGACGGCTTTCATCCACAGAATGTTGGAAAATTAGTGATCGGTGAAGAGGGCTTTGTATCTTGTACTCCGGCCGGAGTCATTCAGCTTCTGAAACGTTCTGGAATTGAAATTTCCGGAAAAAACTGTGTTGTAGTTGGCAGAAGCAATATTGTCGGAAAGCCAATGGCGCTTCTGATGCTTCGTGAGAATGCTACGGTCACGATCGCCCATTCAAAAACAAAAAATCTGAAAGAATTATGCCAGACAGCAGATATTTTGATCGTTGCCATTGGAAAACCACAATTTATTACAGCAGATTATGTGAAAGAGGGAGCTGTTGTGATTGATGTTGGAATCCACAGAGATGAAAATAATAAACTCTGCGGAGATGTACGATATGAGGAAGTTGCAGAAAAAGCTTCTGCGATCACACCGGTTCCGGGTGGAGTAGGTCCAATGACAATTGCCATGCTTATGAGCAATTGCGTGGAAAGTCTGAACAGAGAATAAGATTGGTAGAGATAGAAAGGGTTTCATATGAAATGTGCAAAGTGTGGAGCTGAGTTAAAAGAAGGCTGTTTATATTGTTCGGTATGCGGCCATGAAGCACAAATGGTAAATGGTTATTCTGTTTTGGAGGAAGATTATCTGAAAGCTCTTTTGACAGATGAAGCATCCAAAGATACATCGTCAGAAGAAACAGAAAACCAGAACAAAAAAGCAGAGGGACACCATAAAAAGAAAAAACAGACTCCGTGGATTGTTTTAGGCTGCGTTGCTGCAGTGGTTGTCGTCATTGCAATCGGAGCAATTGCTTACGTGCGCTATCAGAATAACAATTCGTACGATTACCAGATTGAGATGGCAGAAAAGGAACTGGTGGATTTAAACTATGAGAAGGCGCTTTCTTACTATAAAAATGCGCTGACATTATCACCAAATGACATCAATGCCAGGGCTGCCATGGCGGAAATCTATCTTGCAAGAAAAGAATATGATTCTGCATTAGTGCTTGAGATGGAGATCATCAACCTCGATAAAAAGAACAAAGAGGCTTATCAGGGATTGATCACGATTTATGAGGCAAAAGGTCAGTACGATAAAATTACAGAGCTGGCGTCTACTGTGACAGATACAGATTTATTAGAACTGTTTTCCGGGTATATTGTCGCTGAACCGGTCTTTTATCCGGATGAGGGAACATATGATGTGTATACGGAAGTTACCATTTTTTCCATTGAAGAATGTGATATCTATTATACATTAGATGAATCAGATCCGAAAAAAAATGGTATTCTTTATACCGATGCCGGAATTGAATTAGACGATGTTGGAAAGTATACTATCAAGGCAGTCTGCAAAAACGATAAGGGAATTTACAGTGATGTCGTTACCTGTAAATATAAGACCGAAGCGAAAGCCCCGGATTATCCGGAAGTAACACCGGATGGCGGTACTATGGATGATATTACGTTTGTAGTGATTACTGCAGATGAGGGATGCAGTATTTATTACACGTGGGATGGA
>OLYC01002575.1_pt1 | contig 10459 bp, 16 predicted proteins | sample 1674271 | NCBI WGS metagenome assembly OLYC01 (sample SAMEA103958154, study PRJEB25191) | human gut metagenome
GTATTATTTACATCATTTTTCTTATTTACACCATCTAAGGACTTCATTGTCGGGACGATTTAGGACATCGTTTCAATTCTTGCTATAACCCAACATAGTTCAAAATAAGTCGCAAATCAGATTTTTTCAAAATCCTACTTTACTTTATTTTCGATTAGTTTCGTGGGGGCTTTGTGTAAGAATTGATGTAAATGATGTAAATGCTTTTATCCACCAACTATGAAGTCCGTATCAATTTAATCTGTCAAACCGACACTTTATTATACTCATTTTTGAAGTAGGAGTCAAGACCTTCAAATTCGGACTTCCTCAGCTCCTTTGTTACATCGGTATAGATGTTGAGCGTAGTTGAAATATCCTTATGACCGAGCGTGTCCTGAATGACCTTAACATTTACCCCTGCTTCGCACATTCTTGTTGTGAAAGTATGCCTTAAAGAATGGCAGCTAAAATGCGGGAGCAATACTTCTGCATTTTCATCTTTCAACAACTGCTCATCGTTACAGTCACGAATAATACGGCGAATTGCTTTGTTGAGGGTTGCCTGATGTTGCGGCTGTCCGAAACGGTTGATGAAGATAAAATCGGTGTATCCGTCAACAGTCGCTTCACAATGAAGGTCAAGTAATTCCTGTCTTTCTTTTTCCATTAAAAATGCTTCTTTGACGAAACCGAGCATAGGCACTTTTCTTCTTCCTGCCGGGGTTTTGGTCGTATTAACATTGAAGTAACAGCCACGCTTACTGCCCTCGGTACGATGGTCATAGTAAACCAGCGTGTGGTTCACATCAATGATACCTTCTTCCAAATCAATATCGCACCATCTTAACCCTGTAACCTCTCCAACACGAAGTCCCGTACCAATCATAACCGCAAACACCGGATACCAATACTTTGATGTCGGAGAGTTTTTCAAATAGTCAAGAAACAACTCTTGCTCCGGCTTTGTTAAGGCTCTACGCTTCTCGGTCTGAAAACAATGGGACTGTTTCAACTCTTTGAGCACATTGTTTGACGGGTTATTCCTGATGTAGTCATCATCGACCGCCATATCCAAAATCTGATGGAGAACCGTATGAATATTATCAATGGTCGCCGGCTTCAGATGGCGTTCGTCTGCAAGGTAATTATAGAACCTCTTTATATCTGTTTTTCTCAGAGAAGATACAGTCTTTGAACCTATCTGATGACGGACAAAGGTCTCATACATATACTTATAGTTTTCAAAGGTGTTGTTTTTCAGACCTCGCTTCAAATCCTTCCAAAGCTCATAAATGTCATTGACCGTTGTGTATCGAGCTTCTGCCTTAATGCCATCGCTCTTGTCTTTTGCGATTTGTTCCTCTTTGTATCGCAGTTCATCAAGTGTCTTGGCATACACATAACGCCTTTTGTGGTTGGCGTCCGTCCAACTGAAATGGTATGTACCATCGGCTCTCTGTGATTCGCCTGTACGAAGCACTACTCTTGATTTGTCTTTTCTTTTTGTTCTTGGCATAACTTTTTCCTCCCTTAAATACTAAATTGCTTATCAAGATAATCAATAAATTTGTCTCGGATTACACAGACCTGAACACCGTTAGTGACAGCAAAGGGACAATCGCCCCTCATTATGATTTGCCTGATTTTTGTCCTGCCGATACCGGTGTACTCGGCTGCTTCCTCAACCGTTAAAACCTTCTTCTCCCAAAAGGGAGCATTTTCTTTTCGCTTTTCGAGTAAGACTCTGTAAGCTAAAACATCGTTGTCCATAAGCCCTCCTTCCTATATTGAGTACATTTTCTCAATGTACTCATCAAAAACTCGTCTCTTAATCATTCGTCTGTTTCCTACCCACAGAACAAACGGACATTTTTCTCGGCTTGTCATCTCATAGAGTTTGTCTCTGCCTATGCCTGTGTAAGCGGTCGCTTCATCAATCGTAAGGTAAGGCTTTACCCAAACCGGCACGGTTTCCACCTGATTACCTGAATTATTCAATTCAGTCTGCTTATTTCCCATAACACCACCTCCATCAGAGGGAATACTGCGATGACAGGTATTCCTCAAATTGTTTCCTTTTAATCAATCGCTTTGCCCCGTTCCAAAGAACGAAAGGACAATCTTCGCAATTCGATAGTTCTTTTATCTTTGATGTGCCAATGCCCGAATATTCCGAAGCTTCTTCAACCGTAAGGTTCATCTTCTTCCAAATTGGGACACTCGACATATTGGATTTAAGTTGTTTGTCAGACATACGCTGTAACCTCCTTGCCTTTGGTGATTACAGCATACTCAAAAGTCTGCGGTAAGCCAATTATGCGAATCGGCTCATCGCAGACTTGACTTTTTCCTTAAATCGAGTATTGCCTTTCGATAAACTCGTCAAAGACTTTCCTTTTAATCATTCTTCTGCTACCAATCCAAAGAACAAAAGGACAATCCTGACTTTCCGTCATTTCATAAAGCTTTCCCATTCCAATACCGGAATAAGCTGCCGCCTCCTCAATAGACAGGTTTGGTTTACACCAAAGAGGAATGTTGTAACGCTTCTTTTTTTCACTGCTATTTGACATTCCTGCACCCCTTTCCTTTGACCGAGGTGCGTTTGTCATAAACGATGTAATCCCAACCGCTGTTATTGCACTTATCGCAGTGGTCTTTGCTTTTCGCAAACGGGTCAAGACGCCTGACAACATAGTTTGGGTCGTGGATATAGTCGCTCAGACACTTGGGGCATAAGCAACGAACATCTCCGTTTCTGTCTGTGTTGTAAATCCATAAACCGAAAGTCTTTTTAAGAGCTGCGTTAATTTGCTTCCAAAGCCTTTCATCGTTTACCGAACCAATGTAGTCTGTCAGTTCATCCTTATTGACGGTCTGTATCTGTTCAAGAAGAACCATTGACGGCTTCTTCAGACCGAAGTCCTCACCCAAAATGATGTGTGAAGGAAGATACTTCTTTTTCATCACAGCCGTAACAGCAGCAACAATAATTGTCGGAGCGTTTGCATTAAAGTTGTCCGCCTGAATTACCATTACAGGTCTCTCTCCCGACTGGACAGACCCCTCCCTTTTTCCAAAATCGTAGTAGAATAAATCTCCACGCTGAATTTCTTTTCTCTGCATATATGTATAACCTCTCTGTTCATTTAGTCTTGAAAGTGCATTTCGTATCCGGAATTGAAATAACCCCTTCACTCATTTGGACAAAGGGGGTCAAAATGCACACCCAAAATCAGAGGTTTTCATAAAATTTCTTGAAATTTTTTCTTGCGGCGGCAATCGACTTATCTACAACGCTGTAATATACGCCTTCTTCCTTTGCGATTTTTCTTGAACTCATACCTAACAAAATCGCTTTAATCATTCTTTCTCTCTGAACGGGTTTCAGCATTTCCAATACCTTTCTGACTTTTGCAATTTCTAACTGTCGAAGCTGTTCCTTTTCTTCCTCAATCCGTTCTTCCTCCGCCTGCTCAAACGGGTCAACAAACGGAGTAATCAGTTCCCGGTGGAACTGTTCAGAGATGTCATCTTCATAGCCGTACACATCGATTGTTCTTTTTGCTCGCTTTTCGTACTTATCATTGTTTCTGTATGACTCGTCAATCACTTCGCCCTGAGCCATAGAAAGCAGAATGAACGGGGTGTACCGGCGGATAACATCAGGGTATTTAACCCACAATTCTTCTTCCGCCAGTTCTGTTACAATCGCCCATTTCTCCGTGCCGGTGTAACCGTGGTATTCATACCGCAGATTGATGAGTTTGCAGTCGTTCGCAAATAATAATTCCTGTTGTTCTAATGTAAGTTTTGTCATTGTCGTAATCTCCTTAAATTTGAATTTTTGAATTTGGTTGAAATCAAAAATTCGGAGATTACGGATACTTGGCGATATATGCCAGCCACTTATATGTCACGGTCTTGCTCCTTTCGGGAGCGACAAAAAAGCCGGACACCAAGAACATTAGGATATTTCTATCCCTTAATTCTCAGCGTCCGGCAATTTGATGACTCAGGAGCTTTCGCTCAAGGACTCGTGGCTCGGTACATCTGCCCGATATTTAATTGTTCGCTCTGTTATTACTTCTTGTTAATCTGTACTTGACCGTTCCCTTGCGTAGGGACAGGTCAACCTCTACTACTCTGTGGCAGTTCGGACATTTCAGTTCAATAACACCTGTTGTCATTGTTACCTTGTCGAAAATACGCCAGCCACAGTTTTTGCACCTTACGATTATCTTTTGTTCCAACGATTTCATAGCTCGCTCACCTCCGGATAAACCGTAACCAAATCAAAAGGATTATCAAGATACTCCTTTTTCAGTAGTCCGAGCTGTTTCATTCGTATGGCAAGTGCTTTTTTGGAACACCCTAAAAAATCGGCAAGTGCGTCAAACCTTTTATATACGCTCGGATAGTATATCTTGTTCAGGCATTCAATCTTTTCGCCGAGACTGAACAGATACATTCCTTGTTTTATGAGGTTTTCAGGAAGAAGAATAGCAGCTCCAAGCGTGTTTGCCTGCCATTCCTCCCAATCGGATATTGGCTTATTCCTCTCGGAATTTGCCTTGCAATAATGTACTCCGGCAGATTTCTGTGTTACACCGTAATCATGCGGGAACAACATCTTGAATATCTGATGGCTGCCCTCGTGCATTAAGGTAAAGTTCTTTCTGCCTTTCAGCTTGCTGTCAAAGTTCAAGTCCTTTTCCACAAGAACGGTTTTCCCGTCCAAAAAGAAAAAGGCTTCGTTATCATCATCTTCAAATACCTGAACACCCATTTCCGTAAATGAGGTCATTCCGAGAATACTACCGTCATAGGATAGGTGCTGGTATTCGACATTCAATCCGAGAACCTTCTCCAAGAGAAGCTCCGGGTCAATTCTGTATATTTGTGTGTTACGGACATCAGGAAGTGCCATATATGCCTGAACATACTTGTCGGCAATCGCTTCGATGTCAAATCTCGATAAATGTTTCAAGTTACAAAACCTCCTACCATTAGGATTTTGCTTCTACAAACCACTTTCCGTTTTCTTCGTCGAACAGAAATGTGGGCTTGCCGCAAATCTGTACCGTGTAGCGGATACCGGTTCCTCCGACTTTGGTGGAAGCCGCACGGCATTTCTGAATTACACGGTCTATCTCATATTTTTCATCATTCTCAAACTTGATGAAATTCGGACGAGCCGTCCCATCAGGTCTGTGTGTTACATTTACTTCAACATAAACTTTTCTTCTATCGGATTCCATTTCTATACCTCGTAATTTCTCAAAGTCAAAACCAATCTTCCCAAGTGCTTGTATCCGTCGATGTTCTTATCCGACACCCTGTACTTAGGTCGGTCATCTCCGGCAGTATTGATGTAACAGGAAAGCCTTCCTTTCTTAAAGCGTTTTTTCCGGTCAAAGAACAGGAACATTCCCTCATATATACCGTAGTCGGTAAAATGGTTTCCGCCGTCCGCACGGAAGATAACAATATCTTCGCTGCACCCCTGCAAAAAGCAGTCGGGTATCGTAACATAAGCCGTAACCTCTTTTTCGTCAATCACATTAAGCCCTCCTTAACCGACCATACCTGTCGGCATAGTGATTTCAGCTTTTTTCGGTGGTAGCCGCAGGTTCTGACACAGAACCCCATTCCTTATGCTGTCCTTTCCGAAACGCCGTCTGATTTCTTCAACACACTTTTCCATTCGCTCCAATTTGTCCTGCTTGGCGGCGTCCATAAACATATCTATTTGACGGGGCGTGTCTTGTGGAACAAGATTTATGGCTTGTACCGTCACAGAACGGATAGGGTTATTCCACCCATATCTTTTTTCAAACAACTGAAAAGCGGTCTTTGCAATAATCATCGGAGACTGTGTAGGAAGTGCAATCTTCGTCTGCCATTGCCTTGTATTGAGTGTGTTGTCTCTAATATGTATTGCGACACCTTCTGCACTCAGTCCGTGAACACGGAGCTTGTGTCCGATGTCTTGGGTTAACTCGAGAAACACGGGCCACACCTGCTCCGGTTTCTCTAAGTCTGCTACCGTTGTTATACCGTGTCCTACGCTTTTTATAGGAGAAACGAAGTCTTTCTTGGCAACAAGGGAAAGGTCGTTACCATTGGCATAGTTCCATAAAACTACTCCGTTCTTTCCTAATCTTCTGCGTAAGAACTCAGGGTCGGTATTCGCTAAATCCCCGATGGTACGAATACAATAGCTGTCAAGCACTCGCTGGGTTGCCCGTCCTACACCGAGCAGGTCAGCGGCAGGAAGTCCCCAAATCTTTTCTTTGAATGTGTCCTTTGGAATTACGGTTACTGCGTCCGGTTTCTTCATATCCGAGCCGAGCTTCGCAAATATCTTATTAAAGGAAACACCCACAGAAATCGTCAAGCCGAGTTCAAACTTCATAGTCTCACGAATTTCATTTGCCACCTTTTCCGGCGAACCGAAAAGGCTTTCTGTCCCGCTAATATCCAGCCAACACTCGTCCATACCATACGGTTCAACTTGGTCGGTATATCGCTCATAAACGCTTCTCGCAAGCTTTGAGTATTTGATATACTCCTCATAATGGGGCGGCACTACAACCAAGTCCTTGCACTTCTGTTTAGCCTGCCATACTGCGTCCCCGGTTTTCACATCAAAAGCCTTTGCTTTGTAGTTCTTTGCAAGCACGATACCGTGTCGTTCCTCCACAGAGCCGCAGACAGCAATCGGATATTTCTTCAATGCGGGGTCGAGCATACATTCGACGCTGGCATAGAAGTTATTCATATCACAATGAAGTATGCTTCGTAACATTTTTAGAACCCCCTTGACATTTTGGGTAGTTTGGTGTACACTATGTGTAGTTCAACTTCCCAATTCATATTATATACACTTCAACTGTACTTGTCAAGAGCAAATGGGTAGTTCAACTGTAAATATTCTTTTAAGGAGTGAAATCACAATGACATTCGGTGAAAAAGTCAAGGCTGAAAGAACAAAGCTTGGTATGAGTCAAGATGAGTTGGCAGCTAAAATCGGCGTAACCCGACGCATAATTGGTTCTTATGAAAATGATAAATCCCGTCCGAGAGGAATGGAAAGATATAAGAAGCTGGCAGAATCCTTAAATGTAAATGTGAATTATCTGCTGTCTGAGGACGACGCTTTCATCGCCGATGTAGAGGATAAGTACGGACGCAGAGGAGCAAGACAGGCTCAGGAGTTGCTTGCAGAAGTTACCGGTCTGTTTGCCGGCGGCGAAATGGCTGACGAGGATATGCGTGAAATGGTTGACGCCATTCAGGAAGCCTATCTTATTGCAAAGAAAAACAATAAAAAATACACCCCGAAGAAATACCGCAAAGACGAGTAATCCTCGAAGTGAACTAAGTCCAATATATGGGACATATAATAGTTTATAATTTATTATAGGGTTAATATCCGATATACTATAATATGGGAGGTGAGCCGGATTGGGGTATTACACTACGGCTGAGATTGTGAAAATCGTAAACAAGCTCATTGACCGCTGCGGTACTCGTGACCCATACAAGGTCGCAAAAGAGCTTGGTATCAATATAATCTACCGAAATTTTGACAAGCAGCGTGGAGCATATAAAGTTATTCTGAAGAACCGCTTTGTTTTTCTTAAAAACGGTATGCACCCGGTCGTGGAGCAGATAGTGCTATGGCACGAAATCGGACACGATGTTCTCCACAGGCAAGAAGCGGTTGCTGTCGGCGGGTTCAAAGAGTTCAACATCTTTGATATGAGAGAGAACCGTATGGAGTATGAAGCAAATATCTTCGCTTCTCAGGCTTCGCTCCCGGACGACACCATTTTGGAATACATTGAAAACGGCTATGACATTCAGCAGATTGCACGGGCAATGTGTTCTGACATAAACCTGATTGCTCTGAAAGTGGATACGCTGATTGCACAGGGCTATCAACTTCGCAAACAGGAACACCAAAACGATTTTCTTAAATACAATCACAAAATGTAAGACCGTCAAGTCTCGAATGTTGAGATTTGACGGTCTTTTCGTTATTTATTACATTTTTCTTTATAATCTTCGCCCCAACTCCACATAGCGTCGAGAATAGGTTTCAAGCTTTGTCCCAATTCTGTCAGAGAGTATTCTACTCTCGGCGGAACTTCAGCATACACTTTTCGATTAACGAGTCCGTTTTCTTCCATATCACGAAGCTGAGCAGTCAAAACCTTTTGAGAAACGCTGCCGATTGATTTTTTTAATTCACCGAAACGCTTTGTACCCGGCAGTAATGCTCATGTACGGTAAAGAAGCAAGCAACCGAAAACAATAGATAGACCGCCAGCACTACACTATTCCGAACCAAAGACCAAAAGATAAGCATTTTGAGAAAATCTAAACTTTTGGATTTTCCTACAATGCCGACTACGGCGGAATCCCTCCCACTCCTTATATATTTCTTTCTGTATACATTGACTTGAGAGTACCGAGTTTTGATATTTTCGCAACTGGGGTCTCTGAAGCGCGGCAAACGTTAAAATTGCCGTTTATCGGATTGCCGGAGTAATATTTCCAGCAAAAAACTCCTTGAAAGAGTTATTTTTACGTCAAGCCGCTTGCTGAAAGCAGTTTTTGCGCTCAGTTGCTCGTCTTTCCCAAATGAATTTCACCAGATTCGGCACGCAACAACCACTCAAGAGAAATTCAGCGAAGTTATTTTTGAGTGCCATGCCGACTACCATCTCAGAGGGACATTGCTTGTGGTTCATTGTCCGTAACCATGAGCCGAATGACGACCAAACCAACGCCGGAGCGGTAGTCGATAACGCGACCATAATTCCTTGCGCGACAATGCCTACTTGGATAAAACGGTGATATGCGTCAAGTTTACGTCTGATTGCCTGACGGTATCGTTTATTTTCCCTGTGAGGATATTGGTTTCCTTGTCTGCGTTTCAACGGCTTCATTGCGGCCATCCAAAAGTGGTACAAATACGCCCCGATTGTGTGAATTGCCTGTTTGAAGCTTACTTCGATTTTGAAACGATACGAGTACAGTTCAATGATTTCCATCGCAGTCATTTCAAGGTCAGTTCCCATCAGGATACAACGTCCGCGCGCAGGATGATCCACCAGAACGAAACGCACCATAATTCCTATCGGTCGCCACAGCAAATCAATAGCTCGATAGCGCAGCGTCACATTTGTTTCCCCGTATATTGGACTTGGGGCTTCAATCATTTTGCCGATGTCGTCGAACAGGGAAATTAGTTTTATCTTTTCTCCGTAAACTTTTTTCCGTCCGCGTTTCCCCGGCGGCGTCGGTGAGGCCGGGAAATAAGCTGTTGCGGTAGTTTTTACCCTGGAAACCAAATGATTGCCGCTCTCAAGCAACGGCAGGATTATCTTCCTGGAAGCGTAGTATGCATCCGCCAGAAAAATAAATTTTTCCGGCATGCGCAATGTATTGAGTAACAACACCATTTTGTCCAGCAACGTGCGTTTGTCCCGATTGGAAAATATTACACCTTCATGAATTCGCGCGGCCAGCGGCAACGCCATAATACTGTTCAATCCCCTGACCAGCAATGCTGCGGCCTGACATGAATGTCCCATTATATATTCGGGTTTTGTATTCGAATCTGATTCCTGATGCAGCAACTTGACCCCAGGCATTTTTCTGCCTGATTTCCCAATTTTCAAACCATCGCCGACGATTACCGGCATACCGTTAAAACGCACAATTTCCGGATGCAATTTGAACACCAGTGCAGTCCAAAGTTGATTGAGTAATTCAACTTTCAATGCCGGGCTGTGAAAAAAATCCAACAACCGGTCATAGCAAAACGGAGCCAGACCGATACAACGTATAAAGCTGCTTACTCCCAATAAATCGTCGCGAATTGAAAATCCAACCAATGCCACTAAAAACCACATAAAAGTTCGCGTCCTCGAACAACACTCCCGCAATTGACTTGCCCACTTCCACCATTCCTGCCAAATTTTCAACTTTTTTCTCCTTTTTTTGTTTTGCGACTTGAAAAAATATAAACATGTGTCACTATAGTGACACATGTAACGAAATTTCAAGTCTGAAAGGAAAAAATCGTGAAAGAAAGTACAAAACTTAAAAGGGAAATCACAAAACTGAAGAAACAATTAAGCGAATTGGGGGATATGCGCCCCGGCTCCTTGACGCGACAATCGCGCAGTTGGGATAAAGAATACTGGCAAATCAGCTATACTCATCGTGGACGCGGCCGTACCGGCTATGTAAGCGACGCAAACTATGAAAGGGTCAAGGCGGAAACGGAAAATTACAAAAAATTCAAGGAGTTGTGTAGTGTATTAATTGACAAGTCTATCGAATATGCTAAATTAAAAGACAAAGAGACCGACTCTTGACAGTCAAGAACTCGGTACTCTCAAGCATTTTGCAAGTTGCCTTATATCTGAGGAACGGTCATTTATACCTGGTAAAAGCA
>OLYC01002578.1_pt1 | contig 10448 bp, 12 predicted proteins | sample 1674271 | NCBI WGS metagenome assembly OLYC01 (sample SAMEA103958154, study PRJEB25191) | human gut metagenome
GTAAACATTGCAGCGGTTGTAAATAATTTATAAAAATGCCGATAATCGACCTATAAAGGTACTTTTGCGTTTTTTGATTATATTTTTAAAAAGTTGCTTATTATTTGTAGCTTTTCTATATTCATATACATGTTATATATGTCAGGTACTTTTGACTTTCTTTTATATAGAATAGAATTAGATTCTGGACGAGGAGGATCTGGTCGTACATATATTTGGCAAACTAAAATGATGGCATTTAGTAATCAATTGTCTGTACTTGAACAATTATTTGGTATTGGTTATAAAAAAGGAATGACTTTAGGATTTGGTTTCTCAAGAGGATTTCATAATGACTATATTGCCATATTGGTGGAATATGGAGTGTTTGGTTTAATGGTATTTATTGGTATGTTGCTATCCCCATTAAGAAAATCAAACAATAAGGTCATTGTTCTTTCTATAATTGTTTATGTTGCAATGGTTTCTTCTACCCTAGAACCAATTTCTGGTGGTATGATAGTATATTTTGGTTTCTTATTTTATGCTTGCATGATTGGTAGAAGTGGATTCTTTTCACAAACGAATATAGCATCAAACAATTAAGAGTTCATATTTTGTCAAGTAACCAATTTTCTAACAACTCTCTATATATAATCTCAACATAAATAGGATGTCAAAATTGAGATTCAACAAAATAATAAATTCAATATATGAAAAATGTACTACAAGTAATGCCCGAATTCGGTCTTGCTGGGGCTGAAACTATGTGTGAATCTTTGTGTTACCAACTACAGAAATCAGGTAAATACAATGTGATAGTGGCAAGTTTATTTGATTTTCATTCTCCAATAACTGAGAGAATGGAGAAATCTGGATTGAAAATAATATACCTTAATAAGAAGCCGGGTATAGACATATCTATTATTTATAAACTATATAAAGTGATGAAAGAATATAATATTGATATTATTCATACACATAGATATGTAATGCAATATGCTATACCAGCAGCAATTATGGCAGAAGTAAAAGTAAGAATACATACAGTACATAATATTGCCACAAAGGAAGTTGATGGTTATAGACGAATATTGGCACATTTCTGTTTCAAGCATTGTGGCGTTATACCTGTAAGTATCAGCCCTCTAATACAAAAGAGTGTTGTGAAAGAATATAATATTACAAAGGAACAGACTCCGGTAATATATAACGGCTCTGATTTAAATAAATGTTTAGTAAAAACAAATTATTCTGCATCCGAACCTTTCAATATATTGCATATTGGAAGATTTAACCCACAGAAAAATCATAGCATTATTATAGACGCTGCACAAAAACTGAAAGAGGAAGGATTAAAGTTTGTAATCAAACTCATTGGAGGTGCAGGTAATGAAGAACAAAGAAAACAAGAGGTAAAACTAAAAGGATTGGAGAATGAAATTGTTTTCTGTGGGTTGCAAGGTAATGTCTATCCTTTTTTACAGTCTGCCGATTGTTTTATACTTCCATCATTGTATGAAGGAATGCCTATAACACTTGTTGAGGCTATGGGATGCGGTTTGCCTATTATTGCATCTGCTGTTGGTGGAGTTCCAGATATGATTGAGAATGATAAGTCGGGCATATTGATTAGTCCTAATACAGACCAACTGGTTGTTGCAATAAAGAAACTTATGGTTGATGCAAAAATGCGTGAATACGTAGGTAAAAATGCATTTGTGAAATCAAAAGATTTCTCTACCGAAAGAATGTTCAAAGGTTATGATAATTTATATATGAGCAAATGGCAGTAAATATAATTCAGATACAACGATGGACAAAAATGCTTTTAGGAAAAAGTGTGGAACATGTTCATCAGGGAGAAGGAAAAGTCTATAGCAAGGACGAAATAAAAGGATATTATAATGATCTGACTAAAAAAGTTACAATTGACAAGTCGTTATTGTATAGCGATAAGCTACCATTGATTAAGCAATTAGATGGTCAGTATATTTATTTCCCAGTGGCTATCTTCCAATATGCTTTAGGATGCTATGATTTGTGGCTTATAGAGAAAGATGAGATTTATAAGAAAAAGTTTATCCAATGCGCCTTATGGACGTTAGAAAAACAAGATGAAGAGGGAAGATGGGACAACTTCTCGCATGTATATAAGAATGCACCTTATGGAGCTATGGCTCAAGGCGAGGGGGCATCTGTTTTATTGAGAGCGTACTCTCTGACAGGACAAGTGTGTTATCGTGAAGCAGCTCAAAAGGCTGTAGATTTTATGCTTCAAGGGTTGGAAAAAGGCGGTACTACAGAATATGCTGAAGGAAAAATTGTTTTCAGAGAATATACCAATCAGCCTGTTGTTTTAAATGGATGGATATTTGCATGGTGGGGATTGTATGATTACGTTTTATCTACAAATGACAACGATAGATATAAGAGCCTTTTAAACAAGTCTATGAATAGTCTCATTAACTCACTGCCTCTTTTCAAGAATATGTATTGGAGTTTATATGATTATGATAGAAAACTAGCTTCACCATTCTATCATAATCTACATATTGCACAAATGAAAGTGATGTATGATTTGACAGGAAAGGAAATATTCAAGGAATATGCCAATAGATGGCAAAAACAACAACGGAATGTTTTCTGTAAATCATGGGCTTTCTTAATAAAAGCAATTCAAAAGATAAAAGAATAGGATGGGAAGAATATGCGTTTGTGGGGCGTTCCGTTTATGGGATGTTCCAAAGGGAGGACAAGAAGTAAAGACATGCATACTTGCAGATGCTCTCGAAACAAAATATGGTAAGATATATCGAATAGATACGCTTGCAAAGAATAGCAGGATAAAAATGCCTTTCCAACTATTATTGGCAATGATAACGTGCACGGATGTTGTCATTTTGCCTGCCCATAATGGTTTGGTGGTATTGTCAAAACTTCTATCAAAGTTGAACAAACTATTTCATCGTCGTCTTCATTATTCTGTAATAGGTGGATGGCTACAAGATTTGTTGCCTAACCATCCAGACGTAATGAAAGCACTTCATGAATTTTCAGGTATCTATGTGGAAACGAAGACAATGATGGATGCCTTGCAAAAACTCGGATTTACAAATGTATGTGTAGTGCCAAATTGTAAGCCTCTTTCTATCATTAAAAAGAATGATTTGGAAACTTCGTATTCAGAACCTTATAAATTAGTTACTTTTTCACGTGTTACAGAGAAGAAGGGAATAGGGATTGCTGCTAATATTGTAATGAAACTCAACAAGAAGTATGGCAGGAAGGTATTTACATTGGATATTTATGGTCCAGTAGATCCAGGTGAGGATGAAAGATGGTTTGCTGAATTGCAAAAGAGTTTCACAGACGCTATCACCTATAGAGGTAACGCTCCCTTTGATAAGAGTGTTGAAATATTATCTGGTTACTTCGCTTTGTTATTCCCAACTCAGTATTTTACAGAAGGTATTCCTGGTACTATTATAGATGCATATGCAGCTGGTGTACCTGTAATAGCTTCAAAATGGAAGAGCTTCGCAGATGTTGTAGAAGAGGGAATAACCGGATTGGGATATGATTTCAACACAACGACTGATTTAGAAAAAATAATGGAGAAGATAATAACAGATCCATCTATCATTACAAACCTTAAACAAGGATGTGTCAGAAAGGCTAATGACTTTCTGCCTCAAAATGCAATTAAACCATTAATAGATAGAATAAAATGAAAGGAAGTAATCAAATCTCGTCAGATAATTTGACTTTTTATAGGGTTGTGGCTATGACAATGGTCGTATTGTATCATTGTACATGCTATTACGCTCATCCAACTTGGCCATTTGGAGAAGGCCCTTATAACCCAGTGTTAAAAATAATAACAACATTAATGGGAGGCATCCATATGCCTGTATTCGTTTTTATTTCTGGGTATTTATATTGGATGCTGAAAAGGAAAGGGCATTATGATGATTTGGTGCTCTTCTATAAAAATAAGATACTAAGATTGTTGGTGCCATATTTTGTTGTGGGGGGGGGTAATGCTGATAATGTTCAATGAAATATACAACCTGAGTTCTTTGCTTTATGGAATATGTCATCTTTGGTTTTTGCTAATGTTGTTCGGACTTTTTATATTGGCACCAATTGTATGGCATTTGATGGAACTCATAAAAAATGACAGAATTGCAACAATTGCAGTAAATGCAAGCTTCCTTTTATATCCGTTATTTTGTAATGTATACCTTTTTCAGATAACAAAGATTTTTTACTTTCTGCCATTTTTCTTAATTGGTTATATTACTCAACGTAGAGGGAAGAAGGAAGTATATAGTGATAGCGTGTTTTGGCTCAGCATAGTATTCGTGATGATAATACTATTTATGTTTTGTCAGAGGACTTTGTTTATAGATAAGGTTATCAGAGAATTCGCAAGCTATTTTGTTATTATTATAGTTTCTGTAATTCCGAATATAAATATTCCAAATAAAATAAAGAGGATTATGAATAATTTCTCTGAAAATTCTATGGGTATTTATCTTGTACACCAAGTAATTATTGGCTATGTGGTAATCATTCCATCTGTAAAGCTATTTATTGACAACACTAATAGTTATATCGGAGTCTTGTTATTGTTTGTGAGTGTATTTGCAAGTTCGTGGCTTTTAAGTTTCTTGTTAAACAAGCAAAATTCAACACGATTCTTAATCGGTAGTAAAATTAAAAAATAAGAATATGAAACTTTGTTTTTTTATAGATGACATAACTCATACTGGAGGAATAGAGAGAGTAACTTCTAATTTAGTTTTGCAGTTTTCAAAAGATCAAAAATGCTTGGATATCGAGATTGTTTCTCAATTCAGATCATCAGAAAAACCATGGTATCCTTTTGACTGTAAAATAAATTACCTTTCAAAGAAAAATTATGATGCCAAACCACATTCTTTAAGCAGAAGAACAACGGTACTTGGAAATATAAATGCTGTTAGAAAATTCTTCAAAAAAAATCAATATGACGTGATTATAGCACAATCATTTCCTAATGTATTTGCTTTGTTTATAGCAGGTGTAGATATGAGTAAGGTAATAGCTACAGAACATGTATATTATGGTTATTACAATACTATGCTCAAAAGATTGCGATTATTTATCTATAAGCGATGCAAGAAAGTTGCAGTATTAACTTCAGCTGATAAGGATTGTTACGATAAATATTTCAGAAGTGATCATACAGTTTTAATACCTAACCCTGTTGTCGTACCAGAGTATTTTGAATCTGATTTGGACAATAATATTGCTATAGCTATGGGGCGAATACAATATCAAAAAGGATTTGACACATTAGTTGATGTTTTTGCTATGGTCCATAAGAAACAGCCAAACTGGAAGGTATATATTTATGGAGATGGTAATTTCCGTGATGATATAGAAAGACATATAAAGAAATGCGGTATGGAGAATACAGTAATGTTAAAGGGTAGAACAGATGATGTTCCTTCTGCTATGCGAGAGGCTTCATTCTTTATACTGTCATCTCGTTTTGAGGGTTTTGGAATGGTAATAGCTGAGGCCATGTCCCAAGGTTTGCCTGTAGTAAGCTTTGATTGTCCTACTGGTCCATCTGATATGGTAAAGTCAGATATTAATGGCATCTTGGTAAAAAATCAAGATAAGCAAGCTCTTGCAGATGCTATATGTTATATGATCGAAAATATAGAAAAACGTAAAGAAATGGGAAAGAATGCAGTAAATACAGCAAAGGAATTTGCTGGGGATATTATTGCAAAGAAATGGTATTCTGTTCTCGGAATTAATTAGTAAATAAAGTAATGGTCTTTCCGTCTGCACAAGTGGTTGCATGGAGCGATATGTTGCGATACCATCGGGCGGAATAATATATAGGTAAAGAAATGAAAACATACATTGTTATGGTTTCTTGGATCTCAGATACAGATTTGATAAATCAGTAATGTCAGAGATAGGAGAATCTTCGGATATTGGACAAGCAATTTGAAAAATACTTGTCATCGAAAGACAATCCTTGTCGGATGCATGAGGATGACATTCTGATAGAAAAGCCATTGGTAAGAAGGAAAAGTTCCCTACCCAAAACTACTTTATATCTTGACTCTAATTTTGAAATTAATATTTGGGGAGGTCATGATAACATTGTGCAGGGGTATGATGAGGCAGCTGGTATGAATTATTATCAATTTTTCTATAACAAGGAAAATAATGATTCCTTCTCTTTGTATTTAAACCTGTAGTCATTACTTTCATCACTGCTTTTTTAAGGTCGCAATTTTGCAAAGTTCAAGAAATAAGTTTATCTTTGTATTTTAAAATTTATCTGCTAAATAATTAAGGTTATGATTCACGAAACAATACATATAAAGAACTTAGGACCTCTTGAAGATACTGGTGTTATCGATATAAAACCACTAACGGTGTTTATCGGAAATTCAGCAAGTGGCAAGAGTACACTTATGAAGGCTCTTGTACTAATGCGCTACATATTTAAACGCCTTTCTATTAGAGCTTATTTCCATAACTCACATATAGAAGAGAATGTTATAAACTTTAGGTTTAAGGATTTGTTGCGTGATAATATGAGTGTATTGGTTACTGCCGAGACTTACATTCATTATAGTGTTATCATTAACGGAAAAACGTATTCTGTAAGTTATTCAGGTGGCAAGCTGTCTTACAATGCTATAATCCCCAACGAGGACTTATGCTTCTTCAAAGAAGTGTGGGTGGCAGAATCAAGAAGTGCTATAGCTCCTCTTTCAAGTCAAGGTACATTGGCTAAAAACGCTTATTTGGGATTCTTCTTTAATGAAACATTTACCGAATTTGACAATGCAACTGATGCAATAAAGCATTTTGACTTGAACTACATTGGTTTGGACATGAATGTGGAACGCGGAGGCAACAACCAAAAGAAGTTTATACTTAAGCCTAAGGGTAGCAATTATTCTTCGTTTGAGCTTCGCCATGCGTCTTCTGGTATACAGACAACTGCGCCTTTAATAGCCATGATGAACTATTATGCTCAGGCTTTTGACTTTAAGTTGGCTCAAAAACGTAGTATTATTGACTTGTTGTTTGAAAAAAACCTTACCACTCAGTATCGCCCTGAAATGGAACTTACTGATATGCCTAAATATGTACACATACATATAGAGGAACCTGAATTAAGTCTTGATCCGACTTCTCAGATTCAGATGTTGAACGAGATAATACGATTGGCGTTTTATGCAAAGGTTGATAGTCGTGAAATTGGATTGGTGCTTGCTACACATAGCCCTTATATCATTAATTCTCTGAATTTGTTGATGAAGGCTCACGATTGCAAGACGGATATTGACGGTGCACATATTAGCTATGACGATTTGTCGGTATATCAGATTGTTTCGGGAGGAGTGGTTGACTTGAAAGTTAAAAACATTCATTACGTGAACACGGATAGACTTTCAGAGGACATCAATAACATATATGATAAATACCAAGAATTAAAGCAGTTGCAAAATGAAGAATCTCTTGGAAAATGACCTTCCGGCATTTTATGGCGTAGGCAGAAGATGTACATGTGATGAAAACACAACAAGTTTGAGCGAATTTGACCTTACAGAGGATGATACACAATTTGTTGTTGATTACAAAAAGGGGTATGCGTCTTTTTGTGGCAATTCGTTTAACTTGAGTGTAGTTAATTATGATACTTATATTGGCCAATTTGCTGGAACAAGAATAGCTGATGGTAGACGCAGATGTGACTTTATCCTGACAGATACTGACACTAATAATATTATTGTTTTGTGCGAGGTGACAAGCTCTATAGGTGGAATAGAAAATCTATCTCGTCCGATAAGGAAGCCCCAAAAAGATGGAACAAAAATGGTTGTTTTTCCAAAAGGCAAATATCAAAAGGTTGAACTTCAACTCTACCAGAGTTTAGAAACCTTGACTAACGTGCCATCTATATCGTCGTATATTAACAACAAGAAAAGAAAGGTGTGTTTAATGTCATACCTCATTAAACAAACTGAGAATAATGCTGTTAATGCTTTCAACAGAAATCGCATGATGGAAGCTGAGGAGGCTGGCGAAAATGGTGCACAGATAAGTTGTCCACAAATAGAACAGTTTGGCTTTGACTATTATAGAATAAGTCATGCTTATTCTTTTAGAATAGACAATAACACTAAATAATATAAAATCCCCATTCGAGTGGCGACATTAGCGCAGAGCGATACTGCGGTGGGGAACTTCACTTTGTTTTTATTTTTATTATGACGTGCTGTATGGGTATCACTACTTATACGGCAGCATATTGTATTCTTTTATATTCAAGTTAATTTTTTATTATGCAAGATTACGGATTGGTGTCTATCATCACTCCTACTTGGGCGTGTGCTGACTTTATTGCTGAAACGATTAAAAGTATTCAAGCACAGACGTATCAGAACTGGGAACTGCTTGTGCAAGACGACTGTTCTGAGGACAATACGTTGGAGGTTGTAAAGCCTTTTATGGAGGCTGACAAGCGTATCAAGTATGAATGTAACCCAGAGAACTCTGGGGCTGCAATAACCCGAAACAATGCTTTGCGTAGGGCAAAGGGAAGGTGGATTGCCTTTCTTGATTCGGATGATTTGTGGTTGCCTAAGAAATTGGAGCATCAACTGAAGTTTATGGTAGAGAATGGTTATGCCTTCTCTTATCATGAATATACGGAAATGAGTGAGGACGGCAAGGACTTGGGTGTGTATGTGTCGGGTATCAGGAAGGTGAGTAAGTTGGCTATGTTTATGTGCTGCTGGCCAGGATGCTTGGCTGTGATGTATGACAGAGAAAAAATAGGATTGGTGCAGATAAAAGATGTCAGAAAGAATAACGATACGGCTCTTTGGTTGAAGGTCGTGAGAAAGGCACCTTGTTATCTGCTGAAGGAAAATCTGGCAAGATATCGCCGACGTAAGGTGAGCATCACTCCCAAGCCTTTGTGGAAACGCATTTGGGCACATTATCCATTGTTTCATGTGGCTGAGGAGATGAATCCATTGATGGCTACGTTTTGGACTGTGATGAATGTGGTGGGAAATGGTTGGAAGAAAATGTGGTATGTGAAGAAGCTATGAGAAAGATTGTTATAGATAAAACGGCTTCTACATTGTTGCAACTGTTGCGTATTGCCATAAACAGACGTGCATGTGCTATTACGGATAATGTGGATTGGCAGAGTGTTAAGAGGCTTGCACAGGAACAAGGGGTGCGTGGATTGGCTTATGAGGCTTTGGAATTGTTGAAACAGGAGAATGCTGAGTGTGCTTGTTTTCCTGACCGAATGACATTGGTGCAATGGTATGCACAAACTGCTTTTGTGGAGAAGATGATTGCACAACATGTGAATTTGGTAAAGGATGTTGTGGGGCTTTGGAAGCAACATGGTGTTAAGACAATTGTTTTTAAGGGATTGGCTCATAGTCGTTACTATCCTAAACCTGAACATAGAGAATTTGGTGACTTTGACTGTTACTTGATTGATGCGCATGGTTGTTGTGCTTATAGGCAGGGCAATGAGGTGGCTCGAAAAAATGGTCTGATGGTGGATGATGGTTGGTATAAGCATTCGCATATTGCTTATAAGAAACTAACTGTAGAGAATCACCAGTTCTTTACTTCTGCTCGTCGTGGGGGTACAGATAAGGCTTTGCATCAATATATGGTGGAGGCGATAGGTGATGGAAGTAAGCTTGAAAGACTGAATGGTACGGATATTTATGTTTTGCCTGTTGAGGCTGAGGGTTTGTTTATGCTCTATCATTCGTTGACGCATTTTTTGGTGGAGGGTATTAATCTTCGGCATTTTGTGGATTGGGCTTGTTGGATAAAGGCGAATCAGGACAAAGTGGAATGGAGTGAGTTTTATTTGTTGTGTAAAAGGTTCAGACTGGATGGTTTTGTGGATGTGTTGAATTCTATTGCGGTGAAATATTTGGGCGTAGTGTTGCATGACAAAACTATTTTTACTGACAGTGAGTTTGCTGAGCGAACTATTATGAGTGCTTTGTATGACGATTCTTCTATTTATAATCGTGGTAAAGGGCAATGGTATGAGCGATTGCATGTGATTGGTAATGCTTTTAAATATTCATGGAAATACAAATATGTGGCACACTATAGCATGATTGGGTATGTGTGGCAGTTTGTGTATGGATTTATGAGAAGAAAGGAATAAATTATTTTTTGATATGCTGTATGGGTTATGATGCTCATACGGCAGCATTTTGTATTCTATTTATTCAAACTGTTTTATGGTGCAAGTTTTCTTCGAAAAGTAGGCTTGCTACGCAAGAAAAGTGTGCTCCGCACAAGGCAAGCCCGTTTCTGAAGAATAGCTAATGAAGAAAACGGCTGTTCGCCTAGGCCCAATCGCACACCTAAAGGCGTGCGTAGTTTGA
>OLYC01002581.1_pt1 | contig 10442 bp, 7 predicted proteins | sample 1674271 | NCBI WGS metagenome assembly OLYC01 (sample SAMEA103958154, study PRJEB25191) | human gut metagenome
CGCGGCAGATGGAACGCGAAAATGAGATGATCGTTATTTCACATCGCCTTTTTGGGTGGCCTGACATGAGGGATGATTCAGCCATCAAAAGGGGAAAATAAATCAAAAAGGCTATTGACTATTTGACTATTTGATGTATAATAGATTACAGAAATAAGGTAAGAGGTCAAGTGGAAAGCGGTGAGTGATATGAATAGCACGATGCTATCTGATAAAATAGAAAATTTCATTCTGGATCTGATGGATAAGCAAAATACAGACCAGCTGCTGCTAAAGCGCAAAGAGGTGGCCGACCGGCTCGCGTGTGCGCCTTCACAGGTGACGTATGTGATCAATACGAGATTCTCCGCCAATGATCGATTCATCGTCGAGTCACGGCGTGGGAGCGGTGGATATATCAAGATCTCCCTGCGCCCTGTCGAGCGTGAGGAGGTGCCGAACTACTACCATCGGCTGAAGGCGGCAGCGAGCCAGTACCAGAATGAAAAGTCAAATCATCAAACAAAAGACAAACCGGTATCGCAGGAGGAGATAGAAAATGGTCTTCGGGGATATTTCCAGATGCTTTTGAATTACGACATCATTTCCGAGCGTGAGTATCGGCTGATGTATGCGATGACGCACACGATGCTGGAGTATTGTCCGGAAGGACACCGAAAGGAAGCCGGACGGACGATGATCCATCGCATCGAGTGGGCGCTGAAAGGAGAATAAATATGCTTTGTGAACGCTGTCATGCACATCCTGCCACTGTTCATATGGTGCAGGTGGTGAACGGACATAGAAAAGAGGAGCATCTCTGCAGTGAGTGCGCAGAGAAAGAGCATGTCTTTCAGAAGGAGCAGAGCTTCTTTGGACATGGATTCTTTGACAGTCCGCTGGATCATTTCTTCGGCGGATCGATGCTTGGGCATCTCTTAGAAGACCCCTTCGGGACCCGCACGCTGGAAGATCAGGGCGGCGGACAATTCATCGAAGTCAGCCCGGAAAAGCTGCCGGAGAATGAAGACGGCTACAACCGCTTCAAAGAGTCCATCCGGCCGTCGTTCCGGAAAGGGAAGGACGAGATCCCCGTGAAAGAGGCGAAGGAGGAAGAAAAGATGGACGCTCCGGCGGAGAGCATGGAACTCCAAGCCTTAAGAAGGGAGCTCAAGAGCTGTGTCGATCGCGAAGACTTCGAGCGTGCCTGCGAGGTCAGAGACAAGATCAAGGCGATTGAAGGAAAGAAATGAGTGACTGGTGACTAAAATACCACCTTCATTTCTAATTTCTCATTTAATATAAACCCCAAAACAAAGGAGGGATTTCTATGGAAGACAGATATACAGATGGTGTAAAAAATGCCTGGAAATTTGCAGGAGAAGAGGCTTCGAAGCTGGGCAGTGATTATTTGGGGACCGAGCATCTGCTTTTGGGCATTGCCCACGAAAAAGATTCGGCCGGCGGCAAGATCCTGAATTCGCTCGGCGTGACCGTAGAGGCGGTGGAGCCGCTGCTCGCCGGGCAGGGAAGGAGCGGCTTCTTCTCTCGCCGTGAACTGTATGTAGCGCCGCGGACGAAACGGGTGCTGGAAATGGCGCTGGAGGAAGCCAATGATCTTGGCAATTCCTTCGTCGGCACGGAGCATCTGCTGCTTGCCATTCTTCGGGAAGGCAGCGGCGTTGCGATGCAGATCCTGGAGCATTTCGGCGTGACACAGGAGAAGCTGCAGAAAGCCTTCGATACCTATATTTCGGAAGACGGAAATGGAGAAGGCAGTGCAGAGCTGGGAGAGATGGGTGATTTTGCCATCGACCTCAATGAAAAAGCCAAACAGGGCAAGATCGACCCTGTCATCGGGCGTCAGACGGAGATCAATCGCGTGATCCAGATCCTGTCCCGCAGAAATAAGAACAACCCTGTCCTCATCGGCGAGCCGGGCGTAGGTAAGACAGCCATTGCAGAAGGACTTGCACAGCGGATCGTTTCTCATGATGTGCCGGAGATCCTGAAGGACTGCCATGTGATTTCTCTCAATATGTCCTCCGTCGTCGCCGGTACCAAGTATAGAGGCGAATTTGAGGAACGGCTGAAAAAAGTCATTGATGAAGTGAAGAAACATAAAGACTGGATCCTTTTCGTCGATGAACTGCATACACTGGTGGGCGCAGGCTCGACGGAAGGCTCCATGGATGCAGCCAATATCATGAAACCGGCTCTGGCACGCGGGGAGCTGCGCTGCATCGGTGCGACCACTTTGAAAGAATATAAGAAGTATATCGAAAAGGATGCCGCTTTGGAACGTCGGTTCCAGCCGGTCAAAGTCGGTGAACCGACACCGGAAGATACGCTGAAGATCTTGAAGGGTCTGCGTGATCGCTACGAAGCCTTTCATAAAGCGAAGATCACCGATGAAGCAATGAAAGCGGCGGTCGAACTTTCCGGTCGTTACATCACGGATCGTTTCCAGCCTGATAAAGCCATCGATGTCATCGATGAAGCCGCCGCCAAGGTCCGCATGGAAGCGTCTTCGACACCGGATGCGCTGAAAGAGAAGGAAGAAAAGCTGGCCTCCCTTTTGAAAGAAAAGGAAGCGGCTGTGGCTTCGCAGGATTTTGAAAAAGCCGCCGAGTATCGTGATGCTGCCAAGAAGATGCAGAGCGAGATCGCCCTCATGAAGAAGGACTGGAAGGGGGCGGATCATGATGATCTTAAAGTCACGGAAGAAGATGTGGCAGAAGTCGTCGCCAAATGGACGGGGGTACCGCTGCAGAATCTGAAGAAGAGCGACTCCGAGCGCCTGCTCCATCTGGAAGAAGAGCTGCATAAGAGAGTGGTCGGTCAGGATGAGGCCGTCCATGCCGTTGCCACGGCGATCCGTCGTGCGCGTGCCGGCATGAAGGATCCGAAACGTCCGATCGGTTCCTTCCTCTTCCTTGGCTCGACCGGTGTCGGCAAGACCGAGCTGGCCAGAGCACTCGCTGAATGCATGTTTGGCAGCGAGAAGAATATGATTCGTTTCGATATGTCGGAATACATGGAGAAACACGAAGTGTCCCGTCTCGTCGGTGCGCCTCCAGGATATGTCGGCTATGAAGAAGGCGGCCAGCTGACCGATGCCGTGAGAAAGACGCCGTACAGCGTCATCCTCTTCGATGAAGTCGAAAAGGCGCATCCGGATTTCTTCAATATCCTTCTGCAGGTACTTGATGATGGCCGTCTGACCGATGGTCAGGGCCGCACCGTGGACTTCACGAATGCTGTCATCATCATGACCAGTAACCTTGGCTCTGCCCTCTTGAAAAACCAGATGAAGAAACTGGGATTCAAAGCAGAGGACAAAGGCGAGAAGAAGGAAACCTTCGAGGATGTGAAGAAGCTGATGATGGATGAAGTGAAACACACGCTCCGTCCGGAATTCATCAACCGTATCGATGAGATCATCGTCTTCCATCCGCTCACCGCTTCCGATCTTTCCTCTATCGTGAACCTGATGCTTGCCAAGGTCGGCGAGAAGCTCGCGCACTTCGAAGTGAAGCTTGATGCCAGCGAAGAAGCGAAAAAGCTCCTCATCGATCATGGTACCGATGTGGAATACGGTGCACGTCCGCTGCGCCGCACCATCCAGAAAGAAGTCGAAGACCCGATCTCCGAGCTTATTCTGCAGGAGGGTCTCGAAAAGAAGAAAGTCCTCCATATGGATGCCAAGGATGGCAAGCTGACTTTCCACGCGGAATGATGCCATCGGCTTTAGGCAGATGATATAATAAGAGTGCAATAGGAATGTAGTAGACATTTCCCGTTGCACTCTTTTTGTGCTTTTAGGGGTTCAACGGGTTCTCTGGGATCTGAAGGTTCAACGGGGAAGGTGCGGCGCGAAGCGCCGAATGATAATTGCGGCGAAGCCGCCACCACCACTCCTCACTTCTCACTCCTCACTCCTAACTTTGAGAAATTGTATAGCGTACTGATGAACGATATGATGATAAAGGAGATACGTCCATGACCAAGAACCGAACCAAATTCGTCTGCTCGAACTGCGGGGCAAAGACTGTGAGATGGATGGGGCGATGCCCGCAGTGCGGCTCATGGAATACACTCGAGGAGACGGTGGAGGAAGTCCTCCCTAAGCAGCTGCGGACGACGCATGAGGTGGTCAGCGGCAAGCGTCCGCAGAAGCTCTCGGAAGTGAATCTGGAAAACCATGAACGCATGCAGCTGGCGATGCCCGAGGTTGATCGTCCGCTCGGAGGCGGCGTCGTACCCGGTTCCGTCATCCTTTGGGGCGGCGAGCCGGGGATCGGCAAGTCGACACTGATTCTCCAGGTCTGCCACGCCATGGCAAAGGCGGGACGGAGCGTCCTTTATGCAAGCGGGGAAGAGTCCGAAGCGCAGATCAAGATGCGCGCCGAGAGACTCGGTGCTGCTGATGACGATCTCTTCGTCTATTCCGGCGGCAATCTGGATGCCATCGTTTCTGAGGCTGAGAAAGAAAAGCCATCCATGCTGGTCATCGACTCCATCCAGACGATGTATCTTTCTGCCAATGAATCCCCGATGGGAAGTCCGGCGCAGATCCGCGACTGCACCGCCGTACTCGTGCGCCTCGCGAAAAGTGAGAATATCGCTGTCATGATCATCGGTCACGTGACGAAGGAAGGAAATCTCGCGGGGCCGCGCATCTTGGAGCACATGGTCGATGTGGTCTTCTACTTGGAGGGCGACCGCAGCTACCAGTTCCGTGTGCTGAGGACGGTGAAGAACCGTTTCGGCTCCACCGCAGAGTCCGGACTCTTCGTCATGGAGGGACAGGGGCTCAAAGGGATCGAAGACCCCTCGAAGTACCTGCTTCGTGACCGCACGAGCCAGACGCCGGGTCAGGCTGTCGTCGCCTGCATGGAGGGACTGCGCCCTGTCCTTGTAGAGATCCAGGCACTCACCGTCCACTCGGTCCTTGCCATCCCGCGCCGCATCGCGGCAGGCTATGACTACAACCGCATGATCATCCTCCTTGCCGTCTTGGAACGCCGCGGACGCATCCCTTTCTCGACCGAAGATGTGTACCTCAATGTGGCGGGCGGCTTCCGTGTGAAGGAAACTGCCGCCGACCTGGCTGTCGCGCTCTCACTGATCTCTGTCAGAGGCGACGTCGCCGTCCCGCAGAACCTCATGGCGCTCGGAGAGATCGGTCTCACAGGAGAGATCATGCCTGTTTCCCGTGTCACTCTTCGTCTCAAAGAAGCGCTCAAGATGAAATTTACCCACTTCATCCTGTCGGAACGCAATAAAAAAGAAGTCCTTGCCTATTATGAAGCGCATCATCTGGACGAGGTCAGAGAACATACCGTCTTCGTCAGAAATTTGAAAGACTTGATGGAAGCGGTCAAATAACCGCTCAAGGGCTGAAGCCCCGAAGGGGGGAATGTTATTAAGTTAAGCGGAAGAACGTTCTTGGCTCCCCATCGGGGGAGCTGCCCGAAGGGCTTGTGCAAGCGAACTGGATTTTTAGGAGTGAAGCGACGCGAAAATCCAGTGAGACGCCATTTCGAACGAAGTGAGATGAGGGGGCTACGTAGCGGTATTGCATGAAAGTGTTGGAATATCGATAGCATCGGACTATTCAACATAGCACGCTATACCGCTGGCATGCCTCTATTGCCTTCGGCACTTCCCCCGAAGGGGGAAGCAAGACATTACGTAGCTAACGATTTCCTTAACTTAATAGCATTACCGAAGGGGGGCTTTGAGTCTGCTTGAAAGCGCCGATCGGCTCAGAAAGAGGAGCATGGGCGGCAGCAGTGATGAGCTCCTTTGGCGCAGAATGGCACAAAGGGCGATGCCCCAAGCGGTATGTCAGTCTTCGCATCCCCTGTTTCTGCCCGTGAGGCTCTGTTTTCCTCCCCGAATCAAAAGAATTTTCATTTCCGGTATAAATGAGAGCGAAAGTTTGCTATAATAAGATGATGCTTAAAATGTAAAAATGGACTTACTATCTGAAAAAGTTGTTTTCTACAAAAACATAGTGTAATCAAAGAGGATTCAAGATGCCGGAAAAAGTATTACGATTGATATTCATCCTGCTCTTTACCGTTCTTGGCGTCGTGCTTTCTAGACAGGGCGAGTCAGTGCTGACGGCGCTGCTCCCGAATTCTGTCCTGACGGAGACCATTCTGGGGATCACCTTCATGTCTCTGGCCACGATGCTTCTGGGCGGTATTTTAGGAGCTGTCGTGGGCTGCGCTGTATCGCCCTACCTGATTTCCCGCCTTTTCGCATTGACATCGCGGATGGAGAAGTCGCTGTCTGCCATGAGTACGCAGGATCTCATCGCAGGGACGCTCGGGCTCTTTCTGGGGCTCATCATTGCAAATCTGGTCGGACTTGCTTTCAGCTCAGTGCCGTTCATCGGGCCGTATGTCTCTGTCGTACTGTCCATCGTGCTCGGATACCTGGGGATGCATCTCGCAGTCAGCAAGAAGCCGGAGATGGTCGGCTGGTTTAAGCTGCATGCGGAAGAAAAGAGCGAGAAAAAGAAATCAAAGGAAAAACAGCGCATCGGTAAGCTGCTGGATACGAATATCATCATCGATGGACGTGTGGCAGATATTTTCCAGACTGGATTTTTGGAAGGTCCTATCGTGGTGCCTGTCTTTGTGCTGGAAGAATTGCAGAAGATCGCAGACAGCTCGGACGTACTGAAGAGGAATCGCGGCCGCCGCGGACTGGATATCCTGAACCATATGCGCAAGAAGAACCGCGATGACATCAAGATCATCACCGATGATTTCGAGGAGATCAGTGAGGTGGACTCCAAGCTCATTAAGCTCGCCCGTGAAAAGGGCTACAAGATCATCACCAATGACTACAATCTGAATAAAGTGGCGGAGCTGCAGGGCGTCGCTGTCCTCAATGTGAATGACCTTGCCATCGCTGTGAAGCCGGCCGTCATTCCCGGCGAGCAGATCTTCGTCCAGCTCGTGAAGAATGGCAAGGAAGAAGGCCAGGGAGTCGCCTACCTTGATGACGGCACGATGATCGTTGTCGAAGACGGCAGCAAAAGCATCGGTAAGGAAGTCGCTGTCATCATTACCTCCGTCCTTCAGACCTCGGCAGGGAAGATGATCTTTGCGAAGCTCGAAGAATAGGGGGATTGGTAGTGGGTGACTGGGGACTCGAAGACCAAGAGATATCAGATTCTCTCGTTTAGTCATTTCGAGCGCAAGCGAGAAATCTTTCTCATTCGCGGTCTGGCGGTCAATGTTTGGAAATTCCAAACGGGAAACCTGCTATCCAAGAGACTTTCGGGCATCGCCCCCTTTGTATCGTTGGAACCTTGAAGTTTGAAAACAGGGATGAGTAGCTGGGGATTGGGTTTGCGATACGAGAAAACCGCTCGTTTCAAACCTCCGCGACGCTTAGATCCTTCGACTCAGTTCTCATGTTTCAGATAAGCCATTTCCAAACATACGACGTTTTTATCCGCTCAGGATGACGAAATGTGCTGCACTGCCCCCGCTGAACCCTCTGAACCTATAGAACCCGCTCCCCCTCTTTCGCACGCAATCAAGGGGCAGCACGCCCAAAGGACTAACCTTACACCTTTAAACCTTCAAACCCATTTAGGAGTACATGTATTTATGAACAGTCTCATACTGGTGGCTGCCGGTCAGGGCAGCCGCATGGGGGCTCCGGTGAATAAACTTCTCTTGAAGCATCGGGGCCATTCGCTGATTTCTTATACGCTAAGGCATGTCTTTCAGAGCCGCTTTCTGGAAGAGCTCATCATCGTCGCAAGGGTCGAGGAACAGCCGATTTTTGCTGACATATTGAAAGGGATCGAGCACCATATCCCTGTCCGCTTCGCACCGGGCGGAGCGACGCGCACCCAGTCGGTGAAGAATGGACTTTCCTGTCTTGCGAAGGATTCGGAAAAAGTCCTCGTGCATGATGGGGCGCGTCCTTTCGTCGATGGGAAGACCATCGATGAGGCCTTTGCTGCCATCAGCGAGGCACATCCGGCCGTCGTGGTCGGTATCCCCTGCGTGGATACCATCAAGGAGGTCGATGGGGAATTGGTGCAGGGGACGCTGGATCGGAGCCGCCTTTTCCGCGCACAGACGCCGCAGGGGGCATTTTCGAGGCTGCTCAAAGCGTCGATGGAGGCTCTTTCCTCCGAAGAAGGGATCACGGATGACGCTTCGATCCTGGAAAAAGCGGGCGTGCCGGTCACGGTGCTGCCCGGGAAAGAACAGTTTTTCAAGGTAACGACACCGGGAGATTGGAGCCGGTTTACGAAAATGATTGAAAAAGAGGGCTTGCCCTTCCGTATCGGGCAGGGGTATGATATACATCGATACGATGAAAGCCGTCCGCTCATGCTTGGCGGTGTAGAGATCGCAAAGACAGGCGGCCTTTTGGGTCACTCGGATGCGGATGTGCTGCTGCATGCTATCATGGATGCGCTTTTGGGCGCAACAGGTCTTCCCGATATCGGGCACTATTTCCCCGATACCGATCCTCGCTATGAGGGAGCGGACAGCAAAAAGCTCATGCTCGAAGTCGCGCGCGTCCTTTCCGAAGAAGGCTGGCAGGCTGGAAATATCGACAGCACGGTCATCGCGGAGAAGCCGAAGCTTGCGCCGCATATGGCGGAAATCAAAGCATCGATCGCGCATCTTCTCGCTATCTCCGAGAGTCAGGTGGGCGTGAAAGCCACAACGAATGAAAAATTGGGTGCAGTGGGCCGCAGGGAAGGTATGGCAGCTCTGGCATCCGTTATCATTTATAGAAAATAAGAAGGAGTTTTAACAGATGGAAAAGAAATTGAAAGTTCGTTTTGCCCCGAGCCCGACAGGCCCATTTCATATCGGTGGTGCGCGCTCCGCGCTCTTCAACTGGCTGGTTGCTCGTCACGCTGACGGCACCTTCCTCGTCCGCATCGAAGATACGGATCTGAAGCGTTCCACCAAGGAATCCGAAGAGAATATCAAAGATTCTCTGAAATGGCTCGGCATGAACTGGGATGAAGGCATCGACGTAGGCGGCCCGCATGGCCCGTACCGCCAGACCGAACGCCTCGATCTCTACAAGAAGGAAGTACAGAGACTTCTCGATGAAGGCAAAGCGTACTACTGCTACTGCAGCGCAGAAGAGCTGGAAAAAAGCCGCAAGGCGCAGCTCGATGCCGGCAAGACTCCGATCTATGATGAACACTGCCGCCACCTCACCGAAGAAGAAAAAGCCAAGTACGAAGCCGAAGGCAGAAAACCGGTCGTCCGTCTCAAAGTCAGAAAAGACGGTGTCTTTGCTTTTGATGACATGGTTCGCGGCCATGTCGAATTCCAGGCAGCCGGCGTCGGTGATTTCATCATCATGAAATCCGACGGCATCCCGGTCTACAATTTCGCTGTCGTCATCGATGACGCTTTCATGGAAGTCACCCACGTCATCCGCGCGGAAGAACATCTCTCGAACACCCCGCGTCAGCTCGCTATCTATGAAGCACTTGGCTATAAACCTCCGAAATTTGGCCATATCTCCCTGATCCTCGGTGAAGATCATAAGAAGATGAGCAAGCGCCATGGGGCAACCTCTGTCACCGAATACAGAAATATGGGCTACCTGCCGGAAGCGGTCGTGAACTATCTGGCGCTCCTTGGCTGGACTCCGAAGGGCGAACAGGAAATCTTTACGGAAGAAGAGCTCATCAAGCAGTTCTCCATGAAACGTGTCTCCTCGAATGATGCTGTCTTCGATATCAATAAGCTGAACTGGATCAACTTCCAGTACATGAAGAAGCTGGACGCAGACCAGCTCTATGATCTGATCGTCCCGTTCCTTGTGAAAGCCGGCTATGTGGATGCTGCTGTCAGTGAAGAAAAGAAAGACTGGCTGAAGAAGGTCATCTGGTTCATGAAGGATCACATCTACTTCGCAGGTCAGGCGGCGGAAGAGCTGAAGTTCTTCTTCGAAGATATGCCGAAGATCACCGACGAAGATATCCTTGCTGTCATGAAGGAAGAAACCAGCGGCAAGCTGCTCAGAGCCTTCATCGAAGATCTGAAAACGCTGGAAACCTTCGATCAGGCAGAGATCAAGAAATGCTTCAATGCATGCATGAAAGCACAGGGCATCAAGGGCAAAGCTGCTTACGAACCGACCCGTATCGCTTTGACCGGTGCGACCCAGGGCCCGGGCATGTTTGAAATGATGGAACTTTTCGGAAGAGAAAAGACCATGGATAGACTCGAAGCAGCGCTCGCGTACTGCTAAGAGAATGAAAGAGCCACAGAAATGCGCCGCATTTCTGTGGCTCTTTTGGTTTGAGGTTAGCCTGTGAGGCGTGCTGCCCTTGTTCAAATGAGGAATTAGGAATGAGGAATTAGGAATGAAGGTGCGGCTTTGCCGCGATCCTTCGACTCAGGTCGCAGCTGTTCTGGCATTCGTTATCTCACATACGACGT
>OLYC01002594.1_pt1 | contig 10388 bp, 7 predicted proteins | sample 1674271 | NCBI WGS metagenome assembly OLYC01 (sample SAMEA103958154, study PRJEB25191) | human gut metagenome
GCACGGAATTTGCCATGACGGGCGACCACACTGCCTATTGGATTCCTGGCGACTACGACACTCAAGAATACGACTACACCATAAGCCGCCTGTCGGAGGTGCGCGAGAAAATGCCTGCCGTGAAGTTCAGCTACAATGTATCGTCGACAGTGTTCTCCGACACCGGCGTGCAGACGTCGCTGCAACTGAAAACCGACGACGGAATATACCTTAACATCCATGAGGCGGCGTGTGTGGACTACTCCACAATGCACCTCAACCTCGACGAGAAACGCATGGTGCTGACATCGTGGCTCACTCCCGACGCCCGTGGCGACAAGGGCTATCTGATGGCTCCTTGCCACTCTCCATGGCGCACCGTAATGGTCACTTCTACAGCCACCGCCACCCTCGACTCAAAGCTCATCCTCAACCTCAACGAGCCGTGCAAGCTTGAAGACACGTCGTGGATACACCCTACGAAATACATGGGCGTATGGTGGGAGATGATTGTGGGCAAAAGCTCATGGGCTTATTCAAACGCTTCGGCTGTCAACCTCGACAGCATCGACTACAAAACCATGAAGCCTAACGGCATCCACGGTGCAAACAACGACAACGTGAAGCGTTACATCGACTTTGCCGCCGAAAACGGATTCGACCAGCTGCTGGTGGAAGGATGGAACATCGGATGGGAAGACTGGTTCGGCCACGAAAAGGATTATGTGTTTGACTTTGTCACTCCAAACCCCGACTTCGACATTGCAATGCTCAACGACTATGCTCACAGCAAAGGCATCAAACTGATGATGCACCACGAAACTTCGGGCTCGCTGCGCAACTATGAGCGCCACCTCGACGCAGCATACTCGCTGATGAACAAATATGGATACGACGCCGTAAAGAGCGGATATGTGGGCAATATGGTGCCGCGTGGAGAATATCACTACGGACAATGGGCAAACAACCACTATCTCTACTGCGTGAAAGAGGCTGCCAAACACAAAATAATGGTCAACGCGCACGAGGCGACTCGCCCGACCGGACTTTGCCGCACATACCCAAACCTTGTGGGCAACGAGAGCGCCCGCGGAACGGAATATCAGCAGTCGGCAGGAATCATGCCGCACCACGTGACAATTCTGCCGTTCACGCGTCTGCAGGGCGGCCCGATGGACTACACTCCTGGTATCTTCTGCATGGACGTGTCGAAACTCAATCCTGAAAACCACGGACATGTCAACGCCACGCTGTGCAACCAGCTGGCGCTCTACGTGACACTCTACTCTCCGCTGCAGATGGCAGCCGACGTGCCTGAAAACTATATGCGCTACGCCGACGCCTTCCGCTTCATCAAGGATGTGGCTGTAGATTGGGACGAGAGCCGCTATCTCGCGGCCGAACCGGGTGAATACATCATTGCAGCGCGCCGTGAGAAAGGCGGACAGCGCTGGTTTGTGGGCGGTGTGACCAACGAGGACGCACGCACAATGACCGTCGACTTCTCTTTCCTTACAAAGGGTCAGAAATATATGGCAACAATATATGCCGACGCAAAAGACGCCGACTATGAGACAAATCCTGAAAAGTATGTGATCTCGCGCCGCGTGGTGACTGCAAAAGACAAGGAGAAAATCTTTATGGCTCGCGGTGGAGGCTTCGCCATCAGCCTTATGCCCGTCGACGACCACACGCAGAAATTGAAAAAACGCAAATAACGACACCCAATCCGTGTCAAGCACCCTTGCCATTATTCGGCAAGGGTGCTTTTTTATGCCGTTTTTATTTGCCGCAGAGCAAATTATAATGTAATTTTGGAAAGACAATAAAAGACTATAAGACAATGTTTGACACGTCACGACCATTCACGTTCGACCGCGTGGTGCGCATCCTGATCACCATCGCCACGCTTATCGGCGCCTACTGGCTGCTCAAAGCAATCAGCGGCGCGCTGCTGCCTTTCTGCGTAGCCTGCCTGCTTGCCTACATCTTCGAACCATTCGTGACTTTCAACAAACGGCTGCTTCGCTGCCGCGGCAACGTGCTGCCTATATTCCTCTTTCTTGTCGAACTCTTCGGAGTCATCGCCCTGCTCGGCTGGTTTCTCATCCCCCGCATCATCGACGAGATTGTCACCGTGGGCAACCTGTTCAACGACTATGCCACATCAAGCAGCAGCCGCTACATTCCGCAGGCTGTACACGACTTTGTCATGAAATATGTCGACATGAAGACACTCGCATCCGTGCTGACGCAGGAACAGTGGAGCGACATAGTGCAAAAATCGCTGTCGGGCACATGGACCATGGTCAGCGGAAGCATCTCAATGCTGCTGACAGTGTGCAGTTGGTTTATCGTGCTGCTATACTTCATCTTCATCCTGCTCGATTACGACCGCTTCATGAACAGCATGCGCAGCCTGATTCCTCAAAAATACAAACCGACGGTGCTGAAAATCGCCGGCGACATCAAAAACAGCATGAACCGCTATTTCCGCGGACAAACGCTCGTGGCGCTGTGCGTCGGAGTGCTTTTCAGCATCGGCTTCCTCATCATCGACCTTCCGCTCGCAATCATTATGGGCATGTTTATCGGACTGCTCAACATGGTGCCGTATCTGCAACTCATCTCGCTGCTGCCCACCACACTGCTGTGCGTGGTCTATGCCGCCGAGACAAATTCCAGCTTCTGGGTGATTTTCGCTTTGGCAATGGTGGTCTATGGCGTGGTACAGCTGATTCAAGACCTGTATCTCGTGCCAAAAATCATGGGAAAGACAATGGGGCTCAACCCTGCAATCATCCTTCTGTCGCTGTCAATCTGGGGATCGCTGCTCGGATTCCTCGGCTTGATAATCGCCTTGCCGCTCACCACACTGCTTCTGTCATACTACAACACCTACGTGCTGCACGAAGGCAAACCGGAACAATCTGCTGAAAACCAAAATAACGGGAACTAAAAAAACAATTATGAAAAAACTCATCCTTACACTCATTATCATTTTAACTGGAACTTTTTGCGTTCAAGCACAGGAGCACCTAAAATTCATGGGAATACCTTTGACAGGAAACATCAACTCTTTCCAAACAAAACTTAAGGCAAAGGGTTTCGAAGTGGATAAACAAATAAATAAATATGCCCCTGTAGGTACCCGTATCTTCAAAGGTCTGTTCGCAGGCGAAAATGCGCAAATTTTCGTGTTCTACAATAAAAAGCACAAAACAGTCTATCGAGCAAAAGCTATTATAAAAGTTACAGATCAAGATATTTTTGATCAAAAAAAATATGAATTGGCCAACATGCTCAGGCAAAAATATAGCTCAATGTACATAGACGCCGGCGAAAACGGATTGTCCATATATGTCACAAACAATCTCGGCACAACAAATCTTGGCCATATCGATTTGTTCGGCGGAACGGAGGACCCTAATCTTTCCAACTACTTCACAACGACCTACTGCATCCACGTTGACTATTGGGACACGACAAATTCCGATAAAAACGAAGATGACAGGATGGAAGATTTATAACATACTCCACAGAGCGGCACGGCTGAAGCATCAAAGCCGACCGTTCCTGTGTGTGTCTACCACAGATTGAAGCGCCATCCCACTTTCATCTCCACACTGAACAGCGAGTTGGCAAGAATCGTTTTCTTGTCGGCCACAACAGCCACATCCGTCTTGCCCACAATTCCGGCAAACCATCGGCGGTTGTTCCATGTGACAGAAAGATTCAGGCGGTTGTACAGCCGGAACGAACACCCCGGATTGACACTCGACTGCTTGCCTTTCGACACCGACGGAATCACAGCCTCGCTCACGCCAATGTTGTAGTGCTTCGCCGGCACCCAGTTGTAGGCATAACCGCCTTTCACGCCACAGGTCTGCTCCTTGACGGTGAACACCCTCGAGTGCCATTCCTCCGGCAATTGAGGCTTCAGATAATCCGGCAGTTTCGCGAAATCGAAATTAAGGTCCTGATTGTTGTAGGAGAAACCCACGAAGAAAGAGCCCTGGCTGCGCAGCTGCAGTTTGCTGATTGAGAACGCCGCCGCATAGCTGTAGCGTTTGTTGTTGAAGAAATAAACCGCCTCGATGCCCCACGACGACGTGCGCACACCGTCAAACTTCCCATTGATGCCCTTCATGTCGCCCACCCGCTTAAGGTTCATCCCCACATCATTCTTTATAGAATAAAGGCTTGCTGTAAACAGAGCACACGTAAAATCGAAATTGAACTTCGACTTGCGCCGGTCAACGCCGCCAAACAGCTTGTTGATGTTGAAATCATAGCCGAGCGACACCGCGAGATACGTTATGTCGAAACCGATAGTGTTGGTCGACGGCGAACGCATCTCCACCTTGCAGTCATGGTCAATCAGAAAGCGATTGTCGTCAATCCAACTGTTGGTGCGCAATTTCACGTTCATCTTATAGCCCGTACCTTTTACGTATGCAGAATCGTAGGAATTGAAGAAACGGTCGCCCCAACGATAGGTATTGACACAGAAACGAGGAAACTTACCCCACTCCGCCACCGAATCAAGTGCAAACGACAATGCCTTGCCCGGAACGGCAACACACACCATCGCTGTCAAAACCATTAAAATTTTCTTGATTCCTTTTGTACTTTTCATAAATCCCTCCATATAAAGATAGTATTGTGATAAACACAATTTCAGTATACGGGGTAGATCATAAAATCGCAATAAAAAACGATCGACACAACTCATCAAAAACTGCCGGGACAGCATACCTTGACAGCATCCCTGCAGATGGGTGACCAACAGCCTTCAACGGCGCATCACACCGAGTTTTCCGACTTCCCGTTTTCCCGTTTTTTCAAACCTAAAAATCTTTATTTAGACACAAAGTTTCCCAAAAATATTTTTATTCCACTCATTATAAGCAAGTTAAAAATTAACAATCGCCAAAAAGTTTCCAAAAATAAAAATTTACTTTGTTATTTGAAAAACAATATCTACCTTTGAACCCACAATCCAAAACTGAAATAATTAACCCAAGAATATGATACAGACAGTGATTAAACGCGACGGAAGAGTCGTGGGCTACAACGAAGAGAAAATCAAGGCGGCAATCCGCAAAGCGATGATTACGACGGAGAAGGGCGAGGACGAATCGCTTATCCAGAAAATCACCGACCGCATCGGCATGAACGGCAAAGAGCAGATGAGCGTAGAGGAAATTCAGGACAACGTTGAGCTTGAATTGATGAAGAGTTCGCGCAAGGAAGTGGCAAAACGCTACATCGCCTACCGCGACCAGCGCAGCATCGCACGCCGCGCCAAGACACGCGACATTTTCCTTGAAATCATCGAGGCGAAGTCGAACGACATCACACGCGAGAACGCCAACATGAACGCCGACTCGCCAGCCGGTATGATGATGAAATTTGCCAGCGAGACAACAAAACCGTTTGTCGACGACTACCTCCTCTCACCAGAGACAGCCGACGCCGTAAAAGGCAACTATCTGCACATCCACGACAAAGACTACTATCCGACAAAGAGTCTCACCTGCGTGCAGCATCCGCTCGACAAAGTGCTTAAATACGGATTCTCGGCAGGCCATGGAGAGTCGCGCCCGGCAAAACGCATCGAGACAGCAAGCATCATCGGCTGCATCTCCCTCGAAACAGCTCAGAACGAGATGCACGGCGGACAGGCAATCCCCGCATTCGACTTCTATCTGGCTCCCTACGTACGCTCATCGTTTGTTGAAGAAGTGAAAAACACCGAAGCCATCTTCGGTCAGGACTTCAGCGACCTGTATGACATAAAACTTGACGACTTCATCAAAAAGCCGCTCGACGGACTCGAAGGCAAGGACCGTGCGCTGCAGCACGCCATCAACAAGACCGTCAACCGCGTACACCAGGCTATGGAAGCATTCATCCACAACATGAACACCATCCACTCTCGTGGAGGCAACCAAGTGGTGTTCAGCTCAATAAACTACGGCACCGACACCAGTGCCGAAGGACGCTGCATTATCCGCGAAATCCTCAACTCAACATACGAAGGAGTGGGCAACGGAGCCACAGCCATCTTCCCTATCCAGATTTGGAAAAAGAAACGCGGCGTCAACTATCTGAAGGAAGACCGCAACTACGACCTGTATAAATTGGCATGCAAAGTGACAGCACGCCGCTTCTTCCCCAACTTCGTGAACCTTGACGCCACCTTCAACTTCCACGAGAAATGGCGCGCCGACGACCCAGAACGCTATCACTACGAAGTGGCTACAATGGGATGCCGCACGCGCGTGTTTGAAAACCGCTTCGGCGAAAAGACATCTATCGGACGCGGCAACCTGTCGTTCTCCACAATCAACATCGTTAAACTCGCCATCGAATGTATGGGCATCCAAGACGAAAAAGAGCGCGTCGATGCCTTCTTCAAGAAGCTCGACAATATGCTTGAAATCACAGCCACACAACTCTGCGAGCGTTACGACTTCCAGAAAACGGCTCTTGCCAAGCAATTCCCGCTGCTGATGTCGAAACTATGGAACGGAGGCGACCAGCTGAAACCCGACCAGACCGTAGAGAGCGTTATCAACCAGGGCACACTCGGAATCGGATTCATCGGCTTGGCTGAATGCCTTGTGGCACTCACCGGCAAACACCACGGAGAGTCGAAGGAAAGCCAGGAGCTCGGTCTGCGCATTGTGGGCTACATGCGAAGCAAGGCAAACGAGTTCTCTGAACGCTACAACCACAACTTCAGCGTGCTCGCCACTCCGGCAGAAGGCCTTTCCGGAAAATTCACCAAGCGCGACCGCAAGACGTTCGGCATAATCAAAGGCGTGACCGACAAAGAGTACTACACCAACTCAAACCACGTGCCGGTATGGTACAAGTGCAGCCCTCGCCACAAGGCTGAAGTGGAGGCTCCCTACCACGAGCTCACTCGCGGTGGACACATATTCTATGTGGAAATCGACGGCGACGCAACTCACAACCCAGAGGCTATCGCCGACATCGTCGACCTCATCGACAAGTACAACATCGGCTACGGATCGGTCAACCACAACCGCAACCGCTGTATGGACTGCGGATATGAAGACGCCACCGACAACCTCGACACATGCCCTAAGTGCGGCAGCCACAGAATCGACAAGCTGCAGCGCATCACGGGCTACCTCGTAGGCACCACCGACCGCTGGAACAGCGCCAAACTGGCAGAACTTAACGACCGCGTGGTTCATAAATAAAACCACAGATGAGAATAAGAGTATTGGATATTGTTGAAGGCACAAGCGTTGACGGACCGGGACTCCGCACGTCAATCTACCTTGCCGGATGCCACCACCGCTGCCCAGGATGCCACAATCCGGAATCCTGGGCAATGGACGGCGGCAGAGAGGCCTCTGTCGACGAGCTACTCGACACCACTTCAACGTGACCCTCTCTGGCGGAGATCCGCTCTACCACCCAAAAGAGGTGGCGGAACTGTGCCGGCGCATCAAGCAGGAACTGGGAAAAACCGTTTGGTGTTTTACGGGTTTCACTTGGGACGAGATACAAGCCGACCCGGCATTGCAGCTTCCGCTGCAATGGATCGACGTGGTGGTCGAAGGACGCTTTATCGAGGCTCTGCGCGACACGCAGCTGCGCTTCCGCGGCAGCCCCAACCAGCGCATCGTCGACGTTGCCGCATCAAAAGGGAAAGCAATTCCGGTGGAACTGACAGAGTATTATTAATCAGACTAAATACACAATCTATAGAATGACGTTTCTACAACAGATACGCGATGGCATCATCGCTTTCAGCGACTTTATATGCGGATATCCGCTGTTTGTGCTGCTAATCGGCGGCGGACTGTTTCTGTTCATCTACTCCAAGGCTTTGCCAATCCGTTGGCTGAGCCTTGCGCTGCATTCGCTCCGCGTAAAAAAGCAGGGAGAAGGTCAAATAAGCTCATTCCAGGCACTGATGAGCACCATCTCGTCGACCGTAGGACTGGGCAACATCGCCGGCGTGGCGATAGCTCTGGTTGTCGGCGGTCCAGGAGCCATCTTCTGGATGTGGGTGAGCGCACTTCTCGGAATGGCGACAAAATTTTTCGAGGGCACACTTGCCATAATGTATAAGGGCAAGGACGACCGCGACGAAGTGCAAGGCGGACCGATGTATATGATTACCAAAGGTCTCGGCAAACGTATGAAGCCGCTTGCGGTGGTGTTCTCCGTAGCGGGAATGGTGGGCAGTTTTGCCCTGATGCAAGCCAACCAGCTCACCGAAGCAATGGCAACCGTCTGCATAAGTCCACTGCTCGGCATCGCCGACTCCACAACCATGCGCTTCATCATCGGTGTCTGTATCTGCGCCATCGTGTCGGTCGTGGTGCTCGGAGGGCTGAAACGCATAGCCAACGTTGCCACAAAGATAGTGCCCATAATGGTGGGATGCTACTTTCTGATGGTGCTCTACATAATAGTCACCAATCTTGACCTGCTGCCATCCACATTCGCCGCCATCATCAACGGCGCGTTCAACCCGCAGGCAGGCATCGGCGGCATTGTCGGCACAGCCATCATCGGCGCACGCCGCGCCATGTATGTCAACGAGGCAGGTGTCGGTACGGCAGGAATGATGCACGGAGCGTCGATGAATGCCGAACCCGTGCGCGAAGGACTCGTAGCGATGCTCGGACCGGCAATCGACTCCGGACTCGTCTGCACCCTTACGGCAATACCCATCATAATGGCAGGCAACTTCCACACAGAAGGCATTGCCGGACTCTCGATAGCCCTTGAGGCATACGACATCCTCATCCCCGTTGTCGGAAAGTACCTGCTGCTTGTCATGGTTGTGGTGTTTGCCATGTCGACCATGTTCTCCTACTCATACTATGGCTGCAAATGCACGTCCTATCTATTTGGCTCAAAAAACACTAAATACTATCTGTATTTCTACCTTCTCACACTTGTGATTTCCAGCGTGATGACCCTCGGTCTGACTGTAAGCGTCATGGACATAGCCTTTGCGGTTATGGCATTTCCGAATATGCTTGCCGTGTTCTGCCTCGCTCCCAAAGTGAAAGAAGAAATCAAGAAATTCAAGAGCCTGAAATAGCGCCGCGTCAAAAAAACTTATAATAAAAAATACGAGACTCATTTTCTGAATCCCGTATTTCCATTTACACAAAATGTTTTATAGTGCCAGGATTTTTATATGGACTTCTTGTAACAATGTAATGTACTGAGGAATAACAATAAATTAAACATATCTGATTGCCCCTCCACTTCCAAAAGGATAATCATTTACATCCTTGTTGAGGTAAGGAGAATCTGCAATCAACACACCATAAAAACAACATCTTTCTTTGCTGAAATATACTTTGCTTTCTGCATCATAAGAAGTCCATTCATAACCTTCGACTTTAAGGACAGCACGTACAATCCCGCGATATACGCCTAACACATAATCTATTTGACTTGCACGAGACTTTGCTATTGCCCAATACTTACGCGTTTTTTCATAGATGTCCGTTCTCCGATATATTCCATGAACTTTCGCATCATCAAAAGTTCTATTTAAGCTAACTAGTAACAATCGTTCACTTGGATTTACTTTGATTTTCTCACAATCATAAATGGAACTGATTTCATCGACAGTTTTAATACCCTCATCCCACTGGTGATGTCCGCTCACAATATTAGTCAACACTTGTTCAGTATTGAATTTTGGATATGTAAGAAAATCTATAAGAACGGATTCTATCTTTAAAGCCTCTTCTTTTGTTAATTTATGACGAAGGATAAAATGCTCAACTTCTGCCCCGGAAGAGATAATATCACGAATCAGATTAAGTTTTAGTGATTCATCGTTTTCATGAAGCGCAGCTTTGCTATGGTTAAAAACTCTATTGCCACAACCTTTCCCTATATAAAAGATTTTATTGTTTCGAGGGTCTGTTAACGAGTAAACATAATAGCCAAGTTCCTCTATAGTTTTGTCACTGAACTTATTCATAATATTTACATTATTCTTTTTGTAGCGAAATAATAATAATCGGGTATTCTGTCTTTTACTTCAACAACTTTCTTTCCCCATTATCGCCATTTTCCAGCACACTCATTTGGTGGATGGCTATTTGATTGAGTTTTATAAGTCGCTTTCCCTGTGGAATTCCCTGCTCGATAAACACAGCATTCAGATTTTCCATATTGGACAGGCATATAAGTTCATTGATGGTGGCATAATCCCGAATATTACCTTTCAAGTCAGGATTGTTTTCCCTCCATTCCTTTGCCGTCATTCCAAACATCGCTACATTCAGCACATCGGCTTCATTGGCATAAATGATATTTGCCTGTCTGGGCGTTATTTCAGCAGGAATAAGATTCTGCTTGATGGCATCCGTATGTATCCGATAGTT
>OLYC01002595.1_pt1 | contig 10380 bp, 10 predicted proteins | sample 1674271 | NCBI WGS metagenome assembly OLYC01 (sample SAMEA103958154, study PRJEB25191) | human gut metagenome
CTTTTTACCCCACTGCTCGTTCTATATCCAGCACGCCGACGATCTGCCGGAGCTTTCCGATCACTTTTCCAAGCTCCTCTCTTCCCCGGACAATAAATCCGGCTTCGATTGTTGCTGTTCCCTGTTTGCTGGTTCTTACATTCATAGACTTCACATCAATATTCATCTCCGTGAACACCTTAGACATATCCATCAGAAGTCCCTGCCTGTCATTTGCATACATCTTGATCTCAGCCAGATAGCTTCCGGTATCTGTACCTTCCTCCGGTTTTTCCCATTCTGCCGGAATCAGACGCGCTCTTTCCGCTTCTGACAGATGAATGATATTGACACAGTCCGTCCGGTGGATCGACATTCCGCGTCCGCGGGTGATAAAGCCAACGATCTCATCTCCCGGCACCGGATTGCAGCATCTGGAAAAACGCACTGCCATATCGTCGATTCCCTTGACCACGATACCACTCTTGGATCTGGTGATATGCACCTTGTTCTTTGCCGCTTCCGCAACCTTGCCCCGCGCCGGCAGCTGAGCCAGCACTACCGCCAGCAGCATCAGCGCGCAGCCCAGCAGCTCCCGGCCGGTCAGCCGGTCATGCAGGATAAGCGCCCCCGCCAGCACCGAGAAAACCGATTCCAGGCTAAGCAGCAGCGAAACCACCGTGGGGTTCGCGTCCTTCTGCGCCAGTATCTGCAGGGTATAGCCCACACCGCCGCTCATTATACCTACATACAGCAGCGGCCAAATACACTCCGTAATCCCCGCGAGGGTGGGCGTTTCCGTCAGGGCGGCTCCTATCCCGGAAACGATCGCCGCCACCGCAAACTGCACCGTGGAAAGCGCCACACCATTCACCCTTTGGGTAAAATGATCGATGACCAAAATGTGCACCGCAAAAGCCACGGAACAAAGCATTACCATCAAATCATTCTTTTCGATCGTCAGCGCTTCGTTCATGCACAGGAAGTAAAGCCCCACAGCGGCCAGCACCACCGAGATCCACACGGCAATGGTGACCTTTTTACGCAGGAACAGTCCCAAAATGGGCACCAGCACAATATACAGCGCGGTAATAAAGCCCGCCTTACCGGCGCTGGTCCCGCCGGAAATGCCTGACTGCTGCAGGAAGGAAGCCATAGCCAGGGCCACACCGCAGCAAATTCCGCCCAGCACCAGGTCCTTCGGGGAGCTCGCCAGCGGCTCCACCTTCTCGGGCGCCTTCTTTTTCTGCACCACGCGTACAATCCAGAGCCCCAGGGCCAGCGCCGCAAAAGCCATACTGCACCGTATGGCGCCAAAGGTAAGGGGCGGTACATATTCACTGCCCACGCTCTGCGCCACAAATGCGGTGCCCCAGATGAGCGCCGCCAACACCGGGAACAGGTTTTGTCTGATCTTCTTGTTCATGGGGTTCATTCCTTTTGCTTGGGTTCTAAAATACGGCGGCTCCCACCGCTTTTCGGCAGGAGCTCCGCTTGATTTCGATATTATAGCACGCCGCAGGGCAATTTGCAACCTTCTTCGGCAAAGGGGATTTCACCGGAGATTTATTCTCTCAGTCCTCAAATCCGCTGCCCAAAAAGGCCCGCAGCTCGGCGGTTTTAGGCGCGCCGAAGATCTCCTCCGGGGTGCCCTCCTCCGCGATCAGCCCGCCATTCACATACAGGATGCGGTTCGCCGCCCCGCGGGCAAAGCTCATCTCGTGGGTCACCACCACCATGGTGCGGTGCTCCGCCGCCAGCTGCTGCATAATCGCCAGCACCTCGCCCGTCAGTTGGGGGTCCAGTGCACTGGTCGGCTCATCAAAGAGCATCACCTTGGGGTCGCGCATCAGGGCGCGTGCTATGGCTACCCGCTGCTGCTGTCCGCCGGAAAGCCGGCAGGGATATTCATCCTTTTTCTCCGCCAGGCCTACCTTTTCCAGCAGGGCCATGCATTTTTCTTCGGCATCGGCCGCGCCGGGCTTTGTCAGCAGGTACGGCTTGATGAGATTCTCCCGCACCGTCATGTGGGGAAACAGGTTAAAGCTCTGGAACACCATGCCCATTTCGCTGATAAGCCGGGCACGCTCTGCCTTGGAACAGTATTTCCCGTCCTTCACTATGGCGTCCTCGCCCACATAGATGCTCCCACCGGTCACTTCCTCTAGGTCAATCATGCAGCGCAGCAGGGTGGATTTTCCCCCGCCGGAGGGCCCGATAATGGCAACTACTTCGCCCTCCTCCACCGCCAGGCTGATGCCCCGCAGGACCTCCGGCCCGCCTTCAAAGGTCTTTTTCACATTTTCCAGCCGCAGTACACTCATCCGGGACACCTCCTTTAGTTATAGTAGTTCATTTTCTTTTCCAGCTTTTCCATGGCCACCGCCACCACCAGGTTAAAGATATAGTAGAAGATAGCGGCACCCACATAGGGCAGCACATTGGCCTCCCGGCTGGCAATACGCTTCACCAGTGTAAACAGCTCGGCGTAGCCGATAACAAAAGCCAGCGAGGTATCCTTTACCAGCGTAATGACCTCATTGGTGATGGAGGGCAGAATGCGCTTGACCACCTGCGGCAGAATAATGCGGAAAAAGGTCTGGCCCTTATTGTAGCCCAGCACCTTGGCCGCCTCGTACTGCCCCACTGGCATCGATTCAATCCCGGAGCGGTAAATCTCCGCAAAGTAGGCGGCGTAATTCACCGCAAAGGCAATAATCACTGCATAGAACTGGTACTCCAGCGTAATCGGCACCTTAAAGATATAATAAGGCCCATAATAGACCACCATCAGCTGCAGCATCAGCGGGGTGCCCCGCAAAATGGAGATAAACAGCTTGAGCAGGAGCTGCACCGGCCGGAATTCCGCCGCCTTCCGCCAAAAGGGGGATTTGCTCTTTTTCAGGCCCGCCAGCGGAGCCCAGCGGTTCATGCGGCCAAAGGCTACCAAAAGGCCCAGCGGCAGCGAAAATACCAGCGTCAGCACAAAGATGAGGATGGAATTTCCCATCCCCTCCCCCACCTGGGCAAATATCTCTAACAGGTTCATGCGGTGCTCTCCTTTTATCTCTTACTTGCAGGGAAAAATGCAGCCCCTCAGCACATCGTGTCGAAGGGCTGCTTTTCTGTTTTCTTTTTGGGGCGTTACTTGCCCAGGCAAACCGCCTCGGAAAGGCCCCACTTTTCAGCGATCTTGGCGAAGGTGCCATCGGCCGCCATCTCATCCAAGGTCTTCTGCACGGCGTCGCGCAGTTCGGTGTTGCCCAGCTTAAAGCCGATACCGTAGGTCTCACTGGCAATGGTGCCGTCCAAGATCACAAACTCATCGCCACGCTGGGAGATCTGGTACTGCGCCACACCAATATCCATAGCAATGGCATCCACAGCACCCGCCTCCAGGTTCAGGAACGCGGTGTTGTAATCCGGCACCTCCACCATCTGCTTAAAGCTCTCGGCCAGCGCGATATTCTCCGCATTACTGCCGTCCTCGTTCTCGGTCAGCGCCGCCAGCGCGGAAGAATCTGCCTGCACCGCTACTATCTTCCCAGCAAGATCTGCATAGGTGGCAATGCCGCTGTCCTTCTTCACCACGATCACCTGACTGTTATCCACATAGGCCTCGCTCCAGGTGTACTTATCCTCACGGCCCTGCATGGTAAAACCGTTCCAGATGCAGCTGATGACCTCGGTATTCAGCTCCATGTCCTTGCTGTCCCAGTTAATGGGTTTCTTCACCAGTTCCCAGCCATTGCGGGTGCAAACCTCAGCGGCCAGGTCCAGATCAAAGCCGACATACTCACCGTTTTCATCCTGGTAGCCATAGGGCGGGAACTCCGCGTCAAAGCCTACCGTAAAGGTGGTGGTTTTTTCGGTGTCATTATCATTGTTAGCAACAGGCTCCTTGCCGCAGGCGGTAAAGAGACTCAGCAGCATCATGGCAGCTGCGGCCAGCGCGATCAATTTTTTCATGGTGTTTTTCTCCTTCGCTTCGGGGTTAATGAAATGTTATGTTCGTATTATACGCTTTAGCGTGCTACTATGCTACTATGCTAAATCACATTAATCCGCGATTTTTCTCGTTTACATCCAGGTTATCTTCTGATATCTCACTTTTTCGCACGCATACACACTTTTTTGCATCTTCTATTATGCTTTCTGGATGCCGCCGGCTTCGGGCCGCAGGCCAAGCCGCCCTCCGGGCGGCTTCAGCGGGCGGAGCCCGCTGGCGGCGCTGCGCGCCGCGGCCTGCGGCCCGCCCTGCCCCCTACCGGCAAAAGACTCCCCCTCACCCATCCTGGGCAAGGGGGAGATCCTCGCTTATTTACAGCAGGTAGAATAAATAACTCGCCACGCTCAGTACGATCAGCACCGCCAGAATCAGCGCCACGATCCGTTTCATTTTGTCCATTCGGTCTCCTCCTTACGCTGTCACCAGCACGATCTCCCCGTCTTTTTCTTCCGCGTGGATCAACGCCGGCGGCTGTTCGGGGCAGCCCGCCAGCAGCGTGCAGATGGGATCTTCCACTCGGCGTCGCAGCACATTGCGCAGGTCCCGGGCGCCGCTCTTGTGTCCGTAGGCTTCAGTAGCCGCCAACCGCAGTACCCCGTCGTCCCAGCCAAACTTGATCCCCCGCTCTGCCAGGCCCTTTTTCAGCTCCTCCAGCATCAGCGCGGCTATCTTCTGCATATCCTCCTCGGTCAGCGGGCGGAACACCACCACTTCGTCCACACGCGCCAGGAACTCCGGCCGCAGGAACTGCCGCAGCGAGGTCTCCGCCTTGTCCTTGGCATCGTCATAGCGGGTCTTATCAAAGCCCAGGGCGCTGCCCTGCCGCTCGCTGCCCGCGTTGCTGGTCATAATGATGATGGTATTCTCAAAGGAAACCTGCCGGCCCTGCGCATCGGTGATGCGTCCCTCATCTAGAATTTGCAGCAGAATATTCATCACATCGGGGTGCGCCTTCTCTATCTCATCAAACAGCACGATGGAATAGGGTCTGCGCCGCACCTTTTCGGTCAGCTGTCCCGCCTCATCATAGCCCACATAGCCGGGGGGCGAACCAATGATACGGGAAACGGAATGCTTCTCCATAAATTCCGACATGTCCAGCCGGATCAGCGGCTCCACATTGTCAAAAAGCTCCTCGGAGAGCACCTTCACCAGCTCGGTCTTCCCCACGCCGGTCGGCCCCACAAAGATGAAGGACGCCGGGCGTTTCTTGGCTGAAAGCCGAATGCGGCTGCGGCGCACAGCGGCCGCCACGGCGCTCACCGCCTCATCCTGCCCGATGATCCGCTTCTTCAGGCCGGTTTCCAGGTCGGCCACCTTCTGCAGCTCGCTTTCCTTCACCTTGCTGGCCGGGATCCCGCTCCACAGCTCAATGACCTTGGCCAGGTGGTCCTCCGTCACCGGGGAGTTAAAGGCCGCGTCGTGCAGGGCGTCCATCCGCTCCTCCAGCCGGGCGATCTCGCTTTTCAGCTCCGCCATGCGCTGGTAGTCTATCTCCGTCCCCTCCTCGGGGTTAATGACATCACTGAGGGCCCGCTGCTTTTCCTCTCGCTCAGCGGCCAGCTTATCGTACTCGGTCTGCGCCGCGCATTCCAGGGAGGCTGTCGAGCAGGCCTCATCCAGCAGGTCTATCGCCTTATCGGGCAGGAAGCGGTCCAGGATGTACCGCTCGGAGAGCACCACAGCCCGCTCCACCATAAAGTCGCTCACCTTTACACGGTGGTAGTCCTCGTAGTATTTCTTAATGCCCCGCAACACCTGGATGGTGTCCTCAATGGTCGGCTCTCCCACCTTCACGGCCTGGAAGCGCCTCTCCAGCGCAGCATCCTTTTCAATGTTCTTGCGGTACTCGTTAAAGGTCGTAGCACCAATGACCTGAATTTCTCCGCGGGAAAGCGCCGGCTTTAGAATATTGGCGGCGTTCATGCTGCCCTCACTGTCACCCACGCCCACCAGGGTGTGCACCTCGTCAATGAAGAGGATGACATTGCCGTGTTTCTTTACATCCTCCACCAGGCCCTTCACCCGGCTCTCAAACTGCCCGCGGAACTGGGTACCGGCCACCAGCCCGGTCAAGTCCAGCATGTAGACCTCTTTTTGAGCGATCTTGGCCGGCACTTTCCCCTCCACAATGCGCTGGGCAATACCCTCGGCAATGGCGGTTTTGCCCACGCCCGGCTCACCGATGAGGCAGGGATTGTTCTTCGTGCGCCGGTTCAGGATCTGCACCACCCGGTAAATTTCCTTTTCCCGCCCGATGATGGCGTCCATCTTACCCTCACGGGCCTTTCGGGTCAGGTTCTCACAGTAGTTTTCCAGGTATTTGTACTTGGGCGCGCCTTTTTCTGGTTTATCCTTTTGGGGCGGAGGGTTCCCTTCCCCCTCGGCGTTTTCTTTTTCGCGGTTCATCAACCCGCCAAAGAGGTTCTGCATAAAGGGGAACGGCATGGCCCCGCCTTTTTCAAAGCCGTCCTCGCCATCCTCCATGTCGCCCATCACTTCCATCATCTGGTCGCTCATTTTATCCAGGTCCTCCTCGGAAAGACCCATCTTATTCATCAGGTCATCCACAGGCTTCAGGCCCAGCTCCTTGGCGCACTTCAGGCACAGCCCCTCGCTTACCGTCTGTCCATTCTCCATCCGGGTCATATAGATGACCGCCAGCCGCTTTTTGCAGCGGGAGCACAGCATATTGTTCTTATCCATCGTTCCACTTCCTTTCGTGGGGAGTATCATTCCGCAGGGCTGACACACCGCCCGGCCCCGTTTTTCGGCGGTACAAATCCGTGCTGGCTGCGTCAAGGGCCTTGTCAGGCATCAGTCCATTTTCAATGGACACAAGCCTGTCAGCGGCCCATTTCCTTGCCATCCCATGATTTTTACCGTCGCAAAACGGGTGCGAACACTTTCTAACATAAAATCGCTTTTATTGTTATGCCCGTTCCCGGGCAGGATTTACACAGGAAATTCAAACTGCACAAACCAATTGAGGATCGTCGATTTCTGCACCACAGCCGTATTCAGCCAGCTCCACTCATTTTCGCTAAAGGTGATCAGCACCGCCGCCGCCATTCCGATGAGATAGCAAAGGAGGAAGGCCTCCGCTGCGCCCAGTATGCCGCCCAGCAGACGGTTCACCCCGCCCACCACCGGCACCCGGTTTACATTCCGGGTCAGCTTTGCCAGTGCCCGCACTATAACCATCGCCACCAGGAAAATGATTAGGAACGCCACCATCGTCAGCAGAGCCACCATCACGGTCCGCAGGGCATCCCCCGCCGCCCCGGTAATGGTATCGGTCGGGTCTATGCGGTCCAGCAGCTCCGCAAAGGTTTGCAGCTTCTGCCGCAGGGTATCGCTTACGGCTGTTTGCAGCCGCTCCGCCAGGTAGCCATCGTACAGCCAGGCCGCGGCCTTGCCGCTCAGCAAAGCCGCCACAATGCAGGCCGCCGCCAGCCCCAGCAGATGGATAAAGGAACTGACAAACCCCCGCCCCACTGAGCGGATCATCACAAACAGGATCACCGCGATCAGCGCAAGATCCCAAATCAATGAAGGGGTAAAAATATCTCTCATTTTGCCGCCCCCTTTCTCCCTTTTCTCGGGTTTTCATCGTTATGGCGGCACAGCTCCATTTTGTCTCGGGCCGACCCTCCATTCCATTCCGGGCAGCCCTCGCCCATTTCGCTGCGCCGCCCCAGGCCCTCTGCCATTACAGCCGCCGGTGGGTCAGCCCCTCCTCGGTGATGCAGTAATAGCCGTTCTGCCAGGGCGCCATCTGCTGGATGCCGCTCTCCTCCCGGTCGCTCACCTCGGTCAGGGCGGCATCGCCCAGCAGCAGGGTGTTTTCGGTCAGGATCAGCACCCGGTTTTTCTCGGTATGCAGGGAAAGCACCCGTTCCGCCACGGTTTTGGTGCCCACTGCCGCCAGTGTGGCATCATAGGCCGTCACCGTTACTCCGGCCGCCTCCCGGCTGTCGCCGCATGCGGTGTAAAGCGTCCCGCCTTCGCCAATGGCCATCGCCGTCGGCGTTTCGGCAAAGCGGGCCTCATACAGCACCGTCCCATCGGTGGAGATCACCCTCGCACCCCGGTCGGTCACAGCCAGCAGCTTATCGCCGCACCACTGGGCTTTCAGCAGGATCTCATCCGGCCAGCTCAGCGAAACCGCCGGCTGCCGCCCGGTCATATCGTGCAGCTTGATGCCGCACCCCAGGGCTCCGCCGCCACTGGTCACGCCGCCGGCCGCCAGCCAGGTGCCCTTGCCGTTCAGCGCCAGCGCCGAAAGATAGCAGTCCCCGCTCTCCAGCAGGAAAATTTCCTCCCCGCGGGCGTTATACACCGTCACCGCGGAAAGTCCGCTGCCGCCCCGCCGGGAAAGCGCCACCGTGCCCTTATCGTTCAGGGTGCCGCCCAGCAGGATGCCGCTGCCGGTGCCGCTTTGCAGCGTCTTGGTCTTATTGGTCAGCATCCAGTCGGTGCCGCCCACATCGTAGGTCAGCAGCCGCCCGCCGGAGTACACACTCACAGGGCTGTTGTAGCTGTGCAGGAACTCCCCGGTAATGACTCCCCCGGTATTGTATACCGTCACGCTGCCCTCGGCGCACAGGGCTACGCCGCCCTTTACCCCGATGAGCTGCCTTGTTTCCTGCCGGTCCAGCGTCACAGGGAAGCCCTTGCCCCCTCGCAGCGAAGCCGCGAGGTTCGTCAGGTGGCTACCCCACCCCAGCTGCCGCCCCGCAAAAACGGTGATGCCGATGACGGCAACCACCGCCAGCACAATGGCCAGCTTTTTGGTTCTCCGCCAGTTTTTCTTACGGCGGCGTCTGCGGCGCGCTTCCTCAAATTCCGTCAGTTCGCTCACAGTTCCGCCTCCTTTTGCTCATAGAATACCCGCTCCAGATAAAGCCCGCAGGCGGGGGCGGTTTTGCCGGCTCTTTCCCGGTCCTCACTGCGCAGGATGGCCGTGATCTCCCCCGGGGGGTATTTGCCCTGTCCTATTTCCAGCAGCGTCCCGGCCATAATGCGCACCATGTGGTAGAGGAACCCATCCCCGGTCACCGTCAGGTGTATTTCATCGCCGGTTTGGGTCACGGCGCATTCGGTCAGGGTACGCACCCGTTCCTCGGGAGGGATTTTTCCGCCCGAAGCGCAAAACGCCGAAAAATTGTGGGTGCCCAGCAGCCGCTTCGCCGCCCGGTCCATCGCTTCGGCATCTACGGGGCGGGGCAGCTGTACCGCCAGCCCCTCCCGGAACGGATCTCTAGTCGCGCTTTGGTACCAGCGGTAACGGTAGCGCTTGGCGGCGGCATCATACCGCGGGTGGAAGTCCTCTCCCACCGCCTCGCAGGCCGTCACCGCAATATCCCGGGGCAGGTTCACATTCAGCGCCCTTTGCAGCGCCTCCGGCGGGATGCAGCACTCCGCACAGCCAAGCGCCGCCACAAAGCCGGCGGCGTGCACGCCGCTGTCGGTGCGGGAGCAGCCGGTCAGCTCACCGCGCCGGCCGAACAACTTTTCCACGGCGTCCTGCACCGTCCCGCAGACGGTCGCGACGCCCGGCTGCACCTGCCAGCCGCAGTAGTCGGTCCCCCGCCAGCGCAGGGTCAGTTTGTATCGCATGGGGGAACCTCCTTTCTGCCTCATTTTCGGGCGGGCTTCCCCGCCGGTCACTGCACGGGGGCAGTTCCGGCGCCCCGCCGCGCCGACGCAGTCGGCGCCCAGCGGGCGGCGCAGCCGCCCGCCGACCGGCGCGAAGCGCCGGGGGCGGGGCGCCGCACCCTGCGGGCTATGCCCTCTCATCCGAATGCTATCACAAAATTATTACCAAATCGTTGGCAAGAAATTAACATATTTGTTCAGCAGGATCACCCCGGCAAAAACCGCCGCGGTCGCCACACCGGAGATGAGGTCCCGGCCGTGCAGCTTCATCTGCTTCATCCGGGTGCGGCCCTCGCCGCCGTGGTAGCAGCGGCATTCCATCGCCAGCGCCAGCTCATCCGCCCGGCGGAACGCCGAAACGAACAGCGGGATGAGGATGGGCAGCAGCGCCTTGGCCCGCTGCATCACGCCGCCGCTTTCCAGGTCTGCGCCCCTTGCCTTCTGGGCGGACATGATCTTGTCCGTCTCCTCGATGAGGGTGGGGATAAAGCGCAGCGCGATGGTCATCATCATGGCCAGCTCGTGCACTGGCAGCTTGATCTTCTTAAGGGGCGACAGCAGCCGCTCTATGCCGTCGGTGAGGGCGATGGGCGAGGTGGTATAGGTCAGCAGCGAGGTGCCCGCGATGAGGCACAAAATCCGCACCGACATGAATACCGCCGTCTCGATGCCCTCCCTGGTGATCTTGAGGAACTTCCACTGCCACAGCGGGTCACCGGTGGAAAGGAACA
>OLYC01002598.1_pt1 | contig 10374 bp, 15 predicted proteins | sample 1674271 | NCBI WGS metagenome assembly OLYC01 (sample SAMEA103958154, study PRJEB25191) | human gut metagenome
TGGTTGAGCCGCTCTTTATATTGGCGATTCTGCTCCAGCTTCCCTTAGCGGTCTTACGGTATACCACATAACCTGTGGCTCCGGTTACTTTATCTATCGAGTCATTTCCACGGTCAATAACATCACCTGCTACAATCATTGTATCCGAGTCCGGATTGTATTCTATTTTCTCTAGCATCTGCTTAAACTCATTAAATGCGCCATGAATATCTGATATTATATAATTCACAATTACATCCTCCTGAATAGGCACTTAAGGAGCATCCTTTTCCACCCCTCCACCAGGAATGATCTTATATGTTCGCTTTTCGTTAGTAACCATTTTGGTTCTAATAGCCAACTCAAGATCTATTCCCATTAGTTCCGCAATTCCCATCAGATAGATTGCTATATCAGCAAGCTCCATATCCAAATCTGCCTTATTCTTCCACCATGCTTCAAATGCTTCAGCCACTTCTCCATACAACAGACAGAATTCCAATCTTATGTCCTTTGTATTGAATCCCTTTGATTTCTTATTTGAAACCACACGTTTCTGTAAGTCTTTAAAACCCAACCCATATATATCTTTCCCGTCAACCTCCAATATTTTACAGGCATTTTGTATATCCAAAGGATTGATCCGACATAACTTTGAATATGCTATCAACTTCTCTACCTGTTTATCCGAATCAATCATGCCCACTATAACTTTTGCCTCTGCGTCAGAAACAAGATCAATCCCATCTTCTTTCATTTTTTTCTTAAATTCTTCTAAATTCATATTCATCACCTTCCTAATCATTATAATTTAGATATGTTATACAACAGCTTTATGAACAGCTTCTTCTAACTCATCCCATGCCTTGAAGGCAAAACATTATTATGTCCCAAATGTAAATCTGACGTAAATAACATTGCCATTTTACACACCTTCTTTCTCTTTACTATCATCCATCAGTCATCCAAACTATAAATAGTAACAAACTGATTAATCATACTATGGCAAACCTGCAGAACATCTGCCTGTTCTACAACAATCGCATTCATGTAAATATTAATTTTCTCATCCACATTGTATGAAAATTCCATATACTCTGCCTTCGGAATATAAAAATAATCCGCTCGAAGCATAAGTGCTTTTAAACGATATAAGTGATAATCAAACATATCAGATTCGTTATACTCGAACGAATATGTACACTGAACAAAAGTACAGTCTTTAGGTGCTTTGAGTTCAACCTGTTCCGGATTTACCTTCACAAAATTGAACTTCATCATCATATTACGTTGGTATGCATAATCACAGTTATAAAATCCGTTAGAAAACTGTCCCTGTTTTCCGTTTCCCACAGGAAGTTCGATTTTACTTCCGTGAAGCTTCTCCATAATCATTTTATACTTTTTATCAAATGATACATATGGTTCCTTCATTAAGCTATTCTGTTTATTAAGCATACAAATTACCGGCATATCAAATCCTCCTTTACATAACGCATCAAATTTAATCTACCTTTACCAGTTTCCATAGCGAAAAAACACTATTACTTTCCATTTCCTCATATCTGCATCCCACTAATAATGAACCATCACTGTACTGCTGTACTAATGAGCATATTTCAGCTGCATCTGTAAGTGTTATATCTCCAGCAACGCTAACCAAACAACTTCTCACATCTTTTGTTCATAAGCTGATTCTATCGTTATTTTTCCCGTATCATACAACAGATCTTGCGTTTCGCTATCATATACGCATATTCTGCTATATCGAACATCTGGGTCAATCATAAGTCTTGCTTGCATCAACTCTAACAAAATAATAAAAACCATTTGCCCCTGTGTATCGTAATGTGAAATAAATTCATTTACCATTTCCTTATTCATATATAGTTCAAATTCCATCAACGACACATCCGCTTCATAATGTGTAACATAATTCCGAAAATCAATCCCCGTAGCAGCTTCTAATGTATCCATGAATGTCTCATCATACCAATTTTCAGTTCTTGTTCTCTGCATCCAATCATCATACTCACCCTTGTCCATCATATATGCATAATCATTATCATCAAGCACATAATATAGCAAATCATCACAGTCCTCATTTAGATGATTCACATATTCCTCAATTGTAGGACATTCTCCTGTCGGTACAAATCTGTATACCAACTCGATCGATTCTGTCTTGGGTGCACATCCTGTAAGTATAATTGAAATCACTAACATTAATATAACAACTCTTCGCATTAAAACACCTCCTCGCTTGCTCTTATGATATATATACGAAGCAAACCGAGATATCTCCATTTTTATTTTAATAAAGCTTCTTCTTTTCAAAATAATAGTAGCTGCTAACTTGTTATGGATAATTATTGAAACTATTGTCATTTTCGTTGTCAAAAAAGGATGTCCCATTCCATAACTCTAGCTGGTCATAGTTTTAGAACATCCTCCACATTCCATCTATAAAACAAATACAATTGCCACCATTGCAATAGTAATTTGAACGACATAGTTTACTATTCCATATTTAAGATATTCTCCTATCCCCCAAGCAATTTTTTGTTCTCCGGCATCTACAATTCCTGCTTTATTAACCTTTCCGGAAAGAATAAATCCAGCTGTTGCAGACCACATAAACAGCGAACTACCAGCACATATTGAAGCTGCATACGCAACCGCAATCCAATCTGACTGTGCATTCAAAGGTCCATTACATAACTCTACAATTATTGGCATCATCGCTGCAGCCGCTGGTCCTGCACTAAATATTCCTGCAATAATTGATGTAATAAGCATTATTGCCATTACAAGCAACTTGGGACTCGAAATATTATCTTGCAGATATTCCGCAAGTATTCTTAACAAGCCAGATTCACTTACAACTTCAGCCAAGAATAGAAATGAAGCGATTGTAAGCACTGATTTCAATTCCATTCCCTGATGCACTCTTATCTTTTTTAAAGAGCAAATCACCATTGCAACGACATACCCTAATACCGCAATAATTTCTGGTGGAATAATACTTTGGGGAATAATACTCCATGCCAAAAACATCCCCAAGAAAACAATACCCAGGTATATCAAAACATCATATCGAATTTTCATATTCTTATACTGGCTTTTTAAATTCGCTATTGCCAATTTCCTAATTGCTCCATCATCTTTTTCCTTTTTAACACTTATCCCCCACAAAACAAGCAAAATTAAAGATGTTATTGCAAACAACGGAAACGCATGTGTTAAATAGCTAAGAAAACTTGTAATTCCACTAGTCATGATTACTATGGCTGGAAAATCCCCCACAGGACTTGCTGCTCCTCCGGTATTAGACAATGCAAGTATTACCGCAAAAAATGTACACACGTATTTTCTATCTACTTCTAATGTTTTAAGCAGAACAAATACAACAGGAAGAATCATCATAACAGCCGTAATATTGTTTAAGCAAGAAGATATCAAAAACATCATTCCGCCAAACAGCATTAAACACATTCTCTTTTGCCCTTTTGACTTCTCTGCAATTTTTATTGCTATAAGCTGCATAATTCCCGTTTCGGCAATTAAATTCGTAAACAATTCCATCACAATTAAAATTACCAGCACATCGTAAGAGTAATTTGCCATTATCCCTTTAACAGGAAGATTGAAACCAATTGCTACAAGAGTTCCCACAATAAACATTACCGCAATAAGAAAAAATCCTGCACTCTCGCCAAATGAGCTAAACAATGATAACTTTCCTATCCAATTTGCCTTAGAGTTCTGTACACCAATCAATCCATTCATTCTGCATCCCTCCATATCAAATTAAACTTGTCTGGATTTATCTCAATCCATTCTTCATACTTAATAAACTCATCAATTTTAACATATGGCAAAAAAACAAACTTACCATAAAAATCTTTATAATGTTCAATCATTCGATAAGTTTCCGGTAGCACCATCAAGCGCCCATTTGCCATATATCCACATGCTACAATTACTCCATTGCTAGGAATAAATTCATCTGGAAAATACGGTTCATTCAGTAACGATACAGTCACATTTGCCGGAATGTTTTCCGCCAACCTTCCCTTTACTTCGTCATCCATGCTACAGGGTACAAGAACGATCACTTCTGCATCAGCTATATACTTAGGAATTATGTCAAATAATGCTATTTCCGGTGTGAGAAACATGAGTTTTGATTTTCCCAGTTCTGCAATCCACACAACCATCTTTTCCACATTATCTTTTAATTTTATAGACGGAAGAGGCATAGCTGCCCCTACCTTATTCCGAAGTTCTTCACTTGATAATAGCTCTGCAACATTAAGACCAACTTGCACTAATCCTATTTCTTCAGCAGTTCTTAACACATTCATTTTACGCATCTCCCTTCGTTTTCTTCTGGTGCAAATATGCAATCAGTCTTGAAATAACTACTATTTCATGAGGTGATGCCTCCAATATATCAACATACTTATTCCCATCCATTCCATAAATTTCACTGTACACATTATTCGCATGCTGTCCCAACACAGGAGAACCAAATCTTGTAAATCTCGCATTCATATTACGCCACCTCCTCAATCATCTTAATAAGCTGAACTGCAAGGATCTGTACTTCCGGCGGAGCATTATGAATAATTCGCATTGCTGCAACCGCAGTATCCTCATCCTCAAACACCTCCATAAAAAGCTCGTAGTCACTTTCGTCAAAATCAATATGCATCATATTTTTTCTCTCATGAGGCGGAATAGGATGCTCCCCTCTAAGATGTGGTGGAATAGGATGTCCACCTCTGTCGTACGGAGAAATAGGATGTTCCAAACCAACAAATTTGATCATATCCTGTTTGTCATTTTTCTGTTCTGTGAATTTTGTTTCTTCTACAAATGCCTTCATAATTTCATCCTCCTTTATACTATTTGAAATAGAAAAATTCTAATTAAGCACTTCTTCTTTCACTCAAATTCTTCTTTACCATGTTATTTAAGTGAATAATTTCTTCACACCTATCTACAACATTCTTCTCGTGAGAGATGTATATTACTCCTGCCCCAATAGATTTTGCATATTCCTCGATATTGGTAAGAACCATATCCGTGGAAAAGTCATCTAGATTTGCTGTAATTTCATCAAATACAAACAAAGTAGGTTTCCGTAAAAAAGCTCTAGCAAGTGCAAGGCGTTGTTTCATTCCCCCAGATAATTCCTTTGCACCTTCACTAATAGAAATCTCTAAGGCATCTTCAGGTTTTTCTGCGATAACGCCTTCATAGTTTCCGTATAATCTCACTTTCTCAAGCGCTGCAACAAGCTCATTATCACTCACTTCATTTTTTAATCCATATTTCAAATTATCTCTAATCGAACCAGCGATAAAAAATGAACTCTGCGGACTATAATATAGAAGTGATGTCAACTCCTTCTGAGAATACATTTCCTGAGCATTTCCAAATATTGTCACTTTCCCAATCGAATGAGGATAATAACGATTTAAACAACGCACTAAAGATGTCTTACCACATCCATTAGGTCCTACTAATGCCACCCTTTTTCCTAATGGTATGCTTACATTTTCATAAATAGCCAATTCCCTGTTCCCCTCTGGATTTGTAATAACCACATCCTCAAGCATAATACCTGTATTTGATATGTCCTTCTTTACACTTTCAATCTCAAATATAGGATCCACCCCTAAACTTGTTACTTCAATAAGTGCCTTTGCTTTTATTACCGAAGAAGCTATTTCGTCCATAAATCGATACACATCATCAACCGGCTTTACCAACTGCTGAAACAACAAGCAAACTGTTATTACTGCCCCCGTTGGCATTTTACCCGCTGAAATCATCACGATTGAAATAATAATTAATGCCACTTGGAACACAATTTTACAAATCTGTTTCATTCCATCAAATGTTCCCATATATGTATGATGCATTTTTTCAGTATTACTAATCCCCACTATTGCGGGCTCTAATCTGTCTCTTTCATATTCTTCCGCATTCATGCTACGAATCATTTCGATATTTGCTATTGCCTGACATACTTGTCCTTCGTATTCATTTCTTTTTTTAATGATTTTTTCTCTTATTCCATTCTGAGATCTAATCTGAAATACCGAAACAACAATTGTAATGCCTAAATATGCAATCATAATTAACATAATAATACTTGGAGCATTAAACAGAACTTGAAACAATGTACACGCTGCTGTCAAAATAGTTGCAAAAACGTCATTACATCCCATCTTTATCAACTGGCTAAGTCCAGTAATGCCTTGATTCAATTGCGCGGTCTTTTCCCCACTTAAACTATCATTATAATATGCAACAGGCATTTTCAAGAGTTTTTCAACACTCTGTTTGCGTATTTCTGCTTCATGATTTGCTATCACACAATCCAAAGCCACTCTTCTAAAGGTTGTAATTATCTCTGCCAAAAGATATGTAATTCCAAATGTAACGACAGCACTAATTCCCTGTGAAACAGATGAAATAGTTCCATTTGAAATGGATGTATATAATTCTCCAAGTTTTACAGGCCAAACAGAACCTAACAACGCACTTACAAATGCTAAGCCAATAATTCCTACACACTTTATTTTCGTTTTGGTTGCAATTAACTCAAGATATTTTCTCATTCGTCTACCTCCTGCCTATGATATTTATGGTTTCCCATGACAGTGCCCTGTTTCATACAATCTAACACAAGGCACTGTTTCGACTTGTTACCAACTAAGTCATCGTCAGATGGGTATTTACAACAATATAAACTCAACATATTATTAGTCATTATGCGAACGGATTGATGTAATATATCCATTTTCAACTAAAAAATCTGTTTGCTGGTGTCCCTTGTCATTATCTGCTGGCTCAACATTTTGGATAAAAGTTGCACCACTTGATGTGGTCTGGTATTTGTAAACACCTCCCGCATCTGAACGTCTAAACGCATCATACTTTCCATTATCCACATCTCTCTGATAATCTGCGTCTGTTCTACTTCTCGGATCAAAATATCCCATAGTTATGTACCTCCTTTTTACTTGTTATTATTTTTTACGAAAGCAAAAACAAAATCTCCAAAAATTTATGATTTATCTGCTTTACACATTTACAATTATCTAATAAGATATCTCATCAATACTCTATTCACCATTAGCATTATCCTCCTCTTGTTCCTCCTTCTCCAATTCAGCAATTTTTTCATCTATCCTCTTAACCAACTCATCAATATTAATTCCATTACCTTTTTCTGTCGTTCCTGGATGTAAAGCTTCACTAAAAGGCAACGCATCTTTTCTAATCGAATCAAAACCTCTCATTTGTTGCTCTAATTTTTCCTTTTTCTTCTCTCTAACATATTTCTGAATGTCAAAGTATCCAACACTTCTCTTAGTTCTCTTTTTTACTTTCTTTTTCTTGTAAACCTTACTATCACATGGATACATCTCTGTAAAATCCGGAATCCAAGTAACAAATTTCATTCTTCCAGAAATAATAACCAATGCTTGACCCGTTTCCATTGCAGCTAACTGACTCTGAGTAATAAGCGGTTCTCTAGAAATATGACCTTCACAGTTAATTTCTCTTTCACCACAAATTCTGGAAAGCTCGGTCAATGTATCCCAATGATTTACTCTAAATGCAATTCTCACATCACAGTTGCTCATAATTGTAGTAGCATTACTTGCTCCATAAATATCCACCAGCTGTGATATCGACTGAAGCACAAACTCAACTCGAATATTTCTTGAACGTCCTGCTGTCATCAGATGGGGAAGATTAGTAATAGCTCTACCAATATTACCAAGTTCTTCTAACAATACATTCACCCTAATCGGAAGCTTACCAGCATAATCCTGTTCAGCAATTCTCACATAATGATTCATTAATTGACTTACCAAAACGCCTGTCAACTCATCGTAAACAGGGGTTTCATCTGGTACAATAATATATACCAAGGTTGGTTTTGCACCATCCAAATGATTTATATGAAGGTCATCATGGCTAAGAAAATTTCTTACACTTTCACTCTTTGTTGCAATAGAAAGACCATCCAAAAACACAGAACGTATACCTGCTCTAGTATCATTCGCTGTTGTAACATAGCTCTGGAGTTGCATCGCCACATTTTCATGTCCTTCCAAAAGCTCTACTAATGTTTTTAAATATGTAGAACCACCAAATCTTTCCTCACCTTTTGCAATCAGGTAATAAACGCTTGCCAGATTAATCTCTTCTGGATTAGCAAGCAAAAACAACGCATAAACCAACGCAATAAACACATTTCTTGCTTCTTTAATCCAAAACGGATCCGTATTGGGAACATCTGGATACATTGTATGTGCCAGCTCCTCAACCATCTGCTCGGCAATATGACGATTCTTTTTTGTCCCTGAAATCCACAAATCATATGGTGCCACCAATGGGTTCCACCCTTCTGCATCCTCTTCATATAAGTTTCTAAAATCAATAACATGAACATCATAACAGTCAGGGATTTCATACTTGGTATGCGTATAAATTTCACCTTTCGCATCTGCAATTACTGCGCTCTGTCTATTACGAATGAAACTCTTTGTCATAGGGATAGTACCTCTGCGACTTTTACCAGAACCGCTTACACCAAGAATCATCACGTGACCTTCTCCGTCAAAAGACCAGCATTCACCATTTTCAAACTGTAATACAGGACCAGCAGCTCCAACTTTTAATACCTTCATTCTTTCACAGTTAGTTGACCATCTTTCACTTCTCATGTTGCTACCTCCTAATACTTAATCTTTTCACTGATGAAAAAGAACTTATTTACCTTATCAATATCGATTCTAGGTACAAATCCACTATAATCTGCACAAAACGCAAGCTCTTCTGCCACTGCCACCGCTTCCTTTGCATTGGATACATGTTTATCACCCACCACATGGCAAAGAAGGTTTTTCAACTCCTCTTCTGATTCAATATCAATACCACGCTCTTTAATGCTCTGCACGGCAATCTCTGAGTATTCTTTTAATGAATATGGTTCCACATGGATTGCAATATATTTTCCTAATGCTTTACAGATTCTATCCTTTACAATCTCCATCCTTTTACCAAATTCTTCGCTATAGTAAATAATTACAGTAGCACTTTGCGCAACTTCAGCAATGTGTTCCACAAAATAGTCAACCTGAAACTCATTCACATACTCAGAAAGAGCAGATACATCAATTGCAACAACACCCTCATATTCATTTGTATACACTGCATTGCCTGCAATATCCTCAAACACCTGCTTAACATTCTTTAATGTTCCATCAAGGCGATACTCCAGAATCATATCTAAGCCACAAAATTTTCTGAGCTTGTATTCATACAAAACTGACGTAATATAATCGGCAACATAACTCTGACCATTGTCCTTAGAAATATTCACAACAATATTAGGAACCTTAGCGCCGCCTTTTCTATATGCTTCTGCCTGAGCTGTGATTCTATCCATTTCCTTCTTTACACCTTCCAAACCAACTACCTTCATGATTATTCCTCCTATGCGATTTCCGGAAAGCCAACGCAATCTACCAATCCATATTCTTTTGCCTGATTAGCTGTCATCCAATGATCTCGCTCCATATCATTAGTTATGTTCTTTAAGGTTTTCTTACATTTTTCTGCCATAATGGATGCCAACTTTGTTTTTACCTTTTTTATGTGATCTGCAACTAAAGATATATCTGTTGCTTGTCCCTGTACACCACCAAGAGGCTGATGAATCATGATCTCGGTGCTTGGTGTCGCATATCTTTTGCCAGGCGCTCCCGATGCCAGCAAGAAAGATCCCATACTTGCAGCCATTCCTGTCGCTACAGTAACTACATCACAAGAAATTTCATTCATCACATCATAGATAGCCAAACCATCACTTACTGCACCTCCAGGGCTATTGATAAAAAGATAAATATCCTTGTCTGACTTTGCTGCAAGATATCTAAGCTGAGTTATAATGGAAAGAGCGCCTTCCCCATCAATCTCTCCATTCAAATAGATTGTTCTGTTCTTAATCATGTCATAGCTAATAAGATCCGTATTGTGTTCATTTCCATCTGTTGATGTAATAACATGTGGTAAAAAAGCCATCTTCAATTCCTCCTATCTTGTTTTTACGAACGCTCTCTGCTCTAAGATCAAAGCATCAATCATTTCCATAGAGTCTGTTACAACGATTCCATTAGTGTTATTCACAACGACAATATCCTTTTTGTCCATTTCCGGAAAAATTATTTTTTTCTTTGCCAAAACGATTGAGAAACACTCCTATTCTCTAATATCATATATATTTTCATTAAATAAAATCTTCTGGTTTATCATTCTTCTATACCTCACTTTCGTATGTTTGTAATTATCCTTACGCACAAT
>OLYC01002600.1_pt1 | contig 10366 bp, 9 predicted proteins | sample 1674271 | NCBI WGS metagenome assembly OLYC01 (sample SAMEA103958154, study PRJEB25191) | human gut metagenome
TTTAATCAGCGAGTCAGCTTGGGAAGAAATGACCTGCTTATTCGCACCTTCCCTAGCACTGGGGCCTGTAAATAATAGGTCTGACACTGACCATTTTTCTGCTTAACTTTCAATAGTAGAGCCAGGAATCGTTCTTCAAAAGTGATTCCCGCAGTATTAAAACTAATGAATGTTCCTTGCATAACTTTCTCCTTTTAAGCTGTTGCGAGCGTTTCCGATTGCGACAGGTCAATAACGCGATCGGCAGAGGCGATAGTGGATGGCCGGTGGGCGACGATAATCCGGGTAATACTTAACGCCGAGATTGACTGGTTGATAACTGATTCATTCCTTAAGTCGAGGTGGCTGGTGGCTTCATCCATAAACAAAATGCTTGGCCTGCGATAGAGAGCACGAGCGATCAAAATACGTTGTTTTTGCCCGCCGGAGATCCCCAGACCTAGTTCGCCGACGATAGTTTCATAGCCCATCGGCATCCTCACGATTTCGTCATGAATGTTGCAGCGCCTGGCGCATTCCATCACAAAATCTAAATCGACGTTATCTTCAAAGCCGCTGATATTATCGATAATCGACCCGGAGAAAAGACGGTCCTCCTGCAGTACACAGGCGGTGCCGAGGCGATAATTATTGAGACCAATTTTAGTGATATCAAGATTATCAGCCAGCACATCGCCACTGGTCGGCGACAACAAACCGCACATCACTTTTAACAGCGTGGTTTTACCGACCCCAGAAGGACCGACCAGGGCCACAGACTCACCGGGCTCAACGGTTATATTTAAATTAGAAAAGATAGGCTGAGAAAATGGGTCATATTGATAGCAGAGGTTTTTGACTTCCAGTCTGGCGCCAGAATCAGAAGAAAAGACCTCCCGCGCGGGAAGCTCTTTTTCCGGTTCGCTAAAGACAATCTCTGATAGACGCTCATTATGTAAAGAAAGCATCCGCAGTTGCATACAGAGATCCACCAGGCTTGAAGCCCGCTGCGAAAACTGACCACGGTAGGCGTTAAATGCCATAAACATACCGAGGGTCATTTCGTTATCAATAACCATAATCGCGCCAAGCCAGAGCACAGCAACCTGATCGATCGCGGAAATAAAGGTATTAACGCCGCTAAACATCATATCGAAACGTGTTTGTTTGATCCCCGCATTACAGGCGTCGATATTAATATTTAGCCAGTGCTGGGAACGACGCTCTTTCAAGTTCAGCGCTTTAATCGTTGAAATGCCATACAACGACTCCATAAAATGCGAACTTGAGCGGGCGCCTTTAATCACCTGCTCTTCTGCTACGCGGCGATAAAAGCGATAGGTGACCAGGCGCATAATTGCGTAGCATAGGGTAAAGCCAACAACGACCCAGGTCAGCCAACCGCCGTACAGCGTGAGCATCACTAGCAGACCGATGGTCATAATCGAGTCAATAATGCCGCTGACGATACTGTTGGTAAACGTCGATCGAATAGTATCGAGGGAGGAAAAACGTGACTGAATATCTCCCAGATGACGTTTTTCGAAGAACGACAGTGGCAGGCTGGCCAGATGATCAAAAAGGGTGGTTTTCCACTGGATGTTGGTCAGCGTATTTAGCGTCAAGGACGTCCAGGCTCTCAGCATGCTGATAAAAGTGCGGAACAGGGTGAAAAAGACCAAACCGATACAGATAACCGATAGCAGGCTCTGATCGTGGGCCATGATCACGTGGTCAGTCACCAACTGCGTGCCTATCGGCAGCAATAGGCCGATAACTTCAACCACGACCGAGAAGGCGAAGATTTTCAACAGCGCTGATTTCAATCCGACGATATTGCGCATCAAATCTAACAGACGCAGACGAGATTTGGCTTTCTCTTGCTGGAAATGTTGATCGGGCCAAAGCTCTAACGCGATGCCGGTAAAATTATTCGACATTTCCTGAATGCCAATAATACGTTTACCCAGCGCCGGATCGTGGACAATAAAGCTCGATTTGCGCACCTTAGTCAGAACGACATAGTGGTTCATTCCCCAATGAATAACACAGGGCAGCTTTAATTGCCTGATTTCATCAAGATCGAGTGACAACGCCCGGCTTTTTAAGCCGGCATGTTCCGCCGTTTTGCTCAATGACATTAACGTCACGCCCTGAGAGGGACTGCCAAAACGCTGACGAAAGTTAAACAGATCAATATCCAGCCCATAATGGCCGCAAATCATGGCCAGGCAGGCAATGCCGCACTCAGCAGCCTCAGACTGCAATATTACGGGCGTCTTTTTAAGTATTGAAAAATTAACTTTGGCCGTGATTTTTTCAAACAGTTCATTAGTCATGAATCGGTCCACTCACGCTTTGTTTTATCTTATAAACCGGGGTAAACATCCACATATAGAGAGGGCGTTCTTCAAGGAAGACAACGGCTTGTGCTTTAAGCCCGTTGGACAGACTTAGCTTTTTACCGTCATATTCGAACTGTTTGTCTTTAATTTTGACAATTGCTTTATACAGCGCCAATTCTTGCTGCTGATTACCCCCATTACTGACGTTAGTATATTCAGACATCTCCTGGCGAGATGCCGGCATTGAGGATACTGATATAATTTTGCCAGGGAATTGCCCAAATTTATCTGATGGGAAAGCATCATAGCGAATATTAATAGTATCACCAGTTTTTAAATATGGAATGGTTCTGTTTGGTAGCCATAGAATGAGATAATATTCAACGTTTCCCGTCGGCTTGATCTGCGCCAGGCTGCTACCATTATCAACTGTTTGTCCCTGTGTAGCAGATAAAGACTCTATTTTTCCATCGCTGGTGGCTTTGATAATAATATTACCGTTAGCATTGGATTCGACTAGCTGATTTTTAAAATCATTGGATTGGTTGTACTGACTGGAAATTTGGTTGTCAAAATCTGCTGCTTTAGTGATTTTGTCACTGTTAAGCTGTGTGATTTGCGATTCCAGTTGCATTTTTTGGCTAACCAAAGACTGATAGGTACTCTGCTGCTGAAAGTACAAAGAGTGCTGATAATTATATTGGTCTTTAGTAATAAGTCCGTCGCTCAGGTATTTGTCATAGCTTGAAAGATTGTCGTGCATTTTTTTCAGACCTACCTGGGCGTTGGCCAACATACGGTTCGTTTCCTTCAGGGAGGCTGAGGTGGTTTTTAACTGCTCATTAAGCGCATTTAATGTCTGCTTTTTATTTTCTACCAACTTTTTGATAATTTCGTCAGAATTGGAAATTTTCTCGTTAATGGCTTCTATTTGCGCAGCACTAACATTCCCAGTGGTGGTGCTTCGTGAAACGTCAATTTCATAGAGCGGTTGGTTCGTTTTAACAACGTCACCAATTTTCACGAATTGCTTAACGATAAATCCCTGTTGGGGGGCAAATACGTTAATAGAGTGAGGAAGGGTAATCACTTCGCCATTAACATCGACACGTTGGGTGAATTTGCAAAATATCAGTGCGCAGATAAGCGCAATGAGAAATAATGCTGCTAAAGAGGCAATCAACCAGGCTGGTAAGCCTGCGAGTAACAAGGCTCTACCCTTCCAGTGATGCCTTTTGTATTCGATCGCTTCCTTGCGATAGAGATTTTTTGACATGTGTATCGCTTTTTTTGAAAAAAGGTCTGAATAATCAGATCTTTACTAGATATATTGAATATAAACGGGCTAATTATCACCCTATAACTTTTAGCGGTATTTTAACCCCAAAGTTTGAAGGTACCGTTCGCCGCACCTTCGGCAAATTCTGAGATCATTGCGTTAGTGGCGTCCCAGCCAATCGTAGCAGAGGCAATTGCACCACCAATTGCACCTACCACCAGACCCCAGGCCCCGCCTATAGCCATACCAAGAGTACCAAACCCTAAGAGACCGCCGCCATTGCCGCCATTACAGCCGCCAATGATAGAACCCATCATTCCGAACATAGCACCACCGAATAAAGCGCTGGCAACAGCCTCAACACCATTTGATGCAATAGAAGTAAGCGCAGAGCTAAAGGAAGAAAAATCCCAAGAATAGCCACCAGAGATCTCTTCCATTTCAAATACAGTTAATTCTTTCATTACTTTTATTCCCTTAAATATTATATGGGTTGAAATTACGGGTCGATGTAATCGCCCGGAAAGAACGATACGGTGTAAGTTGACTATAATCAACATGATTTACTATGAATTGTATATGAATCGCTTTATTCATATGTGAAACTATAAAGGTATATTTGTATGGAGTGTCATATGTATTTCTGCTGTGGTTATTATTTTTATGAGTTCTTGCTGGATTTGAATATATTCAGTATGAGTATTTAAAATCAGCGGCTTAGTAGGTTTTAAGCGTGGGAAGATATCGCTTTAATAAATCATGACAGCTCCCGCTTTATATTTGCATTGGCTTTCGTGCGGGAGCTTTTAAAGAGTTTAATCTTCTTGTATAACAACCTCTAACATTGCTTTGACATTACCAAGGGTTACATCGCTATTATTATCACTCGCACGATAATAATCTGCGGTCATGCTGATTGTATTTGACAGCATACTGCTGTTAGTAATTTTATAATTATATTTGTCCATATCATAAAAAATGACTGGACTCCCGGCTAGTTTAAAAATTATTCCTACATTATTTGCTGCCGTCGCACCAGATATCATATTGTCAACTATGCCGTCGCCAGAAGTACTTACTCCGCCAATAGGGTTAAACCAGTATGTAACGGTATTGCCTATCGACGATGTTGGACAGTCAATATTCATAACGATTTTCTTTTCAGCAGGCGTTTGTGCTCCGCGGGAAAGCGACATTAACTTACTTTTATCAATACGGTTCAGTGTGACCTGTGAATGCGGTGTTGAAATATTGCATGAAGTAGTTCGATAATTTATATTCTTGAACTCTATTTTTGTTAATTTATATAACAAACGATCGTTAGGGATAGGGTTAGTCCGTAAGTTTCCTACGGAAAATGAAACGGAAGGGTTGGAGCCACTTCCCGTTGTATCAATTACGTTTTTTGTTTTTATTAACCAAATAGTAAGAAATTGATAATAATTATCTGATGTTTTGGATATCGGTATCAATGTTGAGCCAGCTTCACCTACAACAACAGAACCATTTTTACTACGTAAGAGATCCGATACCTGAAAACCAATGCCATCTATCCCTGTTTCATACACTTTCCCGCCCTGAATGCCTGTAACGCCTGCTACCTCTGATGCGCCAATGTCAATAATGTATTGATCGTTAGTCGATTTATCACATTTAAAATTTTTGTATGGACCGGTGCCAATCTTGCGGGTATAAAGAATGCTCCCTACAGGAATGGAAGGGTCGGTTGGAATTTTTATATTATTCAGTGTAATACCTTGCCGCTGAATGTCACCAGTATATGAACAGTCGGCGGCAACTTCGCTACCAAGCATTAGTAACGTCATTAGAATAAATATTCTTTTCATCAATAAATTCCCCTATGGATGACTAACGGCAAACCGCTTCGATTTGACTGATGCCGGTCGCTTTGCCTTCCCTGGCCGGTAAAGTAAATGAAGCATTGCACTGCTGTGCTGCGCTTTTGCCCCACTGGACGTTAAGGATCCCGGTCTGCTGCAACCCGGACATATAGACCATACCGGCATCGCTAACGATGCTTGGCTGCGATTTGCTGTCGCCGACGAGTAGAACCATCGCGCCATAAGGCACGTCCTGACCGCTGGCGGTTTTCAGATGCACAAAGGCCCGCTGGCCGATATTGCCGGCATAGTTTGCACGCACGATGGCGCCGCGCGTCGGAACGACGCTCTGCGTGGTTTCCGGCAGCTCCATATCTTCGCCAAGCGTGGAGCTGTCGAGCGTAATATCGGTGCGACGGTATGGTGTTACATATGGGACGATGGCGTAGCCGCGATAGTCGGTAGAAATGGTGTTGTCGTTAGTCAGTCTGACGTTATCCAGCCCCGGCGCTTTAACCAGTACCGCTGCGTCGGTGATGTCCTGACCCAGAGTGATGCCATCGGCATGAGCAACGATACTGCCGTTGGCGCCGTAGTCAATGCGCTCGCTGCTGCGATCATAGCTGTAGCCAGCGTTGACGCTGCCGCGGGCACCGTTATAGGTCGCCCGCATATCGCCGCTGTAGTATTCCCGGTTGCTGTACCCTTGCTGCAGGCTCCACTCCAGGCTATCGTTCTCCAGCGCATTACCACCGATGGAAACCGACTGATCGGTTGATCCCGGATTGCTGTTGGTTAACTGATAGCTGGTGTAGGTGCCAGGCAGCCAATTGCTCAGCGGCAGCGTTACGGTCAGTGTAATGCGCTGGTCGTCCCGGGCGTCTTTCCCGGAGTTATCTCCGCTCCAGGTATAGCGGTTATAGCTGTAGCCGAGGTAGTAGTTCACATTGCGGAAACCGCCGTTGTACCCCACACTGATCGACTTGTTGGTACGCTTATCATCCCAGTAATCTTCGATTAATCCGCTTACCGACAGGCTACCGAGACCTTTACCCAGGCTTTGGTTAACCGTCAAATTGGTACGGTTGCGCAGCGAGCGCGAAGTGTAGTAGCCGTCATTAGAATAGCTATCCAGGACCTCTGAGAGAGTATGAAATCCGCGGGTGGAGTAGCGGTAGCCGGCGATGGTCACGTTTGTACCCGTTTCAAGAATGTTTTTCCCGTAACGAACACGCCAGGACTGTCCGGAGGTCTTTTCATCCTCTTTCATTTTTGACCAGGCCTGGGTGACGTCTGCCGAGGCGGCGCCCAGTTCACCAAGGTTATAGCCAAGCCCTGTCGACAGCGCCTGATATCGCGAAGCCGCCTGCATGCCGCCATATAGCGTCAGGCTGCTGGAGACGCCGTAGGTCGCGGTGGCTTGGGTAAACGGCGTTTCATCGACTCCGCCATCGTACGGGCGATATTTACCAGATGTGATCTCATATTCCAGCTGATCCTCACGGACCATCACCGGCAGGGTGGCGAACGGCACGACAAATTCTTGTTTCGATCCGTCGGATTCCTCCACTGTGACGTAAAGGTCGCCGCTACCGCCGCTCGGGTACATATCGGTGATTTCAAACGCCCCGGGAGCGACATAGGTCTGGTATACCTGATAGCCGTTTTGTTTAATGATGACGCGGGCATTGGTTCTGGCGATACCGCGAATAATTGGCGCATAGCCGCGCATACTTTCCGGCAACATCGTCGTATCGGTGGCCAGCTGAATACCGGTAAACGGCACGCTGTCGAAGATACCGTTGAGCGATGAGCTCTCACCCATCACAAGGTTACTGTTGATGGAGCGGATGCTGCGCTGCATATAGAGATAGGCGGAATCCCAGTCCCCGGCACCGCTGTTGTTTTTATTCCAGGTGCTGAGGTTACGGATGCGCCACGGGCCAACGTTGAGGCCGGACTGCAGATTCAGACTGTAGTATTCATCATTGGCCTGCATGTCGTTTGAGCCGCTGAACTGATAGTTCACCAATAACGCGTTGATGCCGTCATCAAACTGATCCGGTGGAATATATCCCTGTGCGGTGGTGGATAAGGCCGCCTGCGGAATAGAGATATTTAAGCGCTGGGCGGTAAAGTCAAAATCTGCTTTGGTGTCAGGAATGACAGAAAAGTTTGCACAGCCGTTTTGATCCTCGGCTAACTCTGGAAAGGCTTTTATCCTTACGCCATATTCCGCGAGTGCTTTTAGACTCAGGCAGGGAACCAGAGCGGGTTCGCGGTTATCGCTGCTGGCGCGATTGTTGGCGACAAACTTTATGGTCCTGGTGTCCAGGTAGCGGCCATTAAACATAATATCGACCCGATAATCCCCTGGCGCCTGCGCGTTCTGAGTCTGAAATATGGATAAATCGGGAGTGGTTGATGGATCGCTACCATTCAATGAGCTAATGAATGAGGGATCGAAAAAGTCACGTGCTTGCGCTTTATTATTCAAACCAGAAAGCAATGCCGGAAGCATTGCGAGAAAGACGGTGGATAGTTTGAATAATCCATTATTCTTATTTGGCATAGACACATCCCTATAATGATAAAATAAATTTCTTATTACAGCGATGAGGAATAGAGCGACCCTGCTCCGCCATAATCATTGACCACTTTCCAGGTAATGCTGGAGGCATTAATATTTTCTTTTAGCGTCACTTCTTTGGTCGTCATTGGGGCGACGGAGTTGACTTCCGGCTTCACTTCTTTCCCACCAAGCTGGATGCTATTGAAATAAAAGAAAAACGGTGTCGGATTTTTGATGGTCAGCTTTTTGCCGGCCTTACGCCATTCGAGCTTTTTCGCTTCCGTATTAGGGGAGAGGTCGAAAAGTGTTTTGGGACGATAGACCAGACGCATGCGGTGACGAACCGCCAGTTGAATAGTATTGTTATTCGCTTTGGCATCATCTGCCGGAGGAATCGCCATCACGTTAAAATAGTACATGGATTCCCGGTCGGTCGGCGCATTAACGTTGCCGGTGGCAAACAGACGAACCGTATTCTGTTGTTTCCCCTCGAGGCGAAAAAGCGGTGGGGTAGCCATAAACGAAGGCGCTTTCCCTGCAGGCGTTTCAACCCAGGATTTAATCAGATAGGGAATATCATCTTTATTTTCGATTTGCGCGGTAATTTCACGCGCACCTTCCTTATAGAGGTAGCGGGTGGATTCAACGACAATACCGGCATGAGCAATACTGCTGAGGAGTAATGCACAGGATACGGTGAGATTTAATAAGGTCCTGAACATGGCTTTTCTCTGAATGCAAAAAAGGGCCCGCCGTGAAGCGGGACCCTTTAGGGAAAAATTAGAGGGTGTAATCGATAGTAAAGGTCGCAACACCTTTAACCGGACCTTCGGTAACCGGAGTCGCGGCGTTAGTTCTTACATAACCAGTGGTGTACTTCAGCTGAGTACCGTTGGTTGCAGAGTAGCTTTCGGACATAGTGTCGGAACCGTCGAAGGCTACGCGATGTGCATCGCTGACGCGCTGGATACCGATGCCGATACCGGCTGCACCGTTAGCGGCGGTGTTGTCCAGAATGGTTGCATCGCTGCTGGAAGTGCCACTAACATTTACGGTCACAGCGGTTACCGGTGAAGTGCTGCCCTGGGCACAGTCTTTCACATCAAAACCGAAGTCCTGAGTTTTGAACAGTTTACCAGCCGCTTCAGCGTTCGCTTCGGTGGTGGTAACAGTGATCAGCTGTACGATACCGTTGTTCAGGGTACCCGTCGGAGTCACGACGCAAGAGTTAGCTGCATCAGAGACTTCACCCAGTACAGTTACCTGAGCGGTGTTGGTTGCCATTGCCTGAGCACTCAGCACTGCAGATGCAGCGACCATTACAGCTACGATTGTCTTTTTCATTTAATTAATCCATATATAGATACTTAGTCCTGTGTAGAATCGATAACAGTTATCAAGGGAATGGAGTATGCATTCGCATTGATATTGAAAATAAGCGTCAGCTTTCCTTTATATAGTGCTGAGACCAATCATCCTGTTGAACGACGCTACCATATCGCTTGCCATAGCGAACCATGGAGAAGCGGGAGTAATTTAAAAGTCTGGTGCAAAAAAGGCTTGTGAATTATTGATGAAGCACCCGTGAATTTAATGCTTCCCCCCTCTCTGATGAGATGTGGATTCCAGTTGAGATTAATTTAATCTGAAAATGTGACCATTAAGCAAGTTAGCTATCGCTTGTTTTTTTATCTGCGGTATCCTGTGGGCTGAACTTCAATGTGAAATGTACCTGTTTCCATCTGAAACAAGAATGTTCACATAATCGTTTGGTTGAAATCATTTGATTTTATTATGGATAATAGGGTTACGTGGGGCAAGGATATGGATGACGCAGTATTATTTAATGGGTGTATAATTAATCAGGAGATTATATTTAATGCCAATATGAATGAGCTGCGGCCGCTTGCCGGGGACGGGGAGTGCATCAGCCTCAATGCGCCTACCGCCAGATGCTTGCTGCTGCTTTTGCAGAATTGCGGCAAAGTCATTTCACGGGATGAGTTCCTGGCGGCTGTATGGGAAACACGGGGGGTGGTCGTTTCGCAAAATACGTTCTATCAAAATATCTCTTTGCTGCGAAAATCGCTGGTAAAAGCTGGACTATCTGAGGATATCATTATCACCGTCCGGCAAAAAGGCTTTAGCGTCGCTCCGAATACATTGGTCATTCCTCTCTCTGATGAAGAGTGCGAGAATATGAACCGGGTGACATTAACGCATTATCAGAATAATAAAGTTGTCGGCTTTATTTCTGAAGATAAGGAAAAACCTGACACTCATTTAAATCTTCCACTAAGGAAGGTGCGAATAAGCAGGTCATTTCTTCCCAAGCTGACTCGCTGATTAA
>OLYC01002604.1_pt1 | contig 10355 bp, 7 predicted proteins | sample 1674271 | NCBI WGS metagenome assembly OLYC01 (sample SAMEA103958154, study PRJEB25191) | human gut metagenome
CATGTGGGTGGTGGTGGTCTTGCCCTTGGTGCCGGTGACGCCGATCATGGTCATCTGCCGGGCAGGGTTGCCGAAGAGGTTGGCGCTCATCAGCGCCATGGCATAGCGGCTGCTCTCCACCTTGACCACGGTCACCCCGGGCAGGGTAGAAAGGTCGATGTCGTGCTGGATGACCAGCGCGCTGACCCCCTTGGCGGCGCAGTCAGCGGCAAACGTGTGGCTGTCCCGCTGGGTGCCCACGATGCACACGAACAAAAGCCCCGGGGCAGCCTTGCGGCTGTCGTAGATGATATCCGCGATCTCAGTATCCAGACTGCCCTGCACAAGGGTAAAGGGCACGCCTTCCATCAGTTGTTCCAGCTTCATACAGTCTCCTCCAAAGAGCTTCTTTACATGGGGTTTTCTTCTTCGTTGGCCGTCATGCGGTCAGGGTGGGTCAGGGGCAGCTGCTCGGTGTCCGTTTCAGCCGCCGGTTCGGTGGTGTCGGCAGTATCCGTGCTTTCTGCACTGTCGGTGCTGTCGGCGGTGTCCTCTGCCGGGGCGGGTTCCTCGGCCTTGGGCGGCACCACATAGCCGGAGGGCAGAGTAGGCTCGCCCTGTGCAAAATAGATCTTGCGGGTGCTGCTGGCGCTGGTATGGCTGAAATCCAGCCGCCCGGTATCGGTGGGGCCGCAGCCCTTGCCATCGGCGTTGGTCAGCACATAGCGGGCACGGTCCAGCTTATAATCCAGATCGTTCAGCGTACCCAGCAGCACGCTGATGCGATCCTGATACAAAAATGCGAGCTGCTCGGTGTCTGCCACTTCCAGCCGTGTCACGTCCTGCGACAGGCCGTATTCCTCCAGCTTGCTGCGCAGTGTGCGCAGCGCTTCCATGCGGGCGGTCTCGGTGCTCACCGTGCTTTCACTTTCGGCGGTTTCCGACCCGGAGGCGCTTGCCGCGTCCGCATCGTCCACGAACCAGAAGCCCTGTCCCGGGGTGGTGTCCTGCAGCTTGCCGCCGTACAGGGTGCAAAGCCCCTCAGGCTGGGTGCTTTCCTCGGAGAGGATCTTCCATTTGTCCGAGATCACAAGCCATTTATTGCCGTTTTGCACCGCGTAGGCGGGCACAGCCTCGGTCACCTGCACCACCACGGTGTTGGGGTAGTCCCGGATCACCTTGATGGAGCCCAGCAGTGGGAAGTTCTGCTCCAGCACAGCGGCCTTTTCGCCGGGTTCAAAGCTGAAGATGTTCTCTTCCAGCTGCACGCCCATCCGCTGCAAAATGCTGTCTGCGGAGTAGCCCGCGATCTCGGTCACCTGCTTGCCGTCCGGGGTCTGCACCTGAATGGAGTTGATGCGGAACAGCATGGTCATGGTCAGGTAGATACCTGCGCCAATGACGCACAGCAGCATGGCAAAGGCGGTCAGGCGGCGCAGCATCCGGCGGCGCCGCAATGTGGCGCGGGTCACCTTGCGCTTTTTGCGCATTTCCCGCCGGGCAGGGCTTTGCTGCGGGGCGCTCTGGCTGCCTGCCGGGTGCTGCCGGTTCGGGCGGTTTTGCGCGTTCTGGTTTTTCCGGCTGCTCTGCCCGCTGCGGGCATTGTTTGCCGGGCGGCGCTGTTTGCCGCCGGACTTCGCGTTTTTTGGTCTGCTGCCCGCCGGGCGGTTACCGGCGGGATACTGGGTGGTATTGCTCCCCTGCCCCTGCGCCGGGCGGCGGGGCTGGGATTGAGTCTGGGTGGGGAACTGGATGCTGTTATCTGCCCGGGAGGAGCGCACACTGCCGTTGGCGCTGCGGGAGGGCGGGCGGCTGAGCGGCTCGCCGTTGTAGCCGTAGCGGCTGCTGCCGGTGCTCCGGGGCGTATGATCCTGCGAAGGCGCAGAGGTGCGCGCCACATCCCGGTTCAGATCATAGGGTCTCGGGTTCCGGGGTCTGCCGTTGCGGTCACGGTTCTGCTGCATCATTCGCACCTTCTTTCCTGTTTATTCCGGGGCTGCATCACGGGGTCTTTACCAGCTTGAGCAGTGCCGCAGTGATGCGGTCCAGACTGTCGTCCACAGACAGGCTGCGGGCGTTTTTGCCCATCTCGGCCAGCTTGCCGGGCTGTGCCAGCATGGCAGAAACAGTCTGCACCAGCTTTTCACCGGTCAGGTCTTTTTCTTCGATCACCACAGCCGCCCCGGCCTTTTGCAGCTCCATGGCGTTGTAGTACTGGTGGTTCTCCGCCACATTGGGGCTGGGGATCAGCACAGCGGCGCGTCCCACGGCCTCCAGCTCGGCCAGCGTCAGCGCACCGGCGCGGCTGATAACGAGGTCTGCCGCAGCCAGTAGCTCCGGCATATTGTTGATGTATTCCTTTACCACAAGGCTGTCGCCGGGGGCAAAATCCTTCTGCTTTTGCAGCTGCTCAAACAGCTGCACCCCGTACTGCCCGGTGGCGTGCAGGTGCAGCACCGGCTTGTGCTCGTGCTGCTCCCAGGCGCACAGGTCTGCCACCACCTCGTTCACCCGGCGTGCGCCCAGGCTGCCGCCGAAGGACAGGATGACGGTGCGGTCGCCCGCACCCAGCTGTGCGCGGATGGCCTCGCGGTTGGCGGCCTGTGCAAACACCTCCGGCCGCACGGGGTTGCCCACCACAAGGGTCTTGTCCGGTGCACCCAGCTTTTCCACGGCGGCGGGTACGGCGGCAAACACGATATCCACATCCGGGGCCAGCAGCTTATTGGTCACACCGGGGAAAGCGTTCTGCTCATGCAGGGCGGTGTGAATGCCCATTTTGGCGGCGCAGCGCACCACCGGGCCGGACACATAACCGCCGCAGCCGATGACGAGATCCGGCTTTACTTCCTTCATCATGGCCTTGGCCTTGGGGCCGGAGAGGGCCAGATTCCACAGGGTGATGAGGTTGCGCTTGATGTTGTGCAGGCTGAGCTTGCGCTGAAAACCGGTGATCTCAATATGGTGGAAGGGGTAGCCCGCCTGTGTGACCAGACGGTACTCCATGCCCTCCTTACGGCCTGCAAAGTGGATCTCGGCGGTAGGGTCGGCTTTTTTCAGAGCACCGGCAATGGCCAGTGCGGGGTTGATATGTCCGGCAGTGCCGCCGGCTGCGATGAGAACACGCATGGTGATTCCTCCTTATAAACGCCCGGCCTGCGGCCGGGCGGGCTTGCGGTTTGTTTTACTGTTCTGTACGGGCTGCGCGGGCAGAAGCCAAGTCAATGGTCTTGCGGGCAAGCTCTGCTTCCCGCTCGGCGCGGGCGGCCTCCCGCTGGGCACGCATCTGCTCCCGCTGCTGCGCTGCCCGCTCGCCGTTGCGGCCGATGTTCACCATTACGCCCATCTCTGCCAGCAGCAGGATCAGGCTGGTACCGCCTGAGGAGAAGAAGGGCAGGCTGATGCCGGTGTTGGGCAGGGTGTTGGTGACCACGGCGATGTTGCAGAACACCTGCCACGCGATCTGCGCCATAATGCCGATGCCCACCATGGTGCAGTACAGATTTTCCGCCTTATAGGCGATGAGAAGCCCCTGCACGATGAACAGCACGAACAGCACGATGATGAGCACTGCGCCAATGAAGCCCAGTTCCTCGCACACCACGCTGAAAATGAAGTCGTTGGTGCTTTCCGGCAGCCAGAGCTGCTTTTCCACGCTGTTGCCCAGCCCCAGCCCCTTCAGTCCGCCGGAGCCGATAGCATAAAGGCTCTGCACGGTCTGGTCGGTCATCTGGCTCAGATCCTGCGTCCAGCCGTCCAAACGCTTTTGCAGGTAGGGGATAGAGTCCACATGGGAGAGCAGGGTCTCCAGCAGGGTGCCCGCCGTGATGGCACCCGCCCATGTCAGCACACCGCCGCTGCCGGACAGCAGCAGGATGGTGCCCACCACCGCCACCGTCAGCACGATGCCGGACATGTGCGGCTCCATCGCCAGCAGGATGACCACCGGTATAAGGGGCAGCACCGGCACCACCAGCTGCTTCCATACCCGCACCCGCAGCCACTCCCCGGGGGTAAGCAGGATGCGGCGCTCCGGGTCCAGCCGCTCCACCTGCGGTGCTTTGGCCGCAAGATGGGAGCTGAACAGGATCATTTCAAACTTTGCCACCTCGGAGGATTGCAGCGTAAGCCCGCCGAAGCGGATCCAGCGGCGGCAGCCGTTCAGAGGGGCCATGGTCAGGGTGACGGCCAGCATGGCCAGCACAATGATGTAGCCCGGCACCACCATCTTGCGCAAAAAGCGGTGATCCATATAACTCATCAGGAACATACAGGCCAGCCCGATCATCATGCACAGCGCCTGCTGCTTGATGTAGTGGAAGCTGTCGCCCATGCGCAGGTAACCGGTGGTGTAGCTGGCGCTGAACAGCATCACCAGCCCAAAGATCATAATAACGGCCAGCGTGGCCAGCCAGTCGATCAGCAGCCGGGACCACGGGCCCGGGTCTCGCTGGAACACCGGCACCGGCGCTCTGTGTTTTTTGCGGATAGTCGCCATCTGCGCTCCCTTCCCTCTCTGTGCCCGGTCAGCACCAGCGCAGCAGCGCCAGCGCCAGTACATAGCCGACAGCGCTCAGCGCAAAGCTGCACAGGAACACCGTCTCCGGGCTCATTTTATGCTTTTTTACCCAGCAGCGCAAGGGCTTGCCGGTGCGTTTTGCACCCAGCAGCTGCGCTGCCAAAAGACCGCCTGCCGCCCAGAAGGGCAGCGCCAGCGGCACGGTCAGGCTGGTCATATCCAGACTGAGCGGGATGCAGCCGATGGCACCCGCCGCCAGCAAACTGCCGCAGCAGCCCACCCCCAGCCTTGCCGGGGGGAACGCCCACAGCAGCAGTGCCACCAGTGCCCCGGCAAGCGCGGCGGGCAGCACCGCCAGCCCGGGCACGCCCAAGCCGGCCTCTGCCATCATCAGCGCCAGCATAGCCACAAAGGCCGCGCCGCACACCGTACCCTCGTCCCGCTCGGCGATGCGGGCACACTCAGCCAGCGCCACCATGAGCACCGCCCACAAAAAGGGCACGGCGCTGCCCAGCAGCACATACCCCGCCCCAGGCACGTCCAGTCCCCGGGGCAGACAGCCCGCTGCCTGCAGCAGCAAAAGAACGAATGCCGCGGCCAGTGCCTCCAGCAAAAGCCGCACGTCCCGCCGCAGCCCCAGCGCCGCCGGGCTGCGCATCCGGGCAAGGTCCTCTGCAAAACCCACTGCCCCAAAGGCAAGGCTTCCGGCCAGCGCCGTGAGCAGCCGTGTCATCAACCGGCCCTCGCTGCCCAGCAGCTCCGGCTGACCCACGCAGGCGGCAAGCCAGCCCACACCCACCGCAGCCACCGTGCCCGCCGCCGCACACAGCCCACCCCACAGCGGGGCGCGCAGGGGTGCAGGCCGGGGCTGCTCAGACTGTGCCGGCTGCTGGTTTTGTTCGCGGCGTTCCAGCACCCGCCGCAGCGGCACAAACAGGCTGCACAGGGCTGCCGTAAGGGCAAAGCCCAGCACCACCGCCGCTGCCAAGGCGAAACGCTCCATAACTCAGACACTCCATTTCGCCAAATAGTTATACTTCCGCTTCTTTATGCTCTTCGTAGAAGATATCCAGTACTTTTTCCAGTGCCATGCCGTGGCTGGCCTTTACCAGAACAGCATCGCCGGGCTGCACCCGGCTCAGCAGGGCATCGGCAGCCTCGCAGTAGCTGTCCGCGTGCAGGGTCTCTACTCCCTTGGCGGCAGCCACCACAGCGGTGCGCTTGGCCTGCTCGCCGTAAGTGATCAGGCAGTACAGCCCGCTCTCGGCGGCAAGGCGCCCCAGCTCCTCGTGTGCCTCGCGGCTCAGCTCGCCCAGCTCCAGCATATCGCCCAGCAGGGCAAAGCGGCGCTTGCAGGGGAAGTCCTTAAACATCGCCAGCGCGGCCTTCATGCTGTCCGGGTTTGCGTTGTAGCAGTCCTCGATGACGGTCACGCCCTCGCTGTCCACCACCTTCTGGCGGCGGCCGGTCTGCTCAAAGTTGGAAAGACCCCGGATGACCCTCTTGGCGTCGCAGCCCAGACGGGTGGCGGCGCAGTAGGCAGCCAAGGCGTTCGCCACATTGTGGCGTCCCATGGCGGGGATGTTCACCACAAAGGTGCCGTGCTCCTGATCCTCCAGCACAAAACTCATGCCGTCAGTCTCCTGCCGGATGGACAGGGCGCAGACGTCTGCGTTTTCATCGCTCAGGCTGAACCACACCGGGCGCACATGGGCGGGCAGTACTGCCTTGTGCAGGAAGGGGTCGTCGTAGTTCAGCACCAGCGGCGCGCCCTCCGGCAGACCGTTGCAGATCTCCAGCTTTGCCTTGCAGATGTTCTCCTGACTGCCCAGATTGCCGATGTGAGACACGCCGATGCAGGTAATGATGCCCACATCCGGCCGTGCTGCCCGCGCCAGACGGTCAATTTCACCGGCGTGGCTCATGCCCATCTCGATGACCGCGTACTCGGTGCTGCTTTCCAGCCGCATCAGGGTGCGGGGCATTCCCAGCTCATTGTTCTGGTTGCCCTCGGTCTTGATGGTCTCGCCAAAGCCGCTCAGGGCGGCGTAGGTCATCTGCTTGGTGGTGGTCTTGCCCACACTGCCGGTCACACCCACCATCTTGGGGTGGTACTGGCTGCGGTAGTTTGCGCCCATCACCATCATGGCGTGGTAGCTGTCCGGGCAAAGGATGGCCTTTTCCTCCGGCACACCGGGCACGGGGTGGTTGACCACCACATACTCCGCGCCCTGCTCCAGCGCACGGGCGGCGAAATCATGGCCGTCGAACCGCTCGCCGGGGAAGGCCACAAAAATGCAGCCGGGCTTTACCTCGCGGCTGTCGGTGGTGACCAGTTCCACCTCCGGGTCACTGGTCAGTTTTCCGGCAGGCACCAGCCCTGCCAGAAGCTTGCTTGCATGGATCTTTTCCATTGTTCTATCCCCTCTCGTTCTATTGAATGCTGCATCCTCATCCGTCACTGCCTTGCGGCAGTGCTTTATGCTGAAAGCCTTGGGCGAAGATGCCGAAAAAGCTGTTTTACCCGCAGGTCAGGGTGATGATGGTGCCGCGCTGCACGCTGGAGCCGGGCTCATCGCTTTGCGCCTGCACCGTGCCGCTGCCCTCCACCACGCAATTCAGCCCGGCGGCGCTCAGCATCTGGCGGGCAAAGTCCGGGCTCTTGCCGGTCACATCCGGCACCTCGGTGTGGCTGCCCTCGTAGGTATCGGTATACAGGTAGATGGTGGTGCCGTAGGGCACCTTGCTCCCCGCGTGGGGGTACTGGTAGGTGACCGGGGCAGCGGACTGGCTGCTCTGGCTCTCCTGCAGCTGATGCTTCAGGCCCTGAATGTTCAGCTGCACCTGCGCATTGCTCCACTCGGTACCCACAAGGTTCGGCACGGTAACGATAGTACCGCTGCGGTCCTCGCCGTCGGTGGCGATGCCAAGATAAGGGGCCACCTCACTGATGATATTGCCCGCCACAGGGGCTGCAAGGATGGAGGAATAGTCCGTCCGGGCGTTGTTGGGGTCGTCCAGCATGACGTAGACCAGAATTTCCGGGTCGTTGGCGGGCAGCACTGCCACGAAGGACGCCACCTTTTTATAGTCGCCATCGGCGCGGCGGTGCATATTCAGCTGCTCGGAGGTGCCGGACTTGCCGCCGATGCGGTAACCGGACACATAGGCGTTTTTGCCGCCGCCGGTGCCGTTGCCCACCTCGTACTCCATCATCTGCCGGATAACCTCGCTGGCGCTCTGGCTGATGACCTGACGGCGCACATTTGCGCCGATCTCCTGAATGACATTGCCGTTGGCATCGGTGATCTTATCCACCACATGGGGGGTGACCAGATACCCGCCGTTGACGGTGGCCGCAATGGCGGTGCACATCTGCAGCGGGGTGATGGCCATGGCCTGACCGAAGGAGGAGGAGGCCAGCTGCACCTCGCCCAGCTGGTCTGCGCGGTAGTACTGCATAAAGTTGGTCTCGCTGGGCAGGTCCACCCCGGTGCGGGCGGTAAAGCCGAAGGCATCGAAGTAGTTATAGAACTGCTGCGAGCCGACGCGCTGCCCCAGCTGGATGTAGTAGATGTTGCAGCTCTTGCGCAGTGCCTCGGCCATATTGAGCAGACCGTGCGCCTTGCGCCCTGCGCAGTGGTAAGTCTCCTTGGCCACACCGTAGGCACCGGAACAGGTAAAGGTGGTGTTCATGGTCGCCACGCCGGAGTCGATGCCCATGGCAGAGGTGATGACCTTGAACACAGAGCCCGGGTAGTACAGCTCCGTGATGGTCTTGTTTTTCCACAGGATATCCCGGTAGTAACCGGAATAGTCCGCTTCTTCGTCCAGAATCTTGTTGCCCAGCTCATCGGTGATGTAGTTGCCGTCGGCATCCTTTTTATAGATGCCGTAAAGTTCCGGCTCTGCGTGCACCAGCTCGTTAAGGTAAGCCTCGTTGGCAGTGAAGTTCAGCGGGTCGTTGGGGTCAAAGTCCGGTTTGGAGGCCATGGCAAGGATGGCACCGGTCTTGACGTCCATCACAATGGCGCAGCCGCGGTTTTCCACCGTATTGGCTGCAATGGCTTCGTTCAGGTACCGCTCCGCGATCTCCTGCACGTTCACATCCAGCGACAGCACCAGATTGGAGCCGTCCTTGGCGGCAAAGGTGGTGGCGTTGGCGTCTGCAATGGCGTTGCCCACCGCGTTGCGCTGGGTGATGGTGCGGCCATCCACACCGGCCAAGGTGGACTGGTAGGATTTTTCCAGTCCGTAGGTGCCGACGCCGTCCGCATCCGTAAAGCCCAGCACCGCTGCGGCAAACGCACCGTAGGGGTAGTTGCGCTGGAAGCTTTTTTCCGAGGACACCGAGATGCGCCCCTTGCGGGAGGTGTCGGTGGCCTTTTTGTGCGCCTTGTTGAAGCTGGTGACGTATTTTTCAATGGAAAGCTTCACCGCGTTGTTCACCTTGGTGGCAAGGGTGACGTAGGCAGAATCCAGCCGGGAAAGTGCATCGTAAACGGTCTGGTACTGCTGCTGATACTCTGCCGAGGAGGTGTCCACGCTGTCCAAGCTCTCGCCGTCCCCGGAGAGCAGACGCAACGTCAGCTCCCGGCTCACCTCGGCGCACATGGCGGGGTCCAGCGTTTTGGTCACGGTGTCGTCATCGTTGGTCTTGCTGGTATAAAGGATGCTGCTGTAACTGGGGTCTGCCCAGATGGTCCACACCACGCTGGTGGAGGCAAGGGTGATGCCGGAGGCATCGTAGATCTCGCCGCGGGTGGCCTTGATGGTGGTATCCAGCAGCTGCTGCTGGGCGGCGTACTGGCGGTACTCTGCCCCGTGGATGATCTGGATATTATACAGGCTGCGGATGACGATGGCGGCTGCCACCACCACCGCAAGGATGCCCAGACGGCTGCAAAGCCGCCGCACCCGGCTGTCCAGCCGGTCCCGTCCAGAAGCCGGACGCAGGCGGTAGCCCCTGCTTTTTTTGTTACGGAAAGGTTCTTGCATTGGTTCTCTCCTGCGGGGCGTGCACTGCATTCCGCGCGCCCTGCGCTGTTATTTATTCAGACTGCGGTGTCCATAAACCGAAAAAAGCGTGCGCTGCCGCACGCTTTCTTCGTTTATCTCACGGTGCCCAGAATGTTCACCGCGCCGGTGTACAAAAAGTCGGTCCATTGCCGCACGGTGGACTCCCGGCGCACCAGTGCGCCGCTTTCGCCCAGGCGGATGTAGGTGATCTGGCTGGGGTCTACTTTCATCAGACCCAGCCGCCCTGCGGTTTCCTCCACGCTGGCAATGTTGGTCTTGCTGTTCAGGGTGCTGTTGTAGTAGGTATACTGGCTCTGCTCGCTGACCAGCTGCGCCTTAGTGGCTTGGATCTGGTCGTTCAACTCCACCAGCTGTGCCTCGCTCCACAGCAGGCTGATGGCAAAGCCCACCAGCAGTGCTGCCGCCACCAGATTCATGGCGTTATGTACGGCGGCCTGCAGCGGGTTCAACCGCCGCTTGCCGCCCTTTGCTACCCGCAGGTTTGCTTTGCGCTGCGGCTGCGGTGCCCTGCGGCGGCGCACCGCGTTACGATCATATGCTGGCTGGCCCATGGTTTCTCTCCTCCTCACAATGCCGGTGCTTCCGGCATCTCAGCATTTTTCCAGCACACGCAGGTGGGCGGAACGGCTGCGCCGGTTCTCCTCCAGTTCCTGCGTATCAGCTTCAATGGGTTTGCGGGTGATAAGCTTTGCCTTTGCCTTGCCGCCGCATACACACACCGGAAACTCCGGCGGGCAGGTGCAGGCGGTGGACCAGCGGCGGAATTTGTTCTTCACCAGCCGGTCCTCCAGCGAGTGGAAGGTGATCACGCACAGCC